>JGI1652J44930_10000667_pt1 | contig 13321 bp, 12 predicted proteins | sample NewIslsDNAsample_FD_44930 | JGI IMG/M metagenome (IMG submission 44930)
CGGCGCACCGCGGTCGTCGAGGGAACGTGTGAAGGATACATTGCCGAAAAGCCGCAAGGAGAAAACGGGTTTGGCTATGATCCGATTTTTTACATCCCGCAAAAGGGAAAAACAATGGCGCAATTGTCGGCGGAAGAGAAAAATCAAATCAGCCATAGGGCCAAGGCGTTGGAAAAATTAGATAAACAATGGGATGAAATCATAAACGGCAAGGAGTAAGGGAATGATGAAAGCATTAATTGTCAGCGATAGCCATGGATTAACAAAAGAACTGGAGGAAATTGCGGAGCGCCACCGGCATCAAGCAAACGTGTTCATTCATTGCGGAGATTCGGAATTATCTCCTGATCACAAAGAAATCGCCCATTTCTTCATCGTGCGCGGAAATTGCGATTTCACCGCTGCATTTCCAAACGAACGAATCGAAGAGGTGGAAGGTATCCGCTTTTTCATCACTCACGGCCATCTTTATAACGTCAAAATGTCATTGTTGAACTTGTACTATCGAGCCAAAGAGACAAAGGCCAACGTCGTATGTTTCGGCCATTCCCATATCGCAGGAGCCGAAAAAATCGATGATATTTTGTTTATCAATCCGGGCAGCATCTTATTGCCAAGAGGACGGAAAGAAAAGACATACGCACTATTGCAAATCGAAAACGGAAAAGCAACCGTGCAATTTTACGACCTTGATGGAAAGGAAATACCGTCGCTTGCAAAAACATTTACCATGTGAGCGGGGCATTCCCCCGCTCTCCCTATCTTGACTTTACTAAAAAACTTTTTTATAATATATAATGTCTTTGACAAATAATAATTTTTATTTATGTCCCAGTAGTGACGAGCATTACATCCATGAATTCACTACGAGTTGTCTCGACGCATCCAGCTTCTCTGAGTCAGCTAGTAGAGGAAGAGGCAGCTAATTAAAAAATAGGAGTGTAATAATACTATGTCCCAGTAGCTCAGCTGGATAGAGCAGCGGCCTTCTAAGCCGTCGGTCGGGAGTTCGAATCTCTCCTGGGACGCTGAACAAAAACCTCCTTTTCGGTTTACCGAAAAGGAGGTTTTTACTTTTATACGGACAAAAAATTTTTTTAACGATGGAAAACCATTGATTTCATCGATATGTAAGCGCATACAAATAGTCTAACGAATCAAAATATTCAAAAAAATGCTATTGACTCCCTCTTATTTTCGGATTATTATAATTTTCAAATAAATCAAATGATCCATCATCATCAAGGTGCTGGATGAATGGAAGCGTCGCACTTATCAAGGAAGAGGGGAACAAAATTGAGTGAACAATGGATCTTTTTAAACGGCGAATTTGTAACAAAAGAGAACGCAAAAATTTCCGTATATGATCACGGCTTCTTGTATGGCGACGGTGTATTTGAGGGTATTCGCGTCTATAGCGGCAACGTATTTCGATTGCGTGAGCATATAGATCGCCTATACAATTCCGCTAAATCGATTTTACTCACCATTCCTTATACGAAAGAAGAAATGATCCATTATGTTGTCGAAACGATACGAAAAAACCAATATCAAGATGCCTACATTCGCCTTGTTGTTTCGCGTGGAGTCGGCGATTTAGGGCTTGATCCGTATAATTGCCAAAAGCCGCAAGTAGTGATTATTGCTGAACCGTTAGCATTGTTCCCTAAACATTTATATGAAACAGGGATTGAAGTGGTGACGGTAGCAACGCGAAGAAATCGCTCGGATGTGCTCAGTCCGAAAGTAAAATCGCTGAACTATTTGAATAACGTCCTTGTCAAAATCGAAGCCCATCTTGCGAATGTAAGCGAGGCGTTAATTTTAAACGATCAAGGGTATGTCGCCGAAGGCTCAGGAGACAACGTTTTTATCATTAAAGACAATGTCGTGTATACACCGCCTGGATATGTCGGGGCACTTGAAGGGATTACGCGCCAAGCGATTATCGAGATTGCCCAAGACCTTGGCTATGTTGTAAAAGAAGAGCCGTTTACCCGCCATGACGTTTATGTGGCCGATGAAGTCTTTTTAACCGGAACGGCCGCAGAAGTGATCGCCGTGGTGAAGGTCGATGGACGTGTCATCGGTGAAGGGATTCCAGGGCCGCATACAAAACGGCTTCTAGAAGAATTTAGACGCCGTGTCGTTTCCGAAGGGGTAAAAGTATATCCGACGAATGTGAATGTCGGGTAATGAACCATGATAATTGGATAAGAAAAAGCGTTGAAGAGGATAAGTAGTCAGCGGGGACAACATCCACAGAGAGCCGGGGGAGCTGGAAACCGGTGATGTTGCCGCTTGATGAACTCACCTCTGAGTGCCAGCCTGAACGTCATGCGACTAGTAGGGTTGGACGGGTGGGGCAGCATTTGCTTCACTCGTTATTAAAAAGAGCAATTGGACGCTTTCCAATTGCTCCTGAGGTGGTCGGTATGACCACGAAGAAGGGTGGTACCGCGGAAAGGAAACCTTTTCGCCCCTTTGGCCGAAACAAAGTAGGCCATCGTGGGCGAAAAGGTTTTTTTCATATGTGATGAAAAAGACAGGGGAGGATCGAGCATGACGAGGATGAAAGTGGAGGAAAAGGCAAAAGAAAAAATGAAAATGAGCGGAGCGCTGATGCTCATCGAAGCATTAAAGGCGGAAAAGGTAGAAGTGATTTTCGGATATCCGGGCGGCGCCGTACTTCCGCTTTATGACCAGTTATATCGATCGGGAGTGTTCCATGTATTAACGAGACATGAACAAGGTGCGATTCATGCAGCCGAAGGATATGCACGCATTTCCGGAAAGCCAGGGGTGGTCATCGCTACATCAGGCCCGGGAGCAACAAACATTGTGACAGGTTTAACAGATGCAATGATGGATTCGCTGCCGCTTGTTGTATTTACCGGCCAAGTGGCAACCAGCGTCATTGGATCGGATGCGTTTCAAGAAGCGGATGTCGTCGGGATTACGATGCCAATCACGAAACATAATTATCAAGTCCGCGATATTAGCGAGCTGCCAAAAATTATTAAAGAGGCGTTCCACATTGCTACAACAGGAAGACCTGGCCCGGTGCTCATCGATATTCCGAAAGACATTACGACAGCAGAGGGAGAGTTTGATTACGAACAAGAAGTTCATTTGCCGGGCTATCAGCCGACCACCCAGCCGAACCACTTGCAAATCCGTCGTCTTGTCGAAGCGGTAAGCCAATCGAAAAGACCAGTTATTTTAGCCGGGGCAGGAGTATTGCATGCCAATGCTTCCAATGAATTGCGGCAATATGCGGAACAACAAAACATCCCGGTTATTCATACATTGCTAGGATTGGGCGGATTTCCAGCCGATCATCCATTGTTTTTAGGCATGGCTGGCATGCACGGCACATACACAGCGAACATGGCGCTTTATGAATGCGATTTGCTTATTAATATCGGAGCAAGATTCGACGATCGCGTAACAGGAAACTTAAAATATTTCGCGCCAAAGGCGACGGTGGCCCACATTGATATTGATCCGGCAGAAATCGGGAAAAACGTGCCGACAAAAATTCCGATTGTCAGCGATGCAAAAGCAGCCTTGCAAGAATTAATTCATCAGCAAGGAAAGCCGGCGGACACAAGCGCATGGCTGCGTCAGCTAAATGAATGGAAACGGAGATTTCCGCTTTATTACGAAGAAGATGCGCAAACGATTAAACCGCAAAAACTAGTGGAAATGATTTATGAATTAACGAACGGGGAAGCCATTATTACTACCGACGTTGGCCAGCATCAAATGTGGGCGGCGCAATACTACAAGTTTAATAAACCACACCGCTGGGTGACTTCCGGCGGGCTCGGAACGATGGGATTTGGCCTTCCGGCGGCGATTGGCGCACAGCTGGCGGACCGAAATGCTACGGTTGTTTCCATTGTGGGTGATGGCGGTTTTCAAATGACATTCCAAGAGCTATCGGTTATTCAAGAGCTGCAGTTGCCAATTAAAGTGGTCATCATCAATAATCAAGCACTCGGCATGGTTCGCCAATGGCAAGAACTTTTTTACGAAAAACGATATTCCCATTCTCTCATTCCGAATCAGCCGGATTTTGTAAAACTAGCAGAAGCATACAATATGCCGGGCTTCCGGGCGAAAACGGAGGCGGAAGCAATAGAGGTACTGAAGAAGGCATTTGCGATCGACGGTCCGGTTTTACTTGATTTCCATGTTAAAGCGGATGAAAACGTCTATCCAATGGTTGCGCCTGGAAAAGGATTGCATGAAATGGTGGGGGTGAAAGCGTGCGGAGAATTATCACAATGACTGTCAATAACCGTCCTGGTGTTCTCAACCGCATTACCGGGTTATTTACAAAGCGGCATTATAACATTGAAAGCATTACCGTCGGCCATACAGAAATCGAAGGAATTTCCCGCATGACTTTTGTCGTCAATGTCGAAGACGAGCGGACGGCCGAACAAATTATTAAGCAGTTAAACAAGCAAATTGATGTGCTTAAAGTCANCGATATTACCGAGCAAGCGATCGTCGCGCGCGAGCTGGCGCTCGTGAAAGTATCCGTAACTCCTGCGCTTCGCCAAGAGATTTATACGCTTATTGAACCATTCCGCGCTTCGATTGTCGATGTAAGCAAAGATAGCCTTGTTATTCAAGTAACAGGCGAATCCGAAAAAGTAGAAGCTCTTATTGAGTTATTGCGGCCTTACGGAATTAAAGAAGTGGCAAGAACAGGTACAACAGCGTTTACACGCGGCTCTCAAAAAACAGCCGCTACGTATAAAACTGCTTTCATTATCTAAAAAACAATGAAAAAAGGAGAGAGGAACAGTGGCAAAAGTTTACTATAACGGAGATGCAAATGAGAAATACTTACAATCAAAAACGGTGGCGATTATCGGCTATGGTTCGCAGGGACATGCGCATGCGCAAAATCTTCGCGACAGTGGAGTGAACGTGATCGTCGGCCTTCGCCAAGGGAAGTCATGGGAACAAGCGGAAAAAGACGGTTTTCCGGTATATAGCGTTCGCGAAGCAGCAAAACGAGCTGATATCGTGATGGTGTTGCTGCCGGATGAAAAGCAGCCAAGTGTATACAAAGAAGAGATCGAGCCAGAGCTTCAGCCGGGAAATGCGCTGGTCTTTGCGCACGGATTTAACATTCACTTTAACCAAATTGTTCCTCCTGAATATGTCGATGTCTTTTTAGTCGCGCCGAAAGGCCCGGGACATTTAGTGCGCCGCACCTATACAGAAGGAGCAGGCGTGCCGGCATTAATTGCGGTGCATCAAGATGTATCAGGAGAAGCAAAAGAAACAGCGCTTGCCTACGCGAAAGCAATCGGCGCGACAAGAGCGGGAGTGTTGGAAACAACGTTTAAAGAAGAAACAGAAACGGATTTATTTGGCGAACAAGCGGTATTGTGCGGAGGATTAACATCGCTCATTAAAGCAGGATTTGAAACGCTCGTCGAAGCAGGGTATCAGCCGGAATTAGCCTACTTTGAATGTCTGCACGAAATGAAATTAATCGTCGATTTGCTTTACGAAGGCGGCCTTGCGTGGATGCGCCATTCGATTTCCGATACGGCGCAATGGGGAGATTTCATTTCTGGGCCGCGCATTATCAACGATGCAGTGAAAGCGGAAATGAAAAAGGTTCTTCATGACATTCAAACAGGCAAATTCGCCAAAGGCTGGATTTTGGAAAATCAAGCGAACCGTCCAGAGTTCAATGCGATCAACCGTCGCGAAAACGAACACCTCATTGAAATCGTCGGCCGTGAATTGCGCGGCATGATGCCGTTTGTCAAAGCAAAACAGAAAGATGAGGTGGTCACGAGTGCGAAAAATTAATATTTTCGATACGACATTGCGTGACGGTGAGCAGTCGGCTGGAGTGAATTTGAATTTGCAAGAAAAGCTGGAGATCGCCCGCCAGCTTGAGCGGCTTCGCGTCGACATCATTGAAGCGGGCTTTCCTGCCGCTTCAAAGGGGGATTTCCAAGCGGTCAAACAAATTGCGGAAACGATCAAGACATGCTCTGTCACCGGGCTTTCCCGCTTGGTGCAGAGCGATATTGATACGGCGTGGGAGGCGTTAAAAGGCGGAGCGGAGCCGCGGCTCCATCTCTTCATCGCCACCTCTCCGATTCATATGATTCATAAATTGCGGATGACGCCGGAACAAGTCATTGAAACGGCGGTAGAGTCGGTCAAATATGCGAAACGCTATTTTCCGATTGTGCAATGGTCGGCGGAAGACGCCTGCCGCAGCGAACTTCCGTTTTTGGCTAAGATTATTACAGAAGTGATCAAAGCAGGAGCGACGGTTATTAATATCCCAGATACAGTAGGGTATATTACTCCGAAAGAATACGGAAATATTTTCACTTTTTTACGCAACAATGTTCCGAATATTGAAAAAGTATCTCTTTCCGCTCATTGTCATGATGATTTGGGAATGGCGGTCGTCAACTCTTTAGCCGCTATTGAGCACGGGGCAACGCAGGTGGAAGGAACGATCAACGGAATCGGTGAACGGGCAGGAAACGCGGCGCTCGAGGAAATTGCGGTCGCGCTTTACATCCGCAAAGATTACTACCAGGCGGAAACACGCCTGAACCTGCAAGAAATTAAACGGACGAGCAATTTAGTGAGCAAATTAACCGGCATGGTCATTCCGCCAAATAAAGCGGTCGTCGGCAAAAATGCGTTTGCCCACGAATCGGGAATCCATCAGGATGGCGTGCTAAAAGAAAAAACAACGTACGAAATTATTTCGCCGGAGCTGGTCGGGGTTCAATCGAACTCGATGGTGCTTGGCAAGCATTCCGGACGGCACGCATTGCGCAACCGTGTGGAAGAGCTCGGTTATACCTTGTCCGATGAAGAAATCAATCAATTGTTCGTTCGCTTTAAAGAGCTTGCCGATAAGAAAAAGGACATTACCGATGATGATTTAGTCGCGCTTATTTTCGAAGAAAAATTTGACCACTTTAAAGATTTTTATCAATTATCTTCGATTCAAGTCCAATATGGCACGAACCAAATTCCGACCGCGGTGGTTGTGCTAAAAGACGGAGAAGGAAACGAGATTCAAGAAGCGGCTACGGGAGCGGGCAGCGTCGAAGCATTGTATAACACGTTAGAGCGCTGCTTTAAAACGCCGGTTACGTTGCTGGACTATCGGATTGAATCGGTCAGCGGCGGACGCGATGCGCTGGCGCAAGTGTTTGTGAAGGTGCGGGTGAACGACATCGAAACGAGCGGGCGCGGCACGGCGCAGGATGTGCTCGAAGCATCCGCAAAAGCCTATATTAACGCTGTTAACCGTGTATTTATGATTGAAACGATGCGTATGGAAAACCAAAAAGTCGCAATGCAATAAAACGGGAGGGAAACAGCATGGGAAATTATCGGATTGCCGTATTGCCGGGAGATGGAATCGGTAAAGAAGTAACAANGGGAGCTGTTGAAGTTTTAAAGGCGATTGAAACNCGTTTTGGACATCATTTTGAGTTTGCATATGGATGGATTGGCGGGGCTGCCGTTGATCAAAAAGGTACGCCGCTTCCAGAGGAAACGCTTGCTCTTTGCCGGGAAAGCGACGCGGTATTGCTCGGGGCAGTCGGCGGTCCGAAATGGGATCAACATCCTCCACATCTGCGTCCGGAAAGAGGATTATTGCAAATTCGCAAAGAGATGAATTTGTTTGCCAATTTGCGGCCCGTGAAATTTTACGATAGTTTAACGGATTCTTCGCCATTAAAACAGGAAGTCATTCAAGGAGTCGACCTAGTCATCGTCCGCGAATTAACTGGAGGGCTGTATTTCGGCAAGCCGAGCGGGCGAATGGTCGAAAACGGAGAAGAAAAAGCGGTAGATACGCTTCTATATAAAAAGGAAGAAATTAAACGGATTGTAAAAGTAGCGTTTGAGCTGGCGCGCAAGCGAAAGAAAAAAGTGACATCAGTCGATAAAGCGAATGTGCTGGCATCGAGCAGAATGTGGCGGGAGATTGCCGAAGAAGTGGCACAAGAGTTTCCAGATGTCACGCTTGAACATATGCTTGTNGACAANGCNGCCATGCAGCTGATCCGTTCTCCGCAGCAGTTTGATGTGGTCGTGACAGAAAACATGTTTGGCGATATTTTAAGCGATGAGGCATCGATGCTGACTGGTTCGCTTGGCATGCTGCCGTCGGCAAGTTTATCGGCTTCAGGACCGAGTTTGTATGAGCCGATTCATGGTTCTGCGCCGGATATTGCCGGACAAAATAAAGCGAATCCGATTGCGGCCATTTTATCAGCCGCGATGATGCTCCGTCTTTCTTTCGGACTTTCCAAAGAAGCAGAGGCGGTGGAAAAAGCGGTGCAACAAGTATTGGCAGCGGGATTGCGGACAGCGGATATCGCGCAGAAAGGACAACGGGTGGTTTCCACAGATGAAATGGTGAATGAAATTAAAACGGCAATTTTAGACCATCAAACGATTTCCCACATTATGGCTGTATATGCATAACACATGCGAGGTGAAAGTAGTGAAGCCGAGAACGATTATTGATAAGATTTGGGAAAACCATGTCGTTTATCGGGAAGACGGAAAGCCGGATTTGCTTTATATCGACTTGCATTTAGTGCACGAAGTCACCTCTCCGCAGGCGTTTGAAGGATTGCGGCAAAAAGGGCGGAAAGTGCGCCGCCCTGATTTGACCTTTGCNACCATGGATCATAACGTTCCAACGGTGAATCGCTTTGTCATTGCCGATGAAGTGGCGNGAAATCAAATTGCCGCACTAGAACGCAACTGCCGCGAATTTTCGATTCCGCTTGCTGATTTATACAGCGAAGAACAAGGAATTGTCCATGTCATCGGTCCGGAGCTTGGCTTGACACAGCCGGGGAAAACGATTGTTTGCGGAGACAGCCACACATCCACACACGGGGCGTTTGGGGCGCTCGCTTTCGGAATTGGAACGAGCGAAGTCGAACATGTACTTGCTACGCAGACGCTCTGGCAGCATAAGCCGAAAACGCTGCAAATACGCATCGATGGAAAATTAGGTGAAGGGGTTACGGCAAAAGATGTTATTTTAGCGATCATCGGGCGTTATGGGGTCGGCGTCGGCACCGGATATATCATCGAATTTACCGGTGAAGTCATCCGCAATATGTCGATGGAAGAAAGAATGACGATTTGCAACATGTCGATTGAAGCGGGAGCGCGCGCCGGTCTAGTAAGTCCGGATGAAACGACATTCGCCTATTTGCGGGGCCGCAAATACACTCCAAAGGGGGAAGAGTTTGAAAAAGCGGTGGAACGCTGGCGCGCTTTGGCAACCGATGAAGGAGCCGAATACGATAAAACGATTGAAATAGATGCCTCAACAATTGCGCCAATGGTCACGTGGGGAACAAATCCGTCGATGAGCACCTCTGTCGATGGAACGGTGCCACATCCGGAAGAGTTTGCAAGCGAAACGGAACAAAAAGCCGTGCGCCGCGCGTTGGAATATATGGGGTTGAAGCCGGGAACCCCGATTACGGAAATTCCGGTGCAGCACGTTTTTATCGGTTCCTGTACGAACTCGCGCATCAGCGACTTGCGTGAAGCGGCAAAAATCGTCAAAGGGAAAAAAGTGGCGAAAGGAGTGCGCGCCCTCGTCGTTCCGGGATCGCAGCAAGTGAAAAAACAGGCAGAAGAAGAAGGATTAGCGCAAATTTTCATCGATGCGGGATTCGAATGGCGCGACTCCGGTTGCAGCGCCTGTTTAGGAATGAATCCGGATATTATTCCGGAAGGNGAGCATTGCGCTTCCACATCAAACCGAAACTTTGAGGGACGGCAAGGAAAAGGAGCAAGAACGCATTTAGTCAGCCCGGCGATGGCGGCGGCTGCTGCGATTTACGGACATTTTGTCGATGTGCGCAAATTGAAGAAAGAACCGGTCCATTAAGGAGGGGAAACGTGTGAAGCCATTTACCATTCATAAAGGGAAAGTAGCCGGCATNGACCGCGCCAACATTGATACAGACCAAATTATTCCGAANCAGTTTTTAAAACGAATTGAACGAACCGGGTTCGGNAAGTTTCTCTTTTACGATTGGCGCTATATCGACGGAGAAAAACCGAATCCTGCTTTTGAGCTGAACTGGCCGGAAAACGAAGGAGCCACGATTCTCGTTGCCAACGAAAACTTTGGATGCGGTTCCTCGCGCGAACACGCGCCATGGGCGTTGCAAGATTACGGATTTCAGGCGATTATTGCTCCTTCGTTTGCTGACATCTTTTACAACAACTGTTTAAAAAATGGGCTGCTGCCAATTCAACTGGCGAAAGAAGATGTGGAATATTTATTGCGGGAAAGCAAAAAGGCGGATTACGAANTAACNATTTCGCTGGAAAAGCAGCAGGTATATGACGATCACGGATTTGCGCGGGCGTTTGCTATTGATCCATACCGCAAACAGCTCCTATTAAAAGGCTGGGATGAAATCGATTTGACTTTCGTTTATGAGCCGTATATCGCTGAATACGAAAGAAAGCACTGCCCGATGCCGTAACGGTGGAAAGCTGTTCCGACAAAAAACGTTGGAACAGCTTTTTGCATGTTTTGCTTGTATCTTGCCGGAAAACTTGTTACACTTGTGTCAAAAATTTTATTGGAGCGGGCGAAGATGAACAAGGATAAAAACGGAAAAGTTATTTTGTTTCCGCGCGTAAAGGAACGGCTTGTGGAAGAAGGACTGGAGGCATTGCAGGCGAAACGGTACGAGGAAGCCCTTTATTTTTTCAGCGAGGCAGAGCAGCTTGGNGAGCGCCGTTTTTCCGTCCAGCTCAGCATAGCCGTCTGCCATTATGAACTAGGGAATTTCCATGAAGCGGAGCGCCGCTTGCGCGTATTGTTGCAGGAAAATGAAGGGAATATGGATTTATTGCAAATGTATTTGTCCATCTTAATGCAAACGCACCGGTATGAACAAGCAGAAACGGTCATCCGCGATGCGCTGCGTCATCATCCTCTTCCTGCTTCCTTACGGGAAAACTTGCTAAACCTGTTTCGTTTCGTCCAAAAAATGAATAAACGCCCGTTGCCTCCTGCCGAACAAGCGAAAGTGCAGAGGTTGCTCGAGTCAAGCGATATAACGGAACATATGCATGTAATCAGGCAGCTGGAGAAAGAAGATATTGTTCCTGTACTTCCTCAATTAAAGCAATATTTAGTCAATGAAACAAACAGCCCGATCGTCAAAACGATGCTGCTGCGTTTGCTTACGTTAAAAAAGATTGATGATGTCGTGATAGTTGAAAAATTTGGAAAAAGAATCGAAGTGACGCCGGCGCTGTTAAACGAACANGCGGAAACCGCGTTTGCGGCAGAACTGCTCGAGCGTCTGGAACATTGTCTCGCAAGCGAAAATCCAGGCTTGTATGATGTTGCGGCAGAGATTTGGCTTCGTTACACGTATGTTCTTTATCCGTTTTCTCCCGAGCCTGCCGCAAGCAAAGCATGGATGGCGGCGCTTCATTTTGTTGCTTGCCAATTTCAAGGAGTGCCTGCAGCGATGGAGAAAATTGCTGCCCGATATGGTGTTTCAGGGGAAGAGATCGCCCCGCTTTGCGACAAACTTTGCGAAATAGAGAATTTTTCCTACTTTTANTCGCTTACTTCATATTGAAACATTATTGTTGTATGTTATAATATAATGGCTGTATTGCGTATATGTTTTTGTATGTTTCACTACATATATGGGAAAGATAACAAGATAATGAAAACCGGAGCCGTTTCATTATCTTCCGCCTTTTTTATTTATAATGATTTTTGGTTGGAGGGAATATTATGTCAGTCAAATGGGAAAAACTCGAAGGAAACGAGGGCGTTCTTACGGTTGAAGTGGACGCGGAAAAAGTAAATGAAGGCTTGGATGCAGCATTTAAAAAGGTAGTGAAAAATATTACACTTCCAGGATTCCGCAAAGGCAAAGTGCCGCGCGTGATTTTTGAAAAACGCTTTGGTGTCGAAGCTTTATATCAAGACGCATTAGACATTTTATTGCCGGAAGCATATGCCAAAGCGGTCGAAGAAGCAGGAATTGAGCCTGTCGATATTCCGGAGATTGATATTGAGCAAATGGAAAAAGGAAAAAACCTTATTTTTAAAGCAAAAGTAACGGTGAAGCCGGAAGTGAAATTAGGCCAATATAAAGGATTAGAAGTAGAAAAAATGGATACGACAGTGACCGATGAAGATGTAGAAAATGAATTAAAACGTCTGCAAGAAAACTATGCAGAGCTTGTCGTCAAAGAGGATGGCAAAATTGAAAACGGCGACACCGCAGTAATCGACTTCGAAGGATTTGTTGACGGCGAGCCGTTTGAAGGTGGCAAAGCGGAAAACTACTCGCTCGAAATCGGGTCTGGCACATTCATTCCGGGGTTTGAAGATCAGTTGATCGGCATGCAAGCAGGAGAAGAAAAAGAAATTCAAGTGACATTCCCGGAAGAATATCATGCGAAAGAGTTGGCAGGCAAGCCGGCAACATTTAAGGTAAAAGTGCATGAAGTAAAAGAAAAACGTCTTCCGGCATTAGACGATGAATTTGCCAAAGATGTAGACGATGAAGTAGAAACGCTGGAACAATTAAAAGAAAAAATCCGCAAAAGACTGGAAGAAGCGAAAAAGAATGAAGCGGAAGCAGCGCTGCGCGACGCGTTGGTCGAAAAAGCAGCGGAAAATGCCGAAATTGATATTCCAGAAGTGATGATAAAAAATGAAACCGACCGTATGTTGCGCGAATTTGATCAACGTTTGCAAATGCAAGGGCTTAACCTTGACCTTTACTATCAATTCTCTGGCCAAGACGAAGCAGCTTTGCGCGAGCAAATGAAAGAAGATGCCGAAAAACGCGTCCGCGTTGCCTTGACGCTTGAAGCAATCGCAAAGGCAGAAAATATTGAAGTAACAGAAGAAGAAGTCAACGAAGAATTGGAAAAAATGGCGAAAGCCTATAATTTGGAAGTCGGAAAATTAAAAGAGCTATTAGGAAGCCTAGAAGGCGTCAAAGAAGATTTAAAATGGCGCAAAACGGTTGATTTTCTTGTAGAGCATAGCAAAGTTGCGGCATAATATAGTATAGAGAACAAGGCGCGAGACGTTCGTGCCTTGTTCTTTATAACAAAAAATGGGGCGTGATAAAAAATTTTCTAATTTTTCTAACGAATTATATTTTTTTTCATTAGCCTTTTGAGGATAATTTATGATAAAATGACGAATACATAAGTTTTGTCGGCGAAGTTTTGCAAAGGAAATAAAATACATACAAGTGGT
>JGI1652J44930_10000668_pt1 | contig 13313 bp, 14 predicted proteins | sample NewIslsDNAsample_FD_44930 | JGI IMG/M metagenome (IMG submission 44930)
CCCCCCCCGCCCTCTCGACCGCACCACCTGTCGGATGGCGGAGCGCCGCCTGCCAGGCCGGAGGTCCGCCACCGTCGCTCGCCTCGCCACCCGGCCTCGGGTCCCCAACGCGGGGTGGGCCGAAAGCCCCACCCCGCGATTGCGGACGGCGCGTCCAATCAGTATGGTCGTCGCGATCGCAGTGCAATCGCAGCCGCGGCGCTCACCGCGCCGTGGAATCTGCGCCGAACGACCGAGTCTTGCCTGGAATGGGAGCGAGGGAGCGATGCGCGTGGCGCGGGTGACGGCCCGTGGGGCCGCACGGTGGTGGAGGGGGCACCCCTGGATCTACAGGAGCGACGTCGTCGACGATCCGGGCCCGGAGCCCGGGGCCGTCCGGGTCGAGGACGCGCGCGGCCGGTTCCTGGGGATCGCTCTGTGGAGCCCGGTCTCGACGATCTCGCTCCGCATGCTGACGAGCGAAGATCGGGTGATCGATGCGGAGTTCTGGGAGGAGCGCATCGACGCGGCGGCCAGGTACAGGGCAGCGCTCACGGCGGACACGACCGCGTATCGCCTGGTCCACGCCGAGGCGGACGGACTCCCGTCCCTGATCGTCGACGTCTACGGTGACGTGCTCGTCGTCCAGTTCCTCTCCGCCGGGCTCGAGACGTTCCGGGACGAGATCGTGGATGCACTGCGCCGGCGCATGGCGCCCGCCGGGATCCTGGCGNGAAACGACGTGCCGGTCCGGGAGCACGANGGACTTCCCCGCACGATCGAGCTGCTGTGGGGCAGCGTCCCCGAGGTGGTCGAGGTCTCGGAGGGAGCGGTCAGGTACCTGGCCGGTCTCCACGGTGGGCAGAAGACGGGGGCGTTCCTGGACCAGCGCGAGAACCGGCTACGGGCGGGATCGCTCGCGCGCGGCCGCGCCCTGGATTGCTTCGCCTATCACGGATCCTTCGCGCTGCACCTGGCCCGCGGCGCCGAGAGCGTCGTCGCCGTGGATTCGTCGGCGGAGGCGATCGCGCGGGCCCGGGATAATGTCGCCCTCAACGGGCTCGACAACGTCCGGCTCGTGGAGGCGAACGTCTTCGACTTCCTGCGGGAGGAGGAAGAGGCCGGGGCGGAATACGACGTCGTCGTCCTCGACCCGCCGGCGTTCGCCAAACGCCGGTCCGCGATCGACTCCGCGTTGCGGGGCTACAAGGAGATCAATCTCCGGGCGATGCGCCTGCTCGCTCCCGGCGGCTACCTCCTCACCTTCAGTTGCTCGTACCACGTGAACGAAGCCCTCTTCCGGGAGATGCTGGAGAGCGCGGCCGCGGATGCGGGCCGGCCCCTGCGCTGGATCGAGGCGCGCGGCCAGGCGGCGGACCATCCCGTCATCGTCCAGATCCCGGAGACCGGGTACCTGAAGGGGGCGATCCTCCAGGCGATGTGAGCTACGGGGATCCAGGCGACCGGTGCGACGCCGCTGCCCGCCGCCGCTGGCCGTCACCGAGCGGCCCTATATCCCCACCAGCTCCAGTAACGCGGCGACGCGGTGCCGGTCCACGGCAAAGCTGCCGAGGGGCCCGTTCCAGTCGCCGTGCCAATCCGAGCCGCCCGTCGTGAGGAGGCCGTACGCGCGAGCGGCCGCCTCGAGGCGCCGGGTCTGACTCGCGGTGTTCATGGGACGGTAGCACTCGATCCCCTCGAGCCCCCAATCCACGAAGTGACCGAGCTCCTTCTCGAGGACCTCGAAGGGAGGGTGCGCCCAGACGGCGATCCCGCCCGCCTCGTGGATCAATTCGATGGCCTCCCGGGGCGTGAGGAGCTCGGTCGGCAGGAATGCCGGGCCGCCATCGGCGAGGTATCGATCGAACGCCTCCTGGACCGTACGCACGTGGCCGGCTTCGACGAGGGCGCGGGCCAGGTGCGGGCGGCCGATCATGCCGGTGCCGGCGGCGGCGGCCACGTCCTCGTAGGAGATTCTGATGCCCAGGTCCTCGAGGCGCCGGATCATCCCCTGCATGCGCTCGTCACGCCGCTCGAGAGCCTGCGCCGCGTAGCGAACGAGCCCGGGGTGGTCCGGGTCGACGAGGTAGCCCAGGATGTGGATCTCGATGCCGCCGTGCGTGCTGGATACCTCGATGGCCGGCACGACCTCGAGTCGACCCTTGGCCGCGCGGCGGGCTTCGGCGATCCCGGCCGTCGCGTCGTGGTCGGCAAGGGCGATGATGTCGAGGCGCCCCGCCACGGCGGCCTCGACCACGTCGGTGGGCGAGAGGGCTCCGTCCGAGACCGATGAATGGATGTGCAGGTCGATGCGCACGTGTTGCCAATCCCTCCGATCAGCGCGCCGCGACGCTCCTGCCCCAGCGCCACGCGAGCCCAACGCCGATGGCGTCGTGTTCGCCCAGGGCGACGCCGAAGCGAAGCAGCAACGAGCGGTCGATCTCGAGATCTACGCCGAGGTCAGCCGTGAACGAGAATTCGGTTTCGGTCTCGTCGTCTGCCGCGAAGACATCCAGCCCCACGCGCGGCACGATGTAGGGGAGGAAGACGAGCCCGCCCGAGGCGAACACCCGGCCGATGCTGAGCCCGGCCGGGATGCGGAGGAACGTCCCGTCGTCGACGGTCGCGCCGACGCCGAGGAGCCATGCGATGTCGAGGGGGAACGCACGGCCGGACCGCGTGATCGGCCCGTAGAACTCGGCGCCGAACAGGACCGAGATCCCGTCCTCGCCCTCGTCGTCGGCGATCCCTGCGCGTACGCCGAGGTTCAGGTTCCCGCTCTGACGCCAGATCCCGGCGAGGGCCCATTCGCCGCCCGAAGGGTCGATGAGGTAGACGCCCAGGTCGTCGCCGGGACGGGGTGGCAGGAAGATTGGCGAGTCCCATGCGGCAATCCCCTGCGCCGTCGCAGACGCCGGCACGAGCAGCACGAAGCTCGCCAGGAGCGCGGTCCAGCGTACTCGCATGACGGGTCCTCCTATCCCTTACGTTCTCCTCGACAATGAACGACGGCGGGAGCGCGGACATCCGCCCGCACTCCCGCCGCCTCGCGGATCGCGTCACTGCGTCCTCATGCCACGGGCCTGGTCCGCTCCCGTGGCGACGCGGGGTTCACTCCGCCTGGGTCCGCTCGCTCAGGACGGTCACGACGTCGTCGATCACCTGCATGAATCCGCCGGACACCCAGAAGCGGTCCTCGACGTCGCCGCGGCGGATGCGCAGGTCGCCCTCACCGAGCAGGACCATGAACGGCGCGTGGCCGCGCAGGATCCCGACCTCGCCGTCCCACGCCGGAGCGACGACCATGTCGGCCTGCCCCTCGTAGACGACGCGCTCCGGGCTGATCACCGACACCGTGAGACGCTCGGCCGCCACGGCTCAGACCTCCACGCCGAGCTCGCGGGCCGCGGCGATCACGTCCTCGATCCCGCCCTTCATGTAGAAGGCCTGCTCGGGCAGGTGGTCGAACTCGCCGGAGACGACGCGCTCGAACGACTCGATCGTGTCCTCGAGCTTGACGTACTTCCCCGGGATCCCCGTGAACTGCTCCGCCACGTGGAACGGCTGCGAGAGGAAGCGCTGGATTCTCCGGGCGCGGCCCACGATGATCTTGTCTTCCTCCGAGAGCTCGTCCATGCCGAGGATCGCAATGATGTCCTGCAGGTCCTTGTAGCGCTGCAGGATCCGCTGCACCTCGGTGGCCACCCGGTAGTGCCGCTCGCCGACGTACTGCGGATCGAGGATCCGGGACGTCGAGTCCAGCGGGTCGACGGCCGGGTAGATCCCGAGCTCCGCGATCGAACGCGAGAGCACCGTCGTTGCGTCGAGGTGCGCGAACGCGGTCGCCGGCGCCGGGTCGGTCAGGTCGTCCGCGGGGACGTAGATCGCCTGCACCGATGTGATCGAGCCGTCGCGCGTCGAGGTGATCCGCTCCTGCAGCTCGCCCATCTCGGTGCCCAGCGTCGGCTGGTAACCGACCGCCGAAGGCATGCGGCCGAGGAGCGCCGACACCTCCGAACCCGCCTGCGTGAAGCGGAAGATGTTGTCGATGAAGAGGAGCACGTCCTGCTTCTCGACGTCGCGGAAGTACTCGGCGATGGTGAGCCCAGTGAGCCCGACGCGCATNCGGGCGCCCGGCGGCTCGTTCATCTGCCCGTAGACCAGCGACACGTTCGGGAGGACGCCGCCTTCCTTCATCTCGAGCCAGAGGTCGTTCCCCTCGCGGGTCCGCTCGCCCACGCCGCAGAACACCGACCGGCCACCGTGCTCCATGGCGATGTTGTGGATCAGCTCCATGATGATCACGGTCTTGCCGACGCCGGCGCCCCCGAACAGACCCGTCTTGCCGCCCTTCACGTACGGGGCGATGAGGTCGATGACCTTGATCCCCGTCTCGAAGATCTCGGTCTTCGGCTCGAGAGCGGTGAACTTCGGCGCCTCGCGGTGGATGGGCCAGCGCTCGACGTCCGGCGGCAGGTCGCCCTGCATGTCGACCGGCTCGCCGAGCACGTTCAGGATCCGCCCCAGCGCCGCCTTGCCCACGGGAACCGTGATCGGGCGGCCCGTGTCGCGCGCCGGCATCCCGCGGACGACGCCATCGGTCGACGACATCGCGACCGCGCGCACCTGGTTTCGCCCGATATGCTGCTGAACCTCGGCCACCAGGTTGACCGCCGGCCCGCCGTTCTCGCCCTCCGACCGGATCTCGAGGGCGTTGTAGATCTCCGGCAGCTCCCCGGTGTCGAACTCGACGTCGATCACCGGACCGATCACCTGGACGACCCTTCCGATGTTCTCTGCCATTATACGTATCTCCTATTCCAAAGCCGCGGCGCCGCCCACGATCTCCGCGATCTCCTGAGTGATCTGGGCCTGGCGCGCACGGTTGTAGGACCGTCGCAACGTTTCCAGCATTTCGCCGGCGTTGTCCGTGGCGTTCTTCATCGCGGTGCGCCGCGCGCCCTGCTCGGCAGCGGCCGTCTCCACCAGCGCGCGATAGACGCTGTTGCGTACGTAGAGCGGCAAGAGCCGGGTCAGGATCTCATCGGCCGAAGGCGAGAGGATGTAACCCGCGCTCGGCCCGGCGCCCATGCCCGTCGGCGGCTCGACCGGCAGGATCTGCATGACCGCCGGCGGCGTCGACAGCGCCGAGCGGAACTGCGCGTAGACGACGTAGACCGCGTCCACCTCGCCGCGCGTGAACGCATCGATCAGCGGATCGACGACCGACGCCGCGTCTTCGGCGCTCGGGCGGTCGGAAATATCGGTCCGCTCCGTGGCCAGCCTCTCCCGCCTGAAGCGGAAGTAGTTGATCCCCTTCTTGCCGATGACGTGAAGGTCGACTTCCACGCCATCGCCTCGGAGGCGATCGATCAGCTTGCTCGCCTCGCGGATCAGGTTCGCGTTGAACGCGCCTGCCAGCCCCCGGTTGGCGGTGAGCAGCACGACCGCCGCACGCCGCACCTCCTCGGGGCGGCGCAGCAGCGGGTAGCGCTCCCGCAGCTCGGGGTCGGCGAGACGGCCGATCACCTCGGCGAGGCGCTCCGCGTAGGGACGCGCCGCGTACACCCGGTCGGTGGCCCGCTTCAGCTTCGAAGTGGCCACCATCTCCATGGTACGCGTGATCTGGCGCGTGTTCTCGACGGACCGGATCCGTCGCCGGATCTCTCTCGCTTTGGCCATGGCTCAATCAGTCCGCCGCGGCGGCCAACCGCGCACCCGCCTGCGCGGCCGAGGCGCCGCCGGCCAGGAAGGTCTCCTTGTACGCCTTGATCCCGGCGACGAGCCGCTCCTCGATCTCCGGCGTGAGGTCCTTCTGGGTCCGGATCGCCTCCCCGACCTGCGGGTACTGCGCCGCCATGTACTGATGGAAGCCGTGCTCGAAGGCGCGGATCTGCTCCACCGGAATGTCATCCAGATAGCCGTTCGTCACGGCGTAGATGATCATGATCTGCTGCTCGACCGGCATCGGCGCGTACTGCGGCTGCTTGAGCACCTCGACGGTGCGCTGCCCGCGCGCAAGCTGCTTCTGCGTGGCCGGGTCGAGCTCCGAGCCGAACTGGGCGAACGCCTCGAGTTCGCGGTACTGAGCCAGGTCGAGACGCAGACGGCCGGCGACCTTCTTCATCGCCTTGATCTGAGCCGAGCCGCCGACGCGCGAGACCGAGATACCGACGTTCACCGCCGGACGCACGCCCGAGTAGAAGAGATCCGACTCGAGGAAGATCTGCCCGTCGGTGATCGAGATCACGTTCGTCGGGATGTAGGCCGAGACGTCACCGGCCTGGGTCTCGATGATCGGGAGCGCGGTCAGCGAGCCGCCGCCCTGCTCGTTCGACAGCTTGGCCGCGCGCTCGAGCAGACGCGAGTGCAGGTAGAAGACGTCGCCCGGGTAAGCCTCACGCCCCGGCGGACGACGCAGCACCAGCGAGAGCTGGCGGTACGCCTGCGCCTGCTTCGTGAGGTCGTCGTAGACGACGAGCGTGTGCTTCCCCTGCCACATGAAGTGCTCGGCGAGCGCCGTCGCCGAGTAGGGCGCGATGTACTGCATCGGCGCCGGGTCGCTCGCGTTCGCGGCCACCACGATCGTGTAGTCCATGGCGCCGTGCTCGCGCAGCGTCTCCACCACGCTCGCGACCTTCCCCGCGCGCTGGCCGATCGCGCAGTAGATGCAGATGACGTCGCCACCCTTCTGATTGATGATCGTGTCGATCGCGATCGCCGTCTTGCCCGTGCCGCGGTCGCCGATGATCAGCTCGCGCTGGCCGCGCCCGATCGGGATCATCGCGTCGATCGCCTTGATCCCCGTCTGGAGCGGCTCCTTCACCGGCTGACGCAGCACGATGCCGGGCGCGACGATGTCGATGAAGCGACGGCCCTCGATCGGCTCGATCGGGCCCTTCCCGTCGAGCGGATTGCCCAGCGCGTCGACGACGCGGCCCAGGTAGCCGGCGCCGACCGGGATGTCGAGAACGCGGCCGGTCCGCCGCACGGTGTCGCCCTCGTGCAGCGCGGTCCAGTCGCCCATGACGACCGCGCCGATGTTGTCCTCCTCGAGGTTGAGCGCCAGCGCCGGCACGACCTCGCCCGTCTCGGACGAGGTGATCTCGAGCATCTCGCTCGCCATCGCCTTGGTCAGCCCGTAGATGCGGGCGACGCCGTCCTTGACCTCTAGGACCTCGCCCACCTCCTCGACCTCGAGCTGCTCCTCGTAGCGCTCGATCTCCTGGAGGAGGACGTCCTTGATCTCGCTTGCGCGCAGCTGCGCTTCAGTGCTCGCCATGGTTCCGTTCCCGTTCGGGCTCCTCTATCAACGGCTCTTCGGCAGCTCCGCCTCGACCAGACGCCGCCGGAGCGAAACGAGTCGACGCCGCAGGGAACCATCCAGCACCCGGTCCCCGTAGCGGACGACGATCCCGCCAAGAATCTGTGGGTTCACCTGTACGTGCGGGATCACCTGCCGACCCAGGATCTTCGACAGGTCGGCGGCGATCTCCTGCTCGAAGCGCTCGTCCGGCTCGTGCGCCAGGGTGACCTGCGCATGCAGGCGGCCCAGGCGCTCGTCCAGGAGCGCGTGGTACTCCCGCGCGATCTCGCGGATCAGGCGCTGGCGTCGCTTGTCCAGAACCACCATCAGGAAGTTCAGGAAGAGCGCCGGCACGCGATCCTCGAACGCACGCCTCAGTACCCCCTTCTTGTCTTCTGTTTCCACCTTCGGCGACTCGAGGAAGGCTCGCAGCCGAGGCTCCTGATCGAGGAGTCCCGCGAGCTCGTCGACCGCCGAGGCGAACGCTTCCCGCTGGCCGTGGCGCTCGCCGAGCTCGAAGAGCGCCTCGGCATAATTGCGGGCGACCGTCGTCTCCCTCACGTCACGCCGCTCCCGCGCCGCTCGCGGCGCCCATCTGCTCGAGGTACTCGCGCACCAGAGCACGGTCCTCGTCCGCGCCCAGGCGCTTCTCGATCAGCTTGGACGCGGCCGCCAGCGAAAGCTCGACCGCCTCGCGGCGGAGCGCGCTGATCGCCGCATCCCGCTCCCGCTCGAGCTCCTGCCGCGCCCGCTCCATCATCTCCCGCTGCTCGGCGCGCGCCTGCTCGAGCATCTCCTGCTTCATGCGCTCGCCCGCCTGCCGCGCCTCGGCCAGGATCTGCTGCGCCTGCTGGCGAGCCTCGGCGAGTGCACGGCGCTGCTCCTCCAGGATCCGCTCCGCCTCCTCGCGGTCACGGGCGGCCTGGTCCAGGATGTTCTGGATCCGCTCCTCACGCGCGTTCGCGTACCCCAGGATCTTCGGGTACGCGAGCTTCGACAGCAGCGCGAGCAGCACCAGGAATATGACGATCGTCCAGAACGAGACGTTCGTGCTCAACTGGAACACGTTGGGCTCGGCGCCGGCCTCCGCCCCGTGTTGCAGTACCACCGTCAGAAAGTTCATCGCTCGACTCTCGATTCGGGGAGCGCGCCGGCCGCGCACGATGCGCGGCCGGCGCCCCTGCCCCAGCGTCAGATCAGGAACGCGATAACCAGCGCGAAGAGCGCCGCACCCTCGATCAGCGCTGCCAGAATGATCGAAGCCGTCTGGATCGTGCCCGCGGCCTCCGGCTGGCGCGCCATGCTCTCGGTCATCGAACGGCCGATCCCGCCGATCCCGATCGCCGCGCCGAGCACCGTGAGCCCCGCACCGATCGCCTTACCGAACTGCGAGAGCAGACCCGCGGCGTACTCCGGGTTCTGGGCCACGGCATCCTGCAGCATAGCGAGGATGGGAAGCATGTCGTTCCTCCATGTCGTTTCGGGGATTCTCGTTCTCCGGCTCCCGCGACGCACGGGCGGTCCCCGGCCGCTCCGTTTGCCGCGCCACCGCTTCCCGGCCCTCCGGCCGCGCGGCTCTCCCCGGCAACCCGCCGGGTACATTTCGACGGACGGTCAGAGCCCTCCCGCCCGAAGGCGCGCCACCTGAGGACGGACGCGCTCGCCCGACCCGGCGCTCAGTGCGCGTGCCGGATCAATCCGATGAAGACCGACGTCAGCATCGCGAAGATGTAGGCCTGGAGGAACGCGACGAAAAGCTCCAGGACCATGATCGCCACGGCCATGAGAACGGGCGCGATCGCCACCGGCAGCACGCCGGCCAGGCTCGCCGTCACCGCCAGCCCCGTCAGCGCCAGCACCACCGCGTGCCCCGCCGTCATGTTCGCGAAGAGACGGATCGCCAGCGCGAAGGGCTTCGTCAGCTTCCCCAGGAACTCGACGGGGGTCATGATGATCAGCATCGGGATCTTCATCGCCAGATTCATCCCTTCCGGCGCGTAGAAGATCGTCTTCGCGTACCCCTTCGGCCCCAGCTCCATCATCCCGGCCACCTCGATCACGATGAAGCTCAGCACCGCCAGCGCGGCCGTGACCGAGATGTTCCCCGTCGGCGAGGCGCCCCACGGCAGCAGACCGAGCAGGTTGCACATCAGGATGAAGAAGAACACCGTCACCACGAACGGCACGAACCGCTCGCCGCCGTGGCCGATGTTCGGGAGCGCTACCTCGTCCCGGAGGAAGAGGATGAACGCCTCCACCACGTTCGCCACGCCCTTCGGGCCCCGCTTCGCCCCCTCTCTGTGCGCACGCTCCGCATGCCGCGCCGCCGGGATCATGATCAACAGGACCAGCGCCGCCGCGAAGAACATGAAGAGAACGTGCTTCGTGATCGACAGGTCCAGGACCACCGGCCCCAGCGGGATCTTGATCTCCCAGCCCACCGCGAACGGCCCGACCTCCCACTTGGGAGAGTCGGCCAGGTGGTGCAGGATCATCTCCTTGATATTGAATTCGCCGCCCTCGGCCCCGCCGGCCGCAGCGAGCGATGCCTTCATTCGTCCCATCATGTCCGCGACGCACCCCGATGTAGGAAAAGCGGCTCAAGCAACGCCAGCAGGATCACGAAGCCGGCCGCGCTGAGCAGGAGCGGCGCCGGCTCGAAGGGGGCCGACCGGGCCTGCGTGACCCAGAGCCCCAGCGCCACCACGAGCGCGAACCGCAGCACCGTTCCCGCGCCCCATGCCACCACGAACCGGTCCGGCCGGCTCCGCACCCGCACCAGCCCCGCGAACGCCACGAGCTGGATCCCGTAGGCGCCCGCCGCGCCCGCCCACACCGCCGGAGCCGCGGCCGGACCCGCCAGCGTCGCCGCCACGGCCGCGGCGCCGACCACCACGACCAGCGCCACCGCGGCGTACCAAGCCCACGCCCTCACGGCCGGTCACCTCCCCGGTCCCGGCGACGAGGCTCGACCACCAGGTGGTAGTACATGTAGTAGAACCCCGCCGCCGCGCCCACGAGCGCGCCCAGGAGGGCGAACACGTCCCCCGTCCCGAGCCATGCATCCAGCCGCGAGCCGAGGTACAGGAACAGGAGCGTGCTCGCCACCCACGTGAGCCCGTACCCCATGAACCGGCCGACCTCGGCCGACGTCGATCGCTGCGGCTTCTTCTCCAATGCGCCCTCCGGCCGCCGGGCACGTACAGACCTCAATCATACCCGCTTGTGAAATTTTTCGCAAGCGCCCGCACCAGGTCGTGACAACCGCCCGCACCGGGAGGTGACGGGACGGCCTCCGCCGGCGTCAGATCGACACCGGGCCGCGCTCGCGTACCCGGGTCGCCTCCCGAGGATCCCGGCGCCACGCATCCCCGTGGAGCACGGCGATCTAGACGGCCACGGCCCGCCGGGAACACGGCTCGGAATCGGCGGTACAGTCTGGTCGGTACAGTAGGGACGACGGGCGGCGCGAGTCGGTGCAGGACAAAGGGATGGATCCATCGACCGCCACGCTGGCCGGCACGGTCGCGGATCTTCGGCCCCGATCCTGCTGTAGGGGGATGGGATCGCGGACTCGAGAACGAAAGCTGGGGAACGGAATGGAAGCGACGGTGGCGCGACAGGCACAGCCGGTGGCGGACGACGAGATGCTGCTCGAGCGGCTCGCGGCGGTGCGGACGGCGATCGAGGCGGAGATCGGGAAGCGGGTCATCGGGCAGCGCGCCATCGTGGAAGGATTGCTGACGGCGCTGCTGGCCGACGGCCACGTCCTGCTGGTGGGTGTGCCGGGGCTGGCGAAGACGCTGTTGATCTCGACGCTGGCGCAGGCGCTGGACCTGAAGTTCAGCAGGATCCAGTTCACGCCGGACCTGATGCCGTCGGACATCACGGGGACGGAGGTGCTGGAGGAGGACCGGACGACGGGAAAGCGCGCGTTCCGGATCGTGCGTGGGCCGGTGTTCGCGAACGTGGTCCTGGCGGACGAGATCAACCGGACGCCGCCGAAGACGCAGGCGGCGCTGCTCCAGGCGATGCAGGAGCGGGAGGTGACGGTGGCGGGGGTGACGATGCCGCTGGAGCCGCCGTTCTTCGTCCTGGCGACGCAGAACCCCATCGAGCAGGAGGGAACGTACCCGCTTCCGGAAGCGCAGCTCGACCGGTTCATGCTCGAGCTCCGGATCGATTACCCCACGCGGGAGGAGGAGGAGCGGGTCGCCATGCAGACCACGGGTGCGGAGGTGGCGGAGGTCGGGCCGGTCTTGAGCGCGGCGGAGCTGATGGCGTTCCAGGCGCTGGTGCGCCGGGTTCCCGCGCCGCCGTCGCTGGTGTCGTACGCGGTCCGGCTGGCGCGCGCGACGCGTCCGGAGGACGCGGAAGCCCCTGAATTGACAAAGCGTTACATAAGCTGGGGTGCGGGACCGCGCGCTTCGCAGTATCTTGTATTGGGGGCGAAAGCGCGAGCGGCGCTTTCGGGACGAGGCGTGCCAACGTACGAGGACGTTCGTGCGGTGGCGCCCGCGGTGCTCCGGCACCGTATCATGCCGAACTTCCAGGCCGAGGCGGATGGCCGGATGGCGGGCGACCTCGTCGAAGAACTCATTCAGCTCAGTCGTAAATGGACGTAGACCGAAGTAGCGGCGACAAGACTCGACCTCCGAGTCGACGAGAGGAGGGGCCATGGCGCTCCTGACTCTCGTCCTCCTCCTCGCCCTCGCCTTCTCGGCCGTATTCTCCGCCGGCGAGCTGGCAATCTTCTCGCTGAGCGACGCTCGGATCCGCGCGCTCGCGGACGAGGGTCGCGGCGGAGCGGCGGCCCTTGCGCGCCTGCGCGAACGCCCGGACCGGCTGGTGGTGCTCCTGCGCCTCGGTGACGCGATCGGCGATGTCATCGCGGCGGCCGCCGGGATCGGGCTCGGCTATCTCCTCGGCGGAGCGTACGGAATCCTGATCGGGGCCGCGGCCGCGGTCGTCCTGATCGTCCTTCTTGGAGAGCTCATTCCGGTGACGATCGCCCTCGGGCACGCAGTCCCTGTTGCGCTGGGACTGGCGCCGGTGCTCCTACTCCTCTCCAGGCTCCTCCTGCCCGTTCTCGTGGTTTTCGAGCGACTGGGGCGGCTGTACCCGGGCGCCGCCGCGAGCGTCGGTCCGACCGCGGAGGCCGAGATGCGGGAGTTGGGCGTGCTGCGCGGCGGCGACGGCGTCATCGAGGAGCACGAGCGCCAGCTCATCGAGGGCGCGTTCCGGCTGGACAAGATCACGGCGTGGGACATCATGACGCCGCGAGTCGACATCTTCGCGTGGAAGGACTCGCTGCGTCTGGTCGACATCGCCCCGGAGCTCGGGACGGTTCCCTACTCCCGGATCCCGGTCTACGGCGAGAGCATCGATGACGTGACGGGGATACTCTACCTCCGCGACGTCTACCAGGCGCTGATCTCCGGGCAGCGTGACGTGCGGTTGCGGGCGCTGGCGCGCGAGCCGCTGGTGGTCCCGGGATCGGTGCCGGTCTCCCAGTTGCTGCGCGACTTCCAGGCCCGTCGCATCCACCTTGCCCTGGTGGCCGACGAGTATGGCGGGATCGATGGGCTGGTCACGCTCGAGGACGTCCTGGAGGAGCTGGTCGGCGAGATCGTCGACGAGATGGACGTGGACGAGGAGCCGATCCAGAAGATCTCGCGGACCGAGATCATCGCCGCGGGCGATGCGGATCTCCGGGAAATCAACCACGTCTTCAACATTGCCCTGCCGCAGCTCGAGCATCGGTCACTGAACGGCTTCCTGCTGGAGGAGCTGGGTCACGTGCCCGAGCCCGGCGAGACGGTGGAGGTGGACGGCGTCTCGATCGAGGTGCTGGAGGCGACGGAGACGCAGGTCCTGCGCGCGCGGTTGCGGCGGATCGTCCCCGTAGGCGAGGCGGCGGCTGCGGCGGACGGGGGCGGGGAGGACGGCGGGGCGGAGGTCCATCCCGACGGCGCGGCACCGACCGGAGGTGCGGCGGCCGCGTCGCATTCCCGAAGCGGTCGAGAGC
>JGI1652J44930_10000669_pt1 | contig 13312 bp, 14 predicted proteins | sample NewIslsDNAsample_FD_44930 | JGI IMG/M metagenome (IMG submission 44930)
AATGGGAGAAGGCCAAAAGGGAAGGCGGGGATGGCTCGTAAGACCGGTCCCACACGCGTGGATGGAATGGAGAGAATATTGTAAAATGGGCTGTACCCGCTTCCCTTCCGGATTCCTTTCGTCCGGGCGGTGGTGAGGGGGAACAGGAAATATAAGGGTGGAGCGTGAGTCCTTTGTTCAGAACCGTCATTCAGCCCCGCGTTTCCGAAACCGACGGAGCAGGTCACATCAACAACACGACGGTGCCGGTCTGGTTTGAGGCCGGCCGGCAGGAGATCTTCAGAATGTTCATGCCGGACCTGTCCTTTGAACGATGGAAGTTGGTGGTGGTCAACATCAACATCGATTACCTCCGTCAAATCTATTACGGAAGCGACGTGGAGGTGCGGACCTGGGTCCGGAAAATCGGAAACAGCAGCTTTGTCCTCTACGAGGAACTGCACCAAAACGGCCAATTGTGCGCCAAGGGAACGGCCACTTACGTCAACTACAATTTTGAGACCCAAAGGTCGGAGCCGATTCCCCCGCCGCTTCGGAAGCGGCTGGAGGAGCACCTGTTGGAGGAGAAAGAGGCGCAGTAGAATTTGTCATCGGAAATGCGTGCGGGGGTGGAATCGGCTGGTGTCGCGGTGAAGCCCCTGCGTCCTTACCGAAGGAATGCGGAATACGACTTCCCGCATGGAACCGGGATTTCTTTCCCCGGTTTTTTATTTTTGTTCGGGCAAGCCTGCTTGTCGAAATAAATGAGGACATTTCGCAATAGATGGTATTGGAGCGCTGTTGGAAGAAATAGAAGGGGGTTTTTTGGAAGGATATCCGGAGGGGTGCAAGAGCAACTGGTCCTGCCCGAAAGTTAGAACCGCTGAAGGGAATCACGGGCAAGGGGGGATTCATCTGGCCACCCCATGTGGCGGCGGTGGAGAAGGGAAAAGTGGTGGTGATTGAAGGGGAACCGTAAGGGAAATACGGCGCATCCGGCGCTTCCGCGGTCGGCAGTGCCGTTTGTCCATCGACCTAGGGAGTTGACAAGTAATCGGTGCATTTGCGGAAATCTCTCGCCCATTCTTCCAATCCGGATTTGACTGTGGGATCGTCGAAGCGGNTGGCTGCTCTCTGGAGATATCGGATGCCTTGGTTTAAAAGCCGCAGAGCTTCCCGGTCCGATCGGGCGTCCCGCCGGGACAACCAGCGGATGACGATCAGATGGGGCAAGTGTGCCGGATGGGCGGAGAGGAGGAGAGCCTCCCAATGGCGGCAGGCAATGGTTTCCCGCAGAGCTCGGGGGGTGAGCCCCGCCTGGACGCCGGCGCTTTTGATCAGCCGCTGCAACAGGGGATGGGAGGGGAGAGGCGCGCTGTTCACAGAAATTCTCCTTTCCGAAAATGGTTCGCACTCCTGCCGGACAAACGGGCAGGACTGGCCTGGCCCCCAGATCAACTATTCTTTTCCCAAAACCGATAAGCATCGCAAGAGGGAGGCAGGTGGCCCCGCCTCCCTCTTTTGGATTACCAATTCCGAATCTCCCAGCCTTCTCCGGACCATTGGACATNCACTTTTTTTCCGCTCTCCGTTTTCAGCACCGGNTTTTTGACGTACCAACCCCTGCCGTTGGCGTAGTCGTCGGTCTTGTAACGGAAGCGGAGGTATTTCGTTTCCGGGGGAACGGTGACCTTCACCCGCTTCCACCCATCGCTGTTGCCGACGAAGGGTTCCGCCAGAGGCTCCCATCGGATTCCGTCGGAGGAGCCTTCCACGGTGCCGGAATCGTCTCCNGTNCCCGGTTCGGCTTCCACGCGATACCAGGTGTCGAAGGTGAGGGTGAAGGGTTCGGACGCCTTCGGCAGTTCCCCGCTGCACAGGGATCGGTCCAGATCATCTCCGTAGCCGGAGAACCAGGCACCCTTTTTTCCGAGGCCGTCGACGGGGATGGCGTCGGCGGCCAACCGGGCCACCTGGCGGCGAGTCGGATTGGTGGAAACGGTGTCCCGGGTGGGATGGACCCGGTTGGTCAGCAGGATGGCGATGGTTTGGTTTTTCCGGTTCACCACGAGGGAGGTGCCGGTGAAGCCGGTATGACCCATGGTTTCCGCGTCGGCCAGGGCGTCCATGTACCAGCCCTGGTTCAGCTCCCAGCCCAGTCCCTGGTCATCCCCGGGGAAGTCCGGAAGGTGGTTTTTCGCCATCAGCTCCACCGTCGATTCCTTCAAAATCCGCTTGCCGCCGTATTTTCCGTTCTGCAGGAACATGTGGCCGAACACGGCCAGATCCCTGGCGGTGGAGAATACCCCGGCATGGCCCGCCACCCCGTCAAGGGACCAGGCGTTTTCGTCGTGCACCTCGCCCCAGACCAGCCCCCGTCCGGTCTCCGGCTGATATTCCGTCGCGGCGATCCGGGGCTTCAGCGATGCCGGCGGATTGTACATGGTGTCGGTCATGCCCAGAGGACCGGTAATGTGCTTCTTCACGAAGGCATCCAGGGACATCCCCGACAACCGTTCCACCAGCGCCCCCAGGGTGATCAGGTTCAGGTCGCTGTATTCATATCGGGTTCCCGGTTCCGCCTCCAGGGGTTGGCGGAACACGATTTGCAGCCGTTCTTCCCGGTTGTTTCCCATCTGGTAGAGGGGAATCCACGGGGCGAGGCCCGAGGTGTGGGTCATCAGCTGGCGGATGGTCACCTTTTCCTTTCCTTCGGCCGCAAATTCCGGAATGTAGCGGGCGACGGGGTCATCCAGTTTGAATTTCCCCTGTTCGTACAATTTCATCGCCGCCGTGACGGTGAACAACTTGCTGATGGAGGCGATGTCGAAGATGGTGTCCTCCTTCATGGCGATCGGCGTTTCCGCCGGAGTGTACCGATCGTCCCGATAAAGGAGGGAGTGGCCGTAGGCCTTGTGTTTCACCACGACCCCCCTGCGGGCGATGAGAACCACGGCTCCGGGCATGGTCCGTTCCCGGATCGCCTGTTGAACATACGGATCGATGGCGTTTAAGGGCCCCACTTTCATCCCGGCGGCCTTGGGCGCTCCCCAGCGCAATACCGGAGAAGAAAGGCCCGGATTGTCCCAGGGAAAGGGGTGATGGTTCTGAGAAGGGATCACCTGGACACCGCCGATTTCCACCTCCGGTTTTTTCAGGGTCGTCTCTGCCGATGCCGCGAGGAACGGAGGATTCCAGAATGCGGTCGGGAAGATCATCGACATTCCCAGGCTGATGCTGAGAAATCTCCGATGTCCCCGCCTTTTCCCTTGATCTCGGGTCATGTTCTCCCTCCTGAAGTTCGATCGCGTCCGCGGATCAAGGTGCGGCGCGTCATTGTTTATGCCCTTTGGGAGGATAGAGCAGATAACGGGCGCGAAGCTTGCGGAAATCCTTCAGTTCCCCTTCCCATTCTTCCGCAATCTTGCGGGCGGAAACCCCTGCATCCAACTTTTTCCGAACCCGGTCGGAACCGGTCAGCTTGTCGATCCAGTATTCGTTCCCGTCTTTCCGCCAGGCAAAATCCTCGGGATAAAGCTGTTTCACCTTCTCGATGATCACGAGACCCGTCAAAATGGGGGAGAAGCGCTCCGGATCCTCCAGGTGAACCTGGACTCCCCCCACCGTCTCTCCCGCGTATTTGGAAAAGGTGGGGTTGAAGTAAGCTTCCCGGAAGGAGACGCCGGGGAGGTTTTCCTTGTTCAGCGCTTCCGCCAGCTCCCANCCCTTGATGTAGGGGGCCCCCAGCAGTTCGAAGGGGCGGGTGGTTCCGCGTCCTTCAGACAGGTTNGTTCCTTCGATCATCCCGGTTCCGGGGTATACCAGTGCGGTGTCCGTCGTGGGCATGTTCGGAGAAGGAATCACCCAGGGAAGGCCGGTGTCCTCGTAGAGCTGATTTCTTTTCCAACCCTTCATGGCGATGACCGTCAAATCCGCCTTTTTCTTGCCTTCCTGCGGGAAGAATTCTTCATTGAACAACCGGGCCAGTTCGCCCACNGTCATCCCGTGCCGCTGGGGGATCGGATAGAGCCCGACGAAGGAGCGGTACGCCGGATCGAGCACCGGCCCCTCCACCTTGACTCCCCCGATGGGATTGGGACGGTCCAGGACGATGAAGGGTTTCCCGGCTTCGGCGGCGGCTTCCATCGCGTAGGCCATGGTGTAGATGTAGGTGTAGAAGCGGGTGCCCACATCCTGGATGTCAAAGACCAGCACATCCACTCCGTCGAAAAGGGGAACCATCTCTCCGGGCTGTTTGCCGTAGAGGTTGATAAAGGGGAGCCCCGTCCGGGGATCCTCGAAGGAACCCGGCTCATCTCCCGCCTGTTCCGTTCCCCTGACGCCGTGTTCCGGTCCGTACACCTTGACCACCTGGATGCCCGCTTCCAACATGGCGTCAAGGGCATGGCGGTAATCCCGGGTGATGGCCGTGGGATTGGTGATCAGGCCGACTTTTTTCCCTTTCAATCTATCTGGATGTTCGAGCAGGATTTCGAGGCCGGTTTTCACTTTGGCCGGCTTCCCGACGTGCCGGGAGCCGTCCGCGTGATGCGAAACGCTGCTGAAGATCATAACAAACGCCAAAAAACCCATTGCCAGCCACCGTTTCCACATCGAGCTTTCCCTCCCTGCGGAGTGTGGGATCGGGACATTTCGGGTTGAAATAAATCCCCGAAATTCCTTGTTCTACATACAATGGTTTCTTTCCTCTCCGTGATTGGACCTCCATCCTCTGGAGTACCCCATCTCCTATTAGAATATCACAGTTGGCTTATTGGTTTTAAATATTTCAGCATTGTAACATAACGTCCCCAGGGGGCGCTTGCTTGACCGGGACAAGCAAGCGTGATAATATTTCGAATGGAAATAAATACATGAAAAGAAGGACGGGAAAGCGGAGGGTTCATTTCCTCGTTTCCCCGGGGGAACGCTTTCATATGTGGGGAAGGACGCCTGGGCGGGATCAGCGCTGCCCGAACAAGAAACGGGAGGGGAATCGTGTACATGCGCAGATGGCTTGCTGTTCTGTGTTCGGTCCTGGTCCTCTTCACCATCCTTCCGGCCGCCGCCCTGGCAAAGGCGGGGGATGCCGTGAAGCCGGGCTGGAAGGAGGATCGCGTGGCAAAGGGTTGGATTCAGAGCAAAATCCGGAAGATGACCCTGGAGGAAAAAGTCGGGCAGCTGTTCATGGTGCATGTGTACGGCAGGACGCCGACGGACCCGGATTACGAGGAAATCAATCTGGAGGAGAAGCGGGGCGGAAGAAACTTCAAAGAGGTCATTGAGAAGTATCACGTCGGCGGCGTGATCTATTTCAACTGGACGGACAACATCGGCACCCCTATCGACGCGAAGCAGGTGAACGCCCTTTCAAACGGACTGCAGAAGATCGCCATGAAGCAGCGCATGCAGATTCCGCTCTTCATTTCCACGGACCAGGAAGGGGGTCTGGTCGCCCGGGTGACGGAACCGGCCACGGTTTTTCCGGGCAGCATGGCCACGGGTGCGACCCGGTCCGTTCAATATGCCGGGAAATCGGCCGAAATCATGGCGCGTGAATTGAAAAGTCTCGGCATCAACATGGATCTGGCCCCCGTCCTCGATGTGAACGTCAATCCGGCCAATCCGGTCATCAATGTGCGTTCCTTCTCCGAGGATCCGGACCTGGTCTCCAAGATGGGCGTGGCTCAGGTGAAGGGATTCCAGGGACAAAATATCGTCGCCACCGCCAAGCATTTCCCGGGGCACGGGGATACGGATGTGGATTCCCACTACGGNCTTCCGATCATCCATCACGACCGTGAAACCCTGGAAAAGGTGGATCTCAAGCCTTTCCGGGCGGCGATCGATGCGGGGATCGACGCGATCATGACGGCCCACATCGTGGTACCGGCCCTGGATGACTCGGGGCTTCCGGCCACCCTTTCCAAACCGATCCTGACCGACCTCCTTCGCAGGGAGATGGGCTTTGACGGATTGATCATCACCGACAGCCTCGGCATGTCGGGGGCCAACGTCCTGCCGCCGGAACGGGTTCCCGTCGAGGCGTTCAAGGCGGGGGCGGACATTCTGCTGAATCCGCCGGATGTGGATCTCGCCTACAACGCGGTGCTGAATGCGGTCAAGAGCGGCGAGATCAGCAAGAAGCGCCTGGATGAATCCGTGTTCCGAATCCTTTGGTACAAGATGAAGCGGGGACTGTTCCATCATCCCTACGTGGACGAAAAGGCGACCCGGGTCATCGGGAACAACAAGCANCTGGAAACGGCGGACCGGATTGCCGATAAAAGCATCACCCTCCTGAAAAATGAAAAGGGGGTGCTCCCCCTCTCCAGGGAAAAAAGCCTGTTGGTGACCGGTCCTTCCGACGGCAAACCGGAACGGCTCGCTTCGCTGCTGGCAGAAAAGGGCATCTCCGCCGATGCTTACACGACGGGGGCCACTCCGACACCGGAGCAGATCGAAGCGGCCCTGGAGAAGGCGAAGGATGTCGATACGGTCATTGTCACCACCTATAACGCGGATTCCAACACCGGCCAGCAGAACCTGGTCCGCGCCTTGAAGGAGGCGGGCAAACCGGTGGTGGTCGCGGCGATGAGAAATCCCTACGACATCGCCGCTTTCCCGGAGGTGGACGGAAACCTGGCGACTTACGGAAACCGGGACGTTTCGGTTCGCGCGCTGGCCAGGGCACTGACGGGAGAGGTCAATCCTTCCGGAAAGTTGCCTGTCACGGTNCCCGGGATGTTTGAATACGGTTTTGGCCTCCGCTATTGATCCTTCGGCGGCTTCGGCAACACCCGCAGCAATTCGTCGGTTCCGGCCTGGACGACCGACGATGCTGCGGGTTTGATTTTTTCCACCCGGTCCATGTTGGTCACCACGACCGGCGACACCATCGATTTGGCCGTCCTNTGNAGCTTCTCCAGATCGATGCGGATGATCGGNTCCCCCACCTCCACCCGTTTTCCNGGGGTGGCCAGGACGGTGAACCCGTCGCCCTTCAGTTCGACGGTGTTCATTCCGATGTGGACGAGGATTTCCAGTCCCTCGTCGGTGGTGATTCCCGCGGCGTGACCCGTCGGAAAGAGATGGGTCAGCGTGCCGGCGACGGGGGACAACAGCCGGTCGGATTCCGGGAGGATCGCCACTCCGTCCCCCACCATCTTTTGGGCGAAAACGGGGTCCGGGACTTCGGTCAGCGGGACCGTTTTTCCGCTGAAGGGAGCTTGGATCCTGATCCAGTCGGCTTCATGGGACGGAATGGATTTTTTTCTTCGCCAAAACAGCATTGCGATCACCACACCTTCTCGTTTGATGTCGTGGGATGGCCCCGCGCGGCCGCACGGACGCCGGGTTCCGGGGATGTGCGGAAGACCGGAGAAAAAGGAGCCGGAAGGAGCCGNGAGCGACTGTGCCCTGCCTGCGATGTGTTCCCTCCGCCCTCGGCTCTCAGCGAAGGACGGAGGAAGCCATCCTGCGGTATGTATGGCGTTTTCCGCGGAGGGCGACGGAGGCGGTGAAGAGATTTTCGGGAGGTGCCATCCCGATGAGTCCGGCGTCACCCAAGTGAAAAATGTCGGCCCCGGCTTTTTTGCTTTCCATCGCGATGGTGCGGACCGTTTCCGTATCCGCCCCTTCCTGGGAGGTGCCGACGGCGGCCATGATGAGCCCACCCCGTGCATGAACCGCTTCGGCGGCCCGGCGCAGCATCGGCACGTCCACCCCCGGTACGGTCCCGGGGGCCGGAAGCAGCACTACATCCGCTCCCGCTTCCGCGAACCGGTCAGCCGACTTCACCAGTCCCTCTTCCGTCCAACCTTCGGCGGTGCCGGCGGCGTGCATCTTCCCGGCGATGATCAACAGTTCCTTTCCGAGCATTTCCCGCACCAGACGGATTCCCCGGATAATCGCGTCGTTGGTGACGCCCGTTTTAGGATTCCCCGTCAGGCAGAGGAAATCAAAGCCCAATTCCTTCACCTTCCGGATGCTGTCCGGGTTCAGAGTCCTCCCGGCGCTGATCGGAATCTGCTCCTCCATCATGGACGGATCGGGATCCACCGGCTCCAGATTGACGCCGATGGGCCTTCCGGTGAACCGCTTGGCCAGGCGAACGACTTCCGCCCCTTCTTCCACGGGCAATCCGCAGATGCGCGGGCGATCGACGTCAAAGAGGTTGAGCAACAACAGGTCCGCGCCGAAGGAGCGCGCCACTTCCGGAAGGGATGCGTCTTCGAAGGGAGAGGGGAAGCAGACGATGAGTTCGGAAAGCAGGGTGCGACCTTCGGCGGCCCGAATCGAGGCCTTCAGTTCCGGTCCCTTCATGGCGGCAAAATCGCTGCCGTGACAATCCAGGATGCGTTTCACGTCGGTTTTCGCCTCCTCGCTCTTTTATAAGGGCGGAGGGGGCGCGCCGTTTGACGGGGGGAAGGGCGCACCCCCTCCGGTATTCGCACATGCCAAGGGAAGGATTCGATTCGCCTATTCGTCATTTTTTCAGTTGATGCCGGATCGCTTCCGCCAACATGTCGGCGATGGTGCCGACGACGACCTGAGCGTGCTGGTCATCCAGTTTCATGACCCCCGCGGCGCCCAGCCGTTTCAACTCCTCCTCGTCCAGGAGGCTCGCATCTTTCACCCTCAGCCGCAACCGGGTGATGCATCCCTCCACTTCCAGGATGTTTTCCTTTCCGCCCATGGCGGCGAGATACTGACGGGCCTGTTCGGCCATATCGCCCTCCGCCTCTTCTTCCTCCTTGCCCTCTTCTTTCGAAGCGAGCTGATATTCGTCAAAGACGCTGAATCCTCCGCTTTGGGCGGCTTCCCCTTCCGACTCGCGCCCCATGGTTTGGATGTTGAAGGCCTTGATGCTGAAGTAGAACACGAGGAAGTAAAGGGCGAAGAACGCGGCTCCGATGGGGATCAGCCACCATCCCCTCTCTGCCAGCCCCATGTTGAGGAAGTAGTCGATGGCGCCCGCGGAGAAGAAGAATCCGTGCCGGATATCAAGGGCATAGACCACAGCCAGGCTGATCGCCGTCAACAGGGCGTGCAGGACGTAGAGCACCGGCGCCAGGAACATGAAGGCATATTCCAGGGGCTCGGTGATTCCCGTCAGGAAGGCGGTGAGCGCCGCACTCAGCATGAAGCCGGCAACGGCGGGACGCCTTTCCTTTTTGGCCGCCAGTGTCATGGCCAGGGCGGCCGCAGGCAGACCGAACATGAAGATGGGGAAGAAGCCCGCCATGAATCCGCCGGCGGTCGGGTCGCCCGCGAAGAATCGGTGCAGATCCCCGGTCTTTCCTTCATACTCGCCGAAGACGAACCAGATGTACGAATTGATGACGTGGTGAAGCCCCAGCGGGATGAGCAAACGGTTCAGGAACCCGTAGATGGCGGCACCGATGGCGCCGATGCCGGTCAGTCCGTGNCCCAGAACATCGATGCCCGNTTGAATGTAGGGCCAGACATAGCCGAACACAAAGGCGAGAACGATGGCCGCGCCGGCGGTGACGATGGGAACGAAGCGCCTGCCGCCGAAGAATCCGAGATAGTCCGGCAATTTGACGGTGTGATACCGGTTGTACAGCCAGGCCGCGAGAATTCCGGCGATGATTCCGCCGAGGACGCTCATGTTGATGTCCTCGTTGATGGCCTGTGCCCCTTTGGTGATGATTTCGTAGGCGATATAACCGGACAGCCCCGCCGCACCGTGGTTTTCCTTCGCCAGGCCGATGGCCACGCCGATGGCGAAAAGAATCGGCAGATTGTCCAGGACGGCGCTGCCGGTTGCCGCGATAAACGGAATGTCCAACAAGTCCGGTTGACCGAAGCGCAACAGGAGTCCCACGGCGGGCAGCACCGCCACCGGCAACATGAGCGATTTGCCCAGCCGTTGCAACTGACCCAACATGTTCTGCAACCTCCCCCTTGTTTTTGTAAGCGCTTTTCTGCCGAAAGCAAAAAGGGCAGGCACAAGCTGATAAGCTCATGCCTGCCCTTGTCGGCAGTAACACGCTCAATTTCATGTTACCATCTGCGCCAGCATCTTGCAACGGCATTCGCGATGAACCGGACGGATGCAGCCTTCGCAAATCCTCCGCGGCGACGAGAGACCCATTATTGCTGCCCTTCCGCGTCGGGATCCATGTAGAAAAACTCCCAGATATGGCCGTCAGGATCGCGAAAACTCCGGCTGTACATGAAGCCGTGGTCGACCGGACCGCCTGCGGAGATGGCTCCGGCGGCCAAATCCCTTTTGAGGATTTCGTCCACGGCGGGCCCTGCTGTCCGCGGTCAGGGACACGATGACTTCGGCGCTTCGGCCCGGCCCGGATCAGGAATCTCCTTTTTCGTAAAGGATTGAAAAAAATCCTCCCTCAGCAGCATGGCAAATATGTTATCGTTCATCACCATGCAGGTTGCATTTTCGTCCGTTTACCGTTCGTCGAATTGGAAGCCGATTTGGCCAAAAAACTCCGTCGATCTCCGCAAATCCTTCACCGGCAGGTTGATGTAAATGTTTTTTGCTGTAAGCGACATCTTTATCACCTCTGCGAAAAATCTTTTGCATGGCGCTCCGTGGCGAGGGATGATGCGAGCGCCATGGAAGATCCGTTTCTTTTTATTTGCTGTTTTTGGATCAACCTTCTCCAACAGGACAGAAGAGGAAAATCGTTCAAAGGGTCTTCGGCGAAGTTTTCCGCGTCGAAGCCCCGGATCGATTGGCTTGGCCTGTAAAAAATAGGGGATGAAAATATTTGACAGGACACCAAAAGGTGTCATATAATATATTCGACACCAAAAGGTGTCCTTTTCCGGATACCGAAGGGCTCTTTTCCCCGCATCGAGAGGCGGGATGCCGCCTGCCGCAGGGAACGTGGCCGGGATCCATCAGGAGGGGGGGNGTCATGAGCGGGAATAAGCCGTCACGGGATGTATTTGACGCAATTGCCGATCCAACGAGACGTCGGATTATCCAACTGCTGGCCGAGAAGGGAGAATTGCCGCTTCACCAGTTGACGGCGCAGTTTTCGATAGGCCGGACGGCGGTTTCCAAGCATTTGAAAATATTGAAAGAGGCCGGACTGGTTGTGGACCGGAAAGCGGGCAGAGAGACGCGATATCGTCTCAATGCCTTACCGTTGAAGAAGGTTCAGGATTGGGTGACCTATTACAGCGTGTTCTGGAGTGCCAATATGTCACGTCTGGATCAATTTTTGAAGGAGGAAGAAGAGTGAGCCTGAAACTGTCGATGGATTTTCAGTTTACGACGACGATGGAGAAGCTGTGGTCCGCTTTGACCGATTCAAACAAACTTTCCAGATGGATGGTCGACATTCGCAGCGGCGAGCCGATGGAGAACAATTTCAAGCCCGTCGTTGGGCACCGTTTTCAGTTCCGCGCACAGCCGTTCAACGGTTGGGACGGGATAATTGAGGGCGAAGTGCTGGTTGTCGAACCGCCGACCCGGTTATCCTATACCTGGGCCAGCGGCGGGGAAGAACACAAGATCGTCTGGACGCTGCAGGACTTGGGGGACGGGAGAGTCAATCTCCATCTCGAACAGACCGGGTTTTCCCAGCAGCAAGGTCTGGAAGGGGCCAGGTACGGTTGGGGGAAATGGTGCGGGGAGCTTAAAAAAGTGTTGGAACAAGGATAACACGTATGGGATCAGCGTGGCCGGCGGCGGGCGAGCCATTGCTTTCAAGAGGTGAATGTTGATGGGTGAAGGAAAGAGGAATCCGAAATTGGATGCCTATTTTGACAAGCTCAAGCAGTGGAAGGAAGAATTTCAGCTGCTGAGGGAGATCGTCCTGGACTGCGGGCTTGTCGAGGATTTCAAGTGGATGCATCCCTGTTATACTTATGAGGGAAAAAACATCGTGCTGATCCACGGGTTTAAGAATTACTGCGCCCTCCTGTTTCACAAGGGCGCCCTGTTAAAGGATCCCCGGGGCATCCTCGTCCAACAGACGAAAAACGTCCAGTTGGCCAGACAGATTCGGTTTACCGGCTTAGAACAAATCCAAAAACTGCGCCCGGTTTTGAAGTCCTATATCGAGGAAGCCATCGAAGTGGAAAAATCCGGACTGAAATGGGAGCCTCCCGAAAAAGCGGAGCCGATTCCGGAGGAATTGGAGAAAAAGTTTGAGGAAGTGCCGGGATTGAAAGCGGCCTTTGAAAAGCTGACGCCGGGCCGGCAGAGGGCGTATCTTCTTCATTTTTCTTCGGCCAAGAAGCCCGAAACCCGGTTGAACCGCATCGAAAAATATATCCCGCACATTTTGAGCGGAAAAGGAATGAACGATTAGGCGGGGCCATCCGCTTTTGTTCGTCCCGTTTCGCCCGTCGGGGGGCCGTCACCTTCTTTGAGCCACGGAAACGGATGGTACCAAGGGGCGCGGCTGCGATACGCGCCGACTCACAAAATCCACTTCTCGCACAGGGTCCGGATGCGGTCGTGCTGATGCGCCCAGCTTCTCCACACCGTCTCCGCCCATTTTTTGATCATTTCCTTTCTGCTGTTTCCCGCCTCCGCGCTCATCACATCCGAAACCGTGATTTCCCATGTCCGCTCCGGCGGTTCAAGCCGGGGCCATTCGGCTCCCTTTCCCGCCTTTTTCGCCAGCTTCATGTGCGCGTTTTGTACTTGTCTTCCCGTAAATCCGCGCTCGACGGCCAAGTACAGACCCACCAGCGAAAAAACGGTGGTGATGGGTTTGACGGGCCCTCCCGAATGCTGCGCTCCGTAAGCATCCACGCACAATTGATGATGGAAGAAAGGGTCCATTTCCGCCATGTTGTTTGCGGCCAATTCCCCGTACAATTCCCAACATTCTCCGCTCGCGAGATAGCGGTCGCTCATCGGCAAATGCCGATCGGGAAGCTCCGCCCCGCATCCGGGGCATTTCGAGAAACGATTCATCGATCATCACCCACCTTATTTTATACCTGTAAACGCCGGGAGTGAAGGAAGGGGGCCGGTCTCGGCGTGCCCGTAAAGGTGCCGCAACAAGGGCTTACGCGGCCGGAATTGAAGGGNAAACACACGCCCATGCGGAACAGCGGGANGTCAAGGTCAGCCCTGATGGAGTCGATGGACTGCTGACAAAACCCTTATCCCGGAAGTCGGGAGACGGATTTTCGCGACACCGAGCCGCAGGGGCCCTCGACGAAAAATCGCTTCCACCCGAGGCGTTGTCGACAGCCTGTCATCTCCGATGAAGGGCTGTTTTTGTTTTTCGGAGGAAGTTGTTCATATTCAGTTCACAATCGCCTGCTACGATTCATGTGCGAATCGATTCAAGGAGGAGGGATATCCCGACATGAC
>JGI1652J44930_10000671_pt1 | contig 13288 bp, 8 predicted proteins | sample NewIslsDNAsample_FD_44930 | JGI IMG/M metagenome (IMG submission 44930)
CGATCAATTAGCCCATATTCCACCGCATCCTTGCCAATCACATATGTCCCGATATCCCGTGCCAAATCACCTGTTCGAAACATTAATTCTCGTAGTTTTTCCTCCGTGATCGCGGAATGCCTCGCGATAAAACGAATGACTCGGTCCTGCATTCGCTCTAAATACTCAAATGTCTGCGGAACACCGATTACCAATCCAGTTAAGCGAACCGGATGAATGGTCATGGATGCAGTTTCAGCAATAAAGGAAAGATTGGCTGCGACAGCAATTGGGACCCCAATGCTATGACCACCACCTAACACAACAGAAACCGTTGGTTTTCGCATTGTAGCCACCATCTCGGCAATCGCCAAACCCGCCTCTACATCGCCGCCGACTGTATTTAGAATCAGCACAACTCCTTCTATTTTTGGATTCTGTTCCGCTGCTACGATCTGTGGAATGATATGTTCATATTTGGTTGTTTTATTTTGCGGCGGCATAACCAAATGTCCCTCAATTTGACCAATAATCGGGATGCAATACAGATTGCTCTCATAGTGCGGTATCGTAGATTGTCCAAGCTGTTGAATCGCTTGCAACGTTGCCTGTTTCCTTTCTTCTCTGTTTGGTTCCGATGTTCCAGACTGTTTCATCTTTTCATCACCCGTTTCTTCTATTATCTCGGGTTTATTATGCACAAAAAAACCATCAAAAAATAAACAATAAAATATGCAGCATTTACAAAAATATTATANTATTTTTAAAGAGAAGGATTTTATTATATAGAAATCGAGTTTGCAAGAACGCTTCGCAAGCTAAAACCATTCACTTTTTGCTTATGATAGGAGACATACAATGAAAAAGAACATCGTGATTTCCTTATTGCTTCTTTTCCTCCTCGCAGCAGGATTGCTGGCGGTGCTATTGAGTCGTATACAACATGTTCAATACCGCTTAGATGATCTTCATCCCAAAGTAAAAGCTGCAAGAGATCAATTAATCCGCAATTGCCAAAAGAAGCAGATTCAAATTCGCATTACGCAAGGGTTACGAACTTTTACAGAACAGGATGAGCTCTACGCACAAGGAAGAACAAAACCCGGGAATATTGTCACCCATGCCAAAGGAGGACAATCTTACCACAACTACGGACTTGCCATCGATTTCGTGGTGATTGACCCGAAAACCCAACAACCNAACTGGGATCTTTCATTTGATGGAAACAACAATGGTCGCTCAGATTGGCTCGAGGTTGCGGAAGAAGGTAAAAAGCTGGGCTTCGCATGGGGAGGCGATTGGCAAGGCTTTAAAGATTATCCTCACCTCGAGATGACATTTGGTCAATCCATTTGGGAACTGTATCTCGCTGCACAACTGAGTAGAATTTTTTAATCCCAAAAATGAATAATTCCTCCTATTTTCGGACATTTTATGACGAAAAGGAGGAATTTTTTGATGACAGGGCTTCTGATCAAATTAATTGCTTCGCCTCTTGTGCTATTGATCGCATCTTTTCTCTTTCAGGATGTATATTACCCAGCCTTTTATCAACCAATGCTAACAGGTTTAATTCTTGCCATCGCCGGTCATCTCTTGGAACTATATCTGCTGAAAGAAACAACATTTTGGTTTATGCTCATAATGGATTTTTTCACTGCTGCCTTTCTGATCTATATTAGTTCATTCTTTTTTCCACATGCACAGATTTCATGGGCAGGTGCTTTTTTATCTGCATTTCTATTTGCCCTCACTGAATATTTCCAACACCTCTGGCTCATTCGAACCAACCGTACCAGCAAAGCAGAATAATAACTTGCTTACCTACGAAATAGAGCGGATGAAATATTCATCCGCTCGCTACTTGCCGCTATGATCGTTTCCAGATTCCACGAAGGGATTGAAACATTTTCTGCTTCTTCAATTTCTTTTGTAATTGCGTACAGGTTTCAACAATGCGTTGCAATCGACCATGATCATGCGCGAGTACCTCAAAAATTTTCGATTCAGTCTCCTGATCCAAATCAGGTGAAACCCATTCGAGATACATAGTTTTGGCCTCTTGCGGAAACATTAACCATAGCTGCTCACAATTATCCACCAATTGGTTGACCCCAATCCGAAAACGAATGGTTCCATACCGAACAATGAATTCATCAGCATCATCCTGCCCATGATGTGTTAGCATGTATTGAATTACACCAGCAGGATAGTTTAAATAGTGCCCCAGAAAATAAGTCGATGATGTGGATTGCCAAACATTTTCACTTTCCTCTTTGGCAATCATACTAACCTCATGTGTAAACTCTGCCATATTTTTTTCATTCGCAAAAAAGAGGGTGTATCCTTCAATTGCAAAAGGATGTGCTTCATTGATCGCAGGCAGACCCATTTCCAGACAAGATCGATACAACCAATGATCACGATCATCTTGATCCTGCATTTCTTCCTCTTCATCTGCCATATTTCGAAGCAACAATGCACGACTTTTCCCATTCAGTAAACCGGTGAAAATCTCTTGATCCAAATGGTGATAAATGTCTGTTGTCATTTTTTCTTCACCAACCTTACATAAACAACGATAATTGATTACTCTCAGGCAATCCCTTTAAACAGCCTAATCTTTCTAAGCTTTCAAGCACCGTACTTGAAATTCGACTCCGTTTTTGTAAATCCATAATTGACAAAAATTCGCCTTCTTCTCTCGCGCTGACAATACTTTTGGCCGCATTTTCACCCACACCCGCTATGGCAGCAAATGGAGGCAGGAGTGTATTTTTATCTAGCACCCGAAAATTGGTCGCATCCGATTGATACAAATCAACTGAGGTCATGGAAATTCCTCTTGCATACATCTCCTGCGCCAATTCCAACACGGTCAACAGCTGCTGTTCCTTCGTCGAGGCCTGATACCCTTTTTCCTTAATCGCCTCGATCCGCTTTGAGACACCTTGATGCCCTTCTAGCATCAACTCAAGATCACAATGTTGAATGGATTTACTAAACCAAGCTGCATAAAACTCAGCTGGATAATAGACTTTATACCAGGCAATCCAAATTGCGGAAATCACATAAGCAGCAGCATGCGCACGTGGAAACATGTACTTAATCTTTTTACATGACTCAATGTACCAATCAGGCACATCATGCGCACGCATCAATTTTTCTTGCTCTTCGGTTAACCCTTTTCCTTTACGCACTTTTTCCATTATCTCAAAAGCACTTTTTGGCTTTAAGCCCTTGCGAATCAGATAAAGCATAATATCGTCACGATTACAAATCGCCTCCCGTAGCGTACAAACACCACTTCGGATTAATTCGCGCGCATTCCCTGCCCAGACATCAGTTCCATGCGATAAGCCGGAGACACGTGTAAACTCGCCAATTGTTGTGGGGCGTGTTTCTTCCAAAATTCCTTGTGCGAAAGAGGTTCCAAACTCAGGAATGCCCAACGTACCCAATGTAACACCACCGATTTGATCAGGTGTGATGTTAAGCGATTTAGTACTACGAAAGAGCTCAATCACTTTTGGATCATTTGTCGGGATCTCTCGCGGATCTACCCCTGTCATATCTTGCAACATCCGTAACATAGCAGGCACTGTATGCCCCAACAGATCCAGTTTCAATATTTTTCCACTGATGGCATCATAATCGAAATGCGTGGTGGTTACATCGGATTTCATGTTATTAGCAGGCCGCTGAATTGGCGTAAAATCATGGACATCCATATTCTTGGGAATTACCATCAACCCACCGGGATGCTGTCCCGTGGAACGCTTTACACCAATGCANCCTTGCGCCAACCGCTCAATTTCCGCTTGTCGATACTCTATTCCTTTCTCTTCTGCATATTTCTTCACAAAACCAAAAGCCGTCTTTTCTTTAATCGTACCAACGCTTCCGGCTCGGAAAACGGAATCTTTCCCCAACAATTCTTCCGCATACGCATGGCATCTTGCCTGATAATCACTGGCAAAATTCAAATCGATATCCGGCGTTTTATCACCCTCAAAGCCCAAAAATGTAGCAAATGGCAGATCATGGCCATCCTTGGTCATGGGCTTCCCACAGGACGGACAATCTTTATCCGGTAGATCAAAGCCGGTCTCAACCGACCCATCAGTGACAAACTCCAATTCATGACAATCTTTGCACAAATAATGGGGCGGCAATGGATTCACTTCCGAAACTTTGGACATCGTCGCAACAAAAGAAGAACCCACAGAGCCACGTGATCCCACCAAGTAGCCATCTTCCAACGACTTGGTGACAAGCTTATGACAAATCATATAAATCACAGCATAACCATTATTAATGATTCCGTTTAGTTCTGTTTCCAACCGTTCTTTGATTAAATCTGGCAGAGGATTCCCATACAATTTATGGGCATTCTCGTAACAGATCCGTCGCAGCTCCTCTTCTGCTCCCTCGATCTCGGGAGCATAGGTTCCCTCTGGGAAAGGATTAACCCGCTGGATCTGGTCATTAATCAAGCGCGTATTGGTGACCACCACCTCATGCGCTTTTTCTTCACCTAAATAACGGAATTCGTCCAACATCTCATCGGTTGTTCGAAAATAGGCATAGGGAAGCGGACCATCAGGTTTTGGGGCATCCGAACGATTATAAGCAACGATCTCGCGGTAAATTGCATCTTCACGGTTCAAATAATGAACATTACCAGTTGCAACGACCGGCTTGCCCAGCCGTTCACCAATATCGACAATCGTGCGATTCGCTTCTTTCAACCGTTCGGCGCTTTCAACATAACCCTTGTCGAGCAAATGCTGATTGACCTCAATGGGCTGAATTTCTAGATAATCATAGAATTTCGCGATCTCTTCGACTTCCTGTGGCGACTTATTCAGTGCGGCTTCAAACAATTCTCCTTTTTCACAGCCCGAACCTATTAGCAAACCTTCGCGATGTTTTTCCAGCTCACTTCGTGGCAGACGTGGAACGCGATAAAAGTAGTCAATATGAGACTTGGAAACCAGTTGATACAAATTCCGCAATCCGGTGCGATTCTTGACCAGAATGGTGGCATGAAATGGCCGCATGCGATTCAAATTACGATCTTTGGTTTTCTCATTAAGATCTTGTAACGTTGTAAAACCTCGTTTCCCCGCTTCTTCTATCATTTTCCACAATAAATAGCCTGTTGCTTCCGCATCATAGATCGCACGGTGATGCTGTTCCAAATTAATCCCTAAAAAGTCACACAATGTGTTTAAGCGATGATTCTTCAGTTCAGGATAGAGATAGCGGGCTAACTCCAATGTATCCACAACTGCATTTACAACAGGCTCTTTCCCCAAACGTTTCACTGCCTCTTGCAAAAAACCTATATCAAAGCGAGCATTATGGGCAACTAGGATACAACCATCTATAAAGTCCAGAAAATCAAGGATAACTTGGTCAATTTCAGGAGCATCTTTGACCATTTCATCCGTAATTCCTGTTAATTCACGAATTTGGGCAGTTAATGGTCGATGTGGATTCGCAAATGATTCGAAACGGTCCACAATCTGTCCATTTTTTATTTTGACTGCTGCAAGTTCAATGATCACATCATGAACGACAGAGAAGCCGGTTGTTTCTACATCAAAAACCACATATTCACCTGAGAAAAGTTCTTGTTCGGATGGATGCATAACTATTGGAACCCCATCATCCACAACATAAGCTTCCATTCCCAAAATCAACTTAAAATCGTGCTTTTGCGCAATCTCATAAGCTTGCGGAAATGCCTGCAACACGCCATGGTCCGTTATGGCAAACGCAGGATGTCCCCAGCGTTTGGCCTGTTTTACCATATCCTCAAATTTAAAAATAGATTCTTTTGCAAATCCATAAATACCGTCCATCGCTGACATCGCAGTATGCAAATGAAGTTCGACCCGTTTCTCCTTGGCCGTATCCTGTCTTCCCTTAACTTCGATTTGCTGCAAATCACGAACAATTAAAACTAAATCTTTTAAAAATGTATCAAATTGCACAGCGCCCCTTATTTTTAGCCACATTCCTGGCTCAATCTTTTCACAAACGGCCTGATCCTCTTTATCTTGCACAAAAAATTTCGCTGCAATCGAATTGGTAAAATCGGTCACATAAAAAATATGTAAAGTACGACCGTTTCTTAATTCGCGTACATCTTTTTTAAAGACTTTCCCCTTGATCGTAACGCGACGATCGCCTTCCTCAATCTCATTGAGCGAAACCGGTTCATCTCGAATGTCCATGCCAATCTTAATTTGATCAACAGTTGGTTGGGCTGTTTTGGAAGCTTCTTTCTTTTGTTCAGCTAATGCTTGGTTGATCAGCTGTTTCTCCTCAACTCGCTTTTGTTCGATCAGAGCAGTCTGATTAGCGGGCTCGACTTGTTCAAGTTCCAAATGGACAAGCGGTTTTCGACCTGTTAACTGTTTATAATATTTCGCTACCCATTCATCCACATTTTTTTGATGAGCAATTTTCAGCAGCATGGAATTAGGAAAAATAATTTTCAGCCTTTGATTTTCAACCTTCCAATTGGCTTGTGCAAGCCATCCCGCTTGTGCAAGTGAAATATTCTCCTGGATCTGCTTACGAATCCAATGCCAATACAGTTCCATGACCATTTTTGTGTCGACCCTATCATATTGAAATTGGACAAACACATCACAAAAGTTGGCAAAGTAACTTTTGATCGTTTCCTGAGTTGTTTTCCAAATCGGATAAGGTACGACTTCTGGCATATGTAGAAAGATTTTCCAAGCTTTTTTCTTCCTGCTGATCTGTACTTTTTCAATAAAAGCGTGTTCAAAATAGCTTGTTACGCTGGCATCCGTCAGCCCAACCTCCTGCAGAAGCCGTTGCAGTGCTTCATACCGATCTGCCATTTTCAACGCGCTCACCCCAAAAAATAATCAATCCAACATCTCGCACATTCATATAATAAGAGTTTACCAAAAAAAGAGATGGTTCGTAAAAACTCTGCGCCGAGATGGAAAGCTGAAGAAAACGATTTCAGCTAACAAGCTTACAAAAATGGACCTTTTCATATGGATTGATGATCGACCCAAGTTCGCAGCAAGGATGTGAAGACCAAAAGGGAAGTTTTTTACATTGACAAACGGCTTCTCATTCGTTGAATAAGTTTCTGGGGCTCTGATTCAACGAGTAAAAGATGGCGCGCTTCTTTTTTCAAAAAGCCCTGCTTTACCATATGATCAAATAGCTGAAGCCAAGGTTGAAAATAAGCATCCACATCCAAAATGGCGATCGGTTTTTGATGTTCCCCTATTTGGGCTAAACAGAAAACTTCTGCAAGTTCATCCAACGTACCCGTTCCGCCTGGCAAAGCGATAAAACCGTCTGCTAATTCAATCATTTTTTGTTTTCGTTCCATTAAGGAATCTACTATTAGCAAGGAAGTTAAGGAATCATGTAATATCTCCCGATCCGCTAACGCTTTCGGCATCACACCAATCACTTGCCCATCGAGAGAAAGAACCGTATCAGCGAGAACGCCCATTAAACCACTTTTTGCTCCGCCGTAAACCACAGCAATCTTATTTTTTGCCAACGTCTGTCCCAAAGCAATGGCCGCTTGCTCATATACAGGCTTAATGCCAGAACGTGAACCGCAAAATACACAAACCTTTCTCATGTTAATCCTTTCGTTTAATTAAAGGAATTTCTTTTATCCTAGTATATTGATTGTTTTTAGCGCGTATATAACCCATCAAATTGAGATGTGCTAAATAGAACAATACCATATTTTGGACATCCTGTGGATCAGCACCTGGTGATTGAGCTTGAATCTTTTTGACAACATCTTGTAGTTCAAACCAATCTCCCAATGAATATTGATTGAGAACTTCTGAGATTAAGTTAATTTCTTCCGGATGATGAATCAGACTTAAATCGGATAACCCGACAACCTGATTCATTAAATCTTGGTTTTTTTGCTCCAAATCTTCAATCTGCCGAACGGCACTCTTGGATAACCGATGCTTTTTCAACTGCTTCAGTCCTTTTGATATTAATCGCATTCCTTCACCTAATTTGCTATTATTTGAGATTTGTCGAATAACCTGCGTTTCAATCTGATTAATCTCTTCAAGCTTCTGATGAATCTTTTGATACATTGTGCGAATCATTTGATGTTGAGCCTTCGTTTCCAGTGATTGCTGCCAAGCGTAAATCATAGCGAAGCAAGCCAATACGATTGAGACGATACTCGCTGCCAACGAAAATTGATTGACCAACAATTCAAGACTGGAAACCTTCCAAATAAAGAGAATAAACAAGTTATAAGCCAAGAAAATAAGCAAATACAGTAGATCACGTTTTTTTATTTTTTGAAAAATTTCCTTCATTCTGCCACGTCTCCTATGATCGGCAAGGTCAAAATATATTATTTAACGATACAATTTATTCATTATTATCATAATTGATTAAACACATTGTGGTCAAATTATTTTTTAAACTGCCATATAACTATATCAAAAATTGATATTTCCATTTTTATACAATTTTTATAAGAACGGAAAAATCAAGTAAAGATCCAACCTTCTTCGCAAAGATTGATATAAAAATTTTATCTAAATTAAAGTTTTTCTACATAACAAAAAAAGCGAAACGTGCATAATCACTCGATCATCGAATCGAGAAATTCATGCACGTAACGAAATTGATTATTGACGAATTTGTCCATTTCCCCGAATTACGTATTTATAACTGGTTAACTCCGGAAGTCCCATTGGACCTCTTGCATGTAGTTTTTGAGTTGAAATACCGATTTCAGCACCAAATCCGTATTCAAAGCCGTCCGTAAAACGGGTTGAAACATTATGATAAACCGCAGCAGCATCAACACGATCTAAGAACTTTGCTACTGCTTCTTGATCTTCCGCTACGATCGCTTCGGAATGATTGGTTCCATACTGAGCAATATGATCAATCGCTTCCTCAACATTCTGGACAACCTTTACCGTCAACACAAGATCCAAATGTTCCGTTTGATAATCTTCAGTAGTTGCAGGGATGATCTCCAATGGTTTTGCAATTGCTTGTGTCTTGACACAGCCGCGAATTTCAACTCCCCTTTCTGCTAGCGATTGAAGAATGGATTGAAGGTGTGATTTGGCAAATGGCTCATCAACCAACAATGTTTCCGCCGCATTGCAAACAGAAGGCCGTTGTGTTTTCGCGTTTACCGCAATCTCTTTCGCCATCTCTGGATCTGCAGATTGGTGAAGATAAACATGGCAATTTCCCACTCCGGTTTCGATAACAGGTACAACTGCTTTTTGGACAACATGCTGAATCAAGCCTGCTCCTCCACGTGGAATCACCAAATCCACAATCCCTTTGGCAGTAAGGAGAATATCAATGGTTTCCCGCTCCAAGTACTGAATCAATTGAATACTTTCTGCTGGAATGCTTGAGGATGCCAATACTTTTTTCAATGTGCCTACCAACGCCCGATTTGATTCGATGGCCTCTTTTCCGCCGCGAAGAATGGCAGCATTGCCCGTTTTTAACGCCAAACCAACAGCATCAACGGTTACATTTGGACGCGATTCATATATCATAGCAATTAAACCAAATGGTACTCTTCTCTTTTCAATCACCATACCATTTGGACGCTCCCATTGATCCAATACTTCACCAACGGGATCAGGCAAAGCAATTAATTGTCTTAATCCTTCAATCATATCGTGCAAACGTTGTTCCGTGATCAATAGCCGATCGATTTTGGCTTGAGGTATACCCTGTTTCTCAGCATTTTCCACATCTAATTGATTGGCCTTAAAAATCGTCTCTCGCTCTTGCCATAAAGTCTCTGCCATCCGTTCTAAAACCTGATTCTTTTCCTCAGTCGCAATGGACTGCAAAACACGAGCAGCCTGTTTGGCTGACTTTGCTTGCTCCAAAACATTCTTCTGCATCACATCGATTGTTGTCGTGACCATTGTTTTTCCACTCCTTTTCAAAATACAACCATATAATCGCGATGTACCACTTCGTGAAGCTTTGGCAGTTGTTCTCCATTTTCTTTTTTTCGCAACAAGAGTTGTAAATCTTCTTTGGAGAAATTGGTAATTCCCTTCGCCACCTGTTTCCCTTCCGGGGACTGAATCAGAACAACTTCGCCTTCATGAAAATCTCCACTTACCTGCTGAATACCAGCTAACAGCAAGCTGCCCGACCGATAAAGCAGCGCTTCCACTGCTCCTTGATCAATAACCAATTCTCCCTCATGACGGGTACCAAAGGCTAACCATGACTTTTTGCTTGGTAAGCGTCTGGAAGCATAAAAACGCGTTCCTACTTTCTCTCCGGCGCAGATCCGATGCAAAACATTTGGTTCAGTGCTAGCAGCTATCACCACATCAATCCCTGCTTTTGTTGCTATTTCGGCTGCAGCAAGCTTGGTCTGCATACCTCCGGTTCCGACTGCACTTCCTTGATCGTCTGCTGACTGGTGAAGCTCAGCCGTAATCTCCCATACTTCGTCGATCCGTTTAGCTTGCGCATCTTTCTTTGGATTCGCCGTATACAATCCATCAATATCCGTCAGCAAGACCAATAGATCTGCTTCTGCTACCAATGCAACCAAACTTCCCAATGTATCATTATCGCCAAAGCGAATCTCATCTACTGCAACGGTATCATTTTCGTTGATAATTGGCAAAATATTGTTACGAAGTAATGACTCAATGGTGTTTCGAATGCAAATAAAGCGATGACGATGCTCAATATCAGAACGGGTTAGAAGCAGTTGCGCAATCTCAATCCCATGCTCTATGAACAGCGTTCGATATCGTTCAATCAACAATCCCTGGCCTACAGCCGCCGCTGCTTGTTTTTCTGGCATGGTGATCTGAGAACGTGACCAGCCCAAACGTCCCAGGCCAGTCGCTACAGCACCCGATGAAACCAAAACAACTTTCTGTTGATCACGTTTAAGCAATTCCGCTATTTGTACAACCAATGCTTTGATTTTTTGTTCAGATATACATCCATGTTGATCAGTTAAACTACTTGAACCAACTTTCACCACCAGTCGTTTGCCTTTCATCGATTTCACCTTCAAATACAAATGCAATTTTTGCTGAACAAAATAAAAGAAGCCTCCCGTCTTGAAGGACGAAAAGCTTTTTTTCGCGGTACCACCCTCATTGATGTGAGAAAAATCTCTCACACCCACTCATTTTAGATAACGGGAACTACCGTCTCGCTTTTCACGAGATGCTCAGGAGGCGGGATCAGCCTGTTCCACGGGAGAATCTCCCAGCTTATTGACTCTCCTCTCTGAACGCTTTCCAGACCTACTCACTCCATCATCGCAATGTCCAGATATANATATTTTCGCATCATATTTTATCGCAAAACAAAAGAACTGACAATAGCACATAATGATCATGCCTTTGTTGAACTGGAAAAATTCAAAACATAAATGCCGGAAACAATCAATCTCGCTGCGAAAAAAATTCTAAAGTGAAGCGGTTCATGCAACAACAATCATGAACAGATCACACCCAACAACGGAGTCAAACTTAAAAAGATGGAAACACGACTCGCTGGATCATACCTGAACAGATTATTNATTAGCAAAAAAGCGACTGCTGAAACTGGCACTAAATAGCTAAACATCGCAAAGGTATCAAGCTGAAATGAAGTAAACGAGAGTCAAACGGATTGAACAAGATCAACATGCCCATTACCCCTAAAAAAATGGCGAACACTTTCCTTGGGGTCAAAGGAAAATAAAAATGCCGTCACCTGCCCGGCAGACAGGTGACAGATAGCAACGGAAAATTTTTCATTCATGACTCTGCAAATTGGCTAAACGTTTTTGTACCTTTTTCAGTTTTTCCAAATAATCTTGTTCTTTCTTCTTTTCCGCTTCAACGATCCGAGCGGGGGCTTTTTCCACAAACTGCTGATTCGCCAATTTTTTCTTTACCCTATCCACTTCAGACTTCAGCTTTTTCTCCTCTTTTTGCAGTCGATCGATTTCCTGTGCAATATCAATTAAACCAGCCAAAGGAACAAAGATTTCCGCACCCGTAACAACTGCACTCATCGACTGTTTGGGTGTCGAGAGCTCTTCGGAAATCGTTAATTGTTTGGGATTGCAGAGATGACGAATAAAGTGCTGGCCGCGTTCAAGGTATTGTTTGGCTTGATCCGTATTGGGACGAATGAGCAAATCAATTTCTCTATTATGGGGAGCGTTGGCTTCCGCACGGATATTCCGCACACTACGAATGACATCAATTAAGAACGCCATTTCTTGTACCGCATCAGGATAATCAAATTGACGTTCAACGGGCCATTCTGCCGTCATAATGCTTTTCCCTTTGTGCGGAAGATGTTGCCAAATTTCTTCCGTAACAAATGGAATAAAAGGATGCAATAAACGCAAGATACGATCCAACACATACACAAGAACCGATTTGGTGGTTTTCTTGGCTTGCTCATCATCACCATAAAGAGAATACTTTGCGAGTTCAATATACCAATCGCAAAATTCATCCCATACAAATTCATATAGCTTTCTTCCGGCTTCGCCATAGCGATATTCCTCTAAATGTCGGGTAACCGTTTGGGCCACTTCTTGCAAGCGATGTAAAATCCAACGATCAGCGGTAGTTAAATTTCGGGTTACATCAATCTCTTCATAACGAAAATCGCCAAGGTTCATTAATACAAAGCGCGATGCATTCCAGAGCTTGTTTATGAAATTTCGTGCTGCTTCTACACGTTCCCAATGAAAACGCAAATCCTGTCCAGGTGTAATGCCCGTCGAAATCATAAACCGCATTGCATCCGCACCATATTGATCAATTACGTCGAGCGGATCAACTCCATTGCCAAGCGACTTCGACATCTTCTGACCATCGGCAGCTCGCACCAAACCATGAATCAAAACATGGTGAAAAGGCTTTTGCCCCGTAAACTCAAGGGATGTGAAGATCATGCGCGCGACCCAAAAGGAGATAATATCATAACCCGTTACCAAAAGACGGTTGGGGAAATAACGCTTCAGATCTTCGGTCTGCTCTGGCCAACCTAAAGTTGCATAAGGCCATAATGCAGAACTAAACCAAGTATCCAGCACATCTTCATCCTGTTTGATCTCTTGACTGCCGCAATGCTCACATGATGTTGGATCATCTACTGCAATCGTAATTTCACCGCAATCTGCACAATGCCAAGCTGGAATGCGATGTCCCCACCATAATTGACGGGAAATACACCAATCGCGAATATCTTCAATCCAATTCAAATAAATTTTTTCAAAGCGCTC
>JGI1652J44930_10000672_pt1 | contig 13272 bp, 11 predicted proteins | sample NewIslsDNAsample_FD_44930 | JGI IMG/M metagenome (IMG submission 44930)
GGTGGAAACGACGACAACAATGGCGGAAACGATGACAACAACGGCGGAAACGATGACAACAACGGCGGAAACGACAACAACAACGGTGGAAACGATAACAACAACGGCGGATCAATTTCAAATGGCGACAATAACAAACCAGGTACAAAACCTTCTGGCAACGGCGGTTCTAACAACGGTAAATTACCTGTAACAGGTTCAGCTGTTGATTCAACAGTATTATTCATCCTTTCTGTATTATTCATCTTAACAGGGGTAGCTTTAAGAAGACGCTTCAATGAAGCTTTCTAATTTTTAGAGGGTGCCCCGCCCTCTCTTTTTTTATCATCAATTAAGGGAATGAGAAGAATATGAAAAGAAAAATCGGCAATCTCTTTTTGTTGGCTGGTCTTGCGCTTCTTCTTTTTGTGGCATATACAAAAATAAAAATCTATTACGAACAACAAAAACTGATGAAAGAATTCGAATCGCTTGACTTTGCCGCTTCGGAAGAAGATTTGGAAAATAGGACCTTCAAAGATGGGGAAATGATTGGGCAACTCTACATACCGAAAATCGACTTGACAACCCCTATTGTAGAAGGCGCCAGCGATGAAAATATGAAAAGTGCCGTTACCCACATGACCAACAGCAGCCCTGTGTCCAAATTGGGAGACAAAAACAGCAATTTCGCCATTGCCGGGCATCGGACTGCAACATTCGGTAAATTTTTTAACCGTCTCGATGAAATGGAAAAAGGAGACGAATTTTATATTGAAACGCCTACTAAGAAATATACTTTTACCGTCATCCAGACTCAAATTATTAAACCAACGCAAGTGGAAGTAATCTTGCCTGTAAAAGACAAGGCGTTAGTCACACTCATTACATGCCATCCGATTTATTCAAACAAATACCGGCTTATTGTTACCGGAGAATTTAAAGAAGTAACAAAAAAGAAAAAAGAAGTGACAAAAAATTAAACCACCATTTTTCTTAATCGAAAATGGTGTTTTTTTTCTCGGAACCTTTTTTTGCTATAGATTTCTTCTCAAAAAAATCTCGCAAAAATCATAATCTTTGCTAAGACAATGGCTAATTGTCCATCCGCATAATCTATTAAATGAATATGATATTAACAAAAGGAGGTGATGCATTTAATAGGCTTAAACGGGAAACGCTTGCTTTTCACAGCTCCCTGCAAATTTAATCCATCATCTTGGATGAATACGGTTTCCGACTGCAGAACGTCATGCAGCAAGGATGCCCATTTTCCTGCATTGTGAACATGAACAAATACGGCTTTCTGTAATCACTCCCTCTTTGAATATTTCACTCCCTTGCATGAATTGATTCATGAAAAAGTAGTGTTCAAATCGTTTTTAACAAAAGAACCCGTATTTGATTCATAGACATGGAATCAATCAAGTTGGGCGTTGGACTGAGCAGATTCCAATCACAGCGGGAAATGGTATGGACGCAGGCTGCATCTTTGCTGCACTTTTCCGGCGGGCGTGTTGGTGGTTGCTCTGAAATCTGACGTTGTTTCCTCCTTTTTCCTTGAAAAAGTCTCTCCGAATCCAGTACTATAACCCTTTTGACGACGAGTAATCCGTACGGACGCTTTTCTTCCACATTCCCATTATCTGATCAGGATGGCAGACTGCCATCCTTTTTTTGTTGGAACCAATTTCTGCAGATTATTCTATTTTATGTGTTTTTTCATCATGGATAATTTCTTGACTCAACCTTTCCCAAAGGTTTAAATAGGATTAGGCTTTTCCCGAACTCGTTGTTCTTTGTCTTCAACTGGTGATTAGAACTTTAAAAGGAGATTTTTATGCAATCCAAATCGCAAAAAATTGCTTTAGCATTGCTTCTTTGCAATATTTTCATTACCTTCTCTGGCATCGGCATCGTCATTCCGGTGCTGCCTTCATTAATGAACGAACTATCTATTAACGGCTCGGCTGTGGGAAATATGGTGGCCGCCTTTGCGTTGGCCCAATTGATCGCCTCCCCTATTACCGGAAAATGGACCGATCAATACGGACGCAAAATGATGATTATCATTGGACTGGTTTTGTTCAGTTTTTCGGAATTCTTATTTGGAATCGGCAAAACCATTGAGCTTCTTTTTCTTTCCCGCATTTTGGGAGGTTTCAGCGGCGCATTCATTATGCCGGCGATTACCGCATATATCGCCGATATCACTTCTGAAAGCGAACGCCCAAAAGCCCTGGGGTTAATGTCGGGGGCGATTAATTTCGGCTTCATTGTAGGGCCTGGGATAGGTGGATTTTTGGCAGAATTCGGCATCCGCGTTCCTTTTTTTGCGGCAAGTGCTTTAGGAGCGATTGCAGCCATCGCTTCCATTTTTCTATTAAAAGAGCCTGAGCGCCAGGAACAGCCGAAAACGAAGAACGGCAAAAAAGTTGGCTGGAAACGTATATTCTTGCCGATGTATTTTATTTCTTTTATCATTATTTTCCTGTCAACTTTCAGCTTGGCTTCCTTTGAATCATTATTTAGTTTGTTTGTCGATCATAAATTTGGATTTACACCACGGGATATCGCCATTATCGTCACAGGCGGAGGCATTGTGGGAGCCTTGGCGCAAATTCTCCTGTTTGATGCAATCACGAAACGTTTTGGCGAAATTATGGTCGTCCGCTGGAGTTTGATCTTTTCCGCTTTGCTCGTTTTCATGATGACCATTGTCGAATCTTATTGGGCCATCATGTTCACGTGCTGGATTGTGTTCGTCGGCTTTGATTTGGTCCGCCCCGGCATCACTTCATACCTTTCAAAAATCGCGGGTGACGAACAAGGATTCGTCGGCGGCATGAACTCCATGTTCACAAGCATAGGCAATGTATTTGGACCAATTATCGGAGGAATATTGTTTGACATCAATTTCAATTTTCCTTTCTATTTTGCCGCCATCATCCTAATTGTCAGCATTGCCATCGCAATGTTTTGGAAAAATCAGCGGCAACCGCATTGATGAGACGGGTTATCCGGACGTTGTTTTTTCGTCAGGATAACCTTTTATCTGTCCTCCGATTAAATGCAAAGGTCATTATATATAATGGAAGTAGAAGCAATGTTGTCAACCAAAGGGATGGGTTGTTTCGCTTCAGTACACTTTTAAGGGGGATTCATATGGGAAAATNGTCAAAAGAGATTATTGAAATCACTGAGCAATATGGTGCCCGAAACTATAAGCCTCTTCCTGTCGTCATCAGCGAAGCGGAAGGGGTATGGGTAAAGGACCCTGAGGGAAATGAATATATGGATATGCTTTCTTCCTATTCCGCCCTCAATCAGGGCCACCGCCATCCAAAGATCATACAAGCCTTAAAAGATCAGGCAGATCGCGTAACTTTGACATCCCGTGCTTTCTACAACGACCAGCTTGGCCCCTGGTATGAAAAGATTTGCCGAATAACAGGAAAAAACATGGTATTGCCGATGAATACAGGTGCCGAAGCTGTCGAATCCGCCATCAAAGTGGCCCGGCGCTGGGCATATGATGTGAAAGGCGTCGAAGAAAACAAAGCCGAAATCATCGGATGCACCGGCAATTTCCACGGACGGACAATGGTTCCGGTTTCCCTATCATCCGAGAAGGAATACCAGCGCGGATTCGGACCGTTAATTCCGGGAATCAAAATCATTCCATATGGTGATATTGAAGCCCTAAAAAAAGCCATCACGCCAAACACAGCCGCATTTATTGTTGAACCCATCCAGGGTGAAGCCGGCATCGTTGTGCCCCCTGATGGATTTTTAAAAGAAGCTTCCCAAATTTGCAAAGAACAAAATGTGTTGTTTATCGCGGATGAAATTCAAACAGGTCTTGGGCGCACTGGCAAAATGTTTGCCTGTGAGTGGGAAGATGTCGTGCCGGATGTTTATGTGCTTGGAAAGGCGCTCGGTGGAGGGGTCATTCCGATTTCGGCCGTGGTGGCAGACAGCAATATTTTAGGCGTTCTAAACCCCGGTTCCCACGGTTCCACTTTCGGCGGAAACCCGCTGGCATGTGCCGTATCCATTGCCGCCCTGGAAGTCATCGAGGAAGAAAAATTGGTGGAACGTTCATTGGAACTGGGCGAATATTTCAAAGAACAATTATTGAAAATCAAATCCCCGGCCATTAAAGAAGTGCGCGGGAGAGGGCTATTCATTGGTATTGAATTGAAAGAACCGGCCCGAAAGTACTGCGAGCGATTGATGGAAAAAGGGCTGTTGTGCAAAGAAACCCATGAATATGTGATCCGTTTGGCTCCNCCATTAACCATTACGAAAGAACAAATTGATTGGGCACTGGAGCGGATAAAAGAAATCTTTCAGTGATGTTTCTGACAAATCATGAAAACAGGGCGAAAAATCGCCCTGTTTTTCTTTTAAAAATAGATTATTCCTTTGAATCTCCCCTTCCTTTCGTTATAGTATGGTATTACAAGCGAGGGATGCAAAATGATTCGGAGGCTGTACGTTTCAGGATATAAACCTCATGAACTGGGAATTTTCAATGAAAAACATCCGGGCATACAAATTTTGAAAAAGTCCATCGAAAACGAATTAAGAAATCTCATTGATCAAGGCCTGGAATGGGTGATTATCAGCGGGCAGCCCGGGGTGGAAACATGGACTGCCGAAGTGGTCATGGATCTCAAAAAGGAATTCCCCCATTTGAAATTTGCCGTCATTACACCTTTCTTAGATATGGAGAAAAATTGGAAACCAGAAAAGCAGGAAAAATTCGCATATATCCTCAGCAACGCGGATTTCGTGACAAGCGTCACTAAAAAGCCTTATGAAGCCCCATGGCAATATATTGAAAAGGATAAATTTATCATTCAAAATACCGATGCCCTGCTGCTCATTTATGACGAAGATCATGAAGGATCTCCCAAATATTTAAAACGGCTTGCGGAGAAATATATGGAGAAAAACGAATATGAAATGTTCATCATCACTTCTTACGATTTGCAAATGATTGCGGAAGAAATGCAAAGGGGTGAATGGTAAGATTAAAAATTGAAAATTCCCTGTTGACATTTTAATTGATAATGATTATCATTATCGTAAATAGAAAATTCCGGGCTGAACCCCAAAAAATTCTCGTATACATTTTTTCAAAATCAGTTTTTATACACATGTCTATATCCCCCTATATTGTATAGACATTCATTTTTAGGGCTGCAACCTGCCAGTTGCAGCCAAATTTTTATTATAAATGCTATTTTTGAGTTACAATACTAATAAAAGATGAAAAAGGAGTTGTGGCAAATGGAGTATCGCATTGAAAGAGACACATTGGGAGAAGTGCGTGTACCAGCGGATAAAATATGGGGAGCTCAAACACAACGCAGTAAGGAAAATTTCCAAATCGGCACTGAAAAAATNCCGATGGAAGTGATCCGCGCTTTTGCTATTTTAAAAAAATCTGCAGCAATCGCCAATAAAAAGTTGAATAATTTATCGCCCGAGAAAGCGGATGCAATCATTAAAGCTGCTGAAGAAATTCTCGACGGCAAATGGGATGACCAATTTCCTCTTGTCGTATGGCAAACAGGCAGCGGTACCCAATCCAATATGAATGTGAATGAAGTCATCGCGCACCGTGCCAATCAATTATTGGAAGAGCAAGGATCCACGGAAAAAGTGCATCCAAATGATGATGTGAACATGAGCCAAAGCTCCAACGACACATTCCCGACTGCGCTGCACATTGCCGCTGTTCAAATCGTGGAAGATTACTTATTGCCCCGTCTGCAATTGTTGAAAAATACATTAAAAGAAAAATCCGAAGCTTTCCAGGACATTATTAAAATCGGCCGCACGCACTTGCAAGATGCAACGCCTTTAACGTTGGGACAAGAAATCAGCGGCTGGTACTATATGCTTGAGCGGTCCGAAGAAATGATCAAACAAAATACAGAGTATCTGAAAAGCCTGGCCATTGGAGGTACAGCTGTCGGCACCGGCATTAACGCCCATCCGAAATTCGGCGAAATGGTCGCTGAAGAAATCAGCAACATTACGGGGAAAAAATTCATTTCTTCACCGAATAAATTCCATGCATTAACAAGCCATGATGAAATCGTTGCAGCCCACGGTGCATTGAAAGCGCTTGCTGCAGACTTAATGAAAATCGCTAACGACGTCAGATGGCTTGCAAGCGGCCCTCGCAGCGGCATCGGTGAAATTACCATCCCTGCAAACGAACCGGGAAGCTCCATCATGCCGGGCAAAGTAAATCCTACACAATCCGAAGCATTGACAATGGTCGTTACACAAGTGATAGGAAATGATGCAACAATCGCCTTTGCTGCCAGCCAAGGAAACTTTGAACTCAACGTATTTAAACCGGTGATCATCTATAACTTCCTTCAATCCGCCCGTCTGCTCGCGGATGCCATGAAATCCTTCAATGACAAATGCGCAGTGGGCATCGAGCCAAATCATGAAGTGCTTAAACGCAACTTGGAAAACTCATTGATGCTTGTGACTGCGTTGAATCCATATATCGGTTATGAAAATGCGGCAAAAATCGCTAAAAAAGCTCATGCGGAAGGTATAACTTTAAAAGAAGCCGCCCTTTCCCTTGGCCTACTGACAGAAGAACAATTCGACGAGTATGTCGACCCGAAAAAAATGATTTATCCAAATCTCTGATTTGCTTAACGTTGCATTTTCATCCCTTAACATACCCCTTTATATACAAAAACCGGCCGGGTTTTCCCGACCGGTTTTTTCGCGCTGGACATGTTTATTCTTTGATCGCGCCTGCTTGCAAGGATTTTTCTTTCTTCGGACCAATCATATTAAAGAGAACATTTAACACAATCGCTGACACAGACCCGCACACAATCCCATTGGACGTTAGAATGGAAAGGCTGTCCGGCAACACTTTGAAAATATCCGGAACAAATGCCACACCGGCTCCAAGAGCCACTGAAATGGCGACAATCATTGTATTTTCCGGTGATTTCAAAATCTCAGGAGCAAGCATGGTGATTCCTTGCGTCAACACCATCCCAAACATAGCGAGCATCGCGCCCCCTAATACAGCTGTCGGGATGATTGTCGTAAGTGCCGCAATTTTTGGAAAGAAGCCTAAAGCGACAAGCATGCCGCCCGTAATAAAGATGACTTTCCGTTCTTTAACTCCTGTCATTTTAATGAGCCCGACGTTTTGGGAAAACGTTGTATATGGGAATGCATTAAAAATTCCTCCGATGACGGAAGCCAACCCTTCCGAACGGTAACCGCGGGCCAAATCACCGGAAGTGATCTTCTTTTTCTCAATATCTCCCAAAGCAAAATATACCCCGCTTGATTCCACCAGCGAAACCATTGCTACAAGGGTCATCGTAATGATGGAAGCCGGATCGAAAGCCGGCGTCCCAAAATAAAAAGGTTTCACCATATGGAACCAACCTGCTTCGGCCACAGGGGAAAAATCAACTTTCCCCATAAAAATACCAACAATTGTCCCCAATATTAATCCTAATAAAATGGAAATTGAACGGATAAAGCCGGATGCAAATCGATAAATCACTAAAATGATCAGCAGTGTTATTAATGCTAAAGCAATGTTGGAGGCAGATGCGAAATCCGGAGCTCCTTGCCCTCCTCCCATATTGTTCATTGCCACCGGAACTAACGAAATGGCAATGATTGTGACAACCGAACCGGTTACAACAGGTGGAAAAAATTTTACCAGTTTTCCAAATATTCCAGATATTAAGATTACAATGAGTCCGGAAGCTATAATGGCTCCATAGATGGCATCGATTCCATTATTTTTGCCAATGGCAATAATAGGGAATACCGCGGTAAAAGTACAGCCTAGCACCACAGGCAATCCAATCCCGAAGAATTTTCCTCTCATCGCCTGGATCAATGTGGCAACACCGCACATCAAAATATCGATTGCTACCAGATAAGTAACTTGTTCATCACTAAATCCCAACTCTTTTCCAATCGTCAACGGCACTAAAATAGCCCCAGCATACATCGCCAATAAATGCTGCAAACCAAGGGTGATCGCTTTTCCGTTCGTCATTTTGATATCCTCCTAAATTAGGCAAACTCAATGGTATTNTTTTTCAAAGACTTGATAATGGCCAAAGACTCTACGCGGACCCCTTTTTCGCGCAGCATTTTTCCGCCATTCTGGAATCCTTTTTCAATCACAATGCCGACTCCGACCACTTTGCATCCCGCTTGTTCCGCAATATCCAACAATCCCTTGACCGCTTCGCCGTTCGCCAGAAAATCGTCGATAATGACCACATTATCGTCCGGTGACAAGAAATCTTTGGAAACAGAAATTTCGTTCATTTCCTGTTTTGTAAAGGAATAGACTTTTGAAGTATATAAATCTCCTGAAAGCGTCAAAGATTTTTTTTTGCGGGCAAATACGACCTTCGCCCCAATCGCCAGTCCCAACATCGTTGCAGGAGCGATTCCGGAAGATTCGATCGTTAGNACCTTTGTAATCACTTCATCCTTAAACCGGTTGGCAAATTCTTCTCCTATCTCTTTCATCAAAAGCGGATCGATTTGATGATTCAAAAATGAATCGACTTTGAGCACTGTATCGGATAGGACTTTCCCTTCTTTTACGATTTTTTCTTTTAACAGATCCATGAAAGAATCTCCCTTTCGTTATTCCTTATAATAAAAAAACCCGAAAGACCTTTCCTATGAGGAACAAGCCTTTCGAGCAAATCGAAAGCACCTAGACTTGCTGCAAACGCATCCGACAAATCTATATAATCCCCTCATAGTCGACTTATTTACGGTAAGTCGGTAGAAACTCGCAGGCCATATTCCCGCAATTATATGAGTGATATTTATTATTTTGAATGTTTATAATTATAAACACGCCATTTGTCGAATGCAAGACATTTATATAAAAAACGTCTGTATTATTCGGAAATCACTGCAAATTCAATCATTTTCCAATAGAATTGTTCGTATTTTCAGTTTATTCTAAACTATTTAACAGTCCGGAAAGAGTCTCTTTCACTTTTCCAAATGTAGCCCCTTCTTTTCCAAAGTATGACATATTGCGACAGGCAAGGACTTTACATGTTTCTCCATTTCGGAGAGGATACTCCGCAATAATACCCAGCTTTTCAAGTTCCTGCACCGTTCCGGTATGAAAGGCATCGGCTTTGTGAACCAATCGGTCCTGATAAATTTCCCGAAATTCATCAAAAGCCTTGGAGCCTTGGATGATGATGATTTCCGGCCCAAATTCATGAAGCACTTCTTCAAACAACCTTTTCCCTGTTTGATAAAGTACATGGTTTTCTTTTTTCATTTGTTTAAATTGTTTATCATCTTTTGCCATAAAAGCATTTACATACGTTAACACAACGTTTTCACCGAATTTCTCCTTCATCCATTGGGAAAAATTCAAACTTCCTTTATATTCCCTCGAAGCTGCATCGATTTCAACACCGTTCAACTGTTCAAACAGTTCCTGATCCACCAGCGAATCCGCGTATATTTTCGCATCGTCCAAATGAAAATGGGCAAATGTTTCCGGATAAAAACCGACTAAAAATACCCTCGATTTATAAGGATTTCCATTCACCTGGAACGGACGGTACATGATTTCCTGGGAGTACCCATCCCTAATCCAATCGCTAATTTTTTTGAAAAAACCCACTGAAACTGTCATTGTGATTCATCCTTTACAAATCTTTCGTCCCATTGAAAATAAATCCTGCAAAACGCCGTCTTTTCACATTATATCAGCCGGGACGCCTGTTTGTTATAATCAAAATCATTTTTCCTTACCTGCATCCAAATTGCATTCCTCGAGAGGGATGAGTTTCGTTTTATGTTTTATCTTATACCCCAACCATAGGAGGATAAACAGCGGCAATCCGATGTAGGAAACTGCAATTCCATGCCAATCAATTGCGCCGATAAACGCCTGATAATTTTGGCCGATAATGACAACAAGGCACAATATCAGCGCAAACAAGGAACCGAACGGATAAACGGGTGATATATAAGGCAAGTCTTTCAAATCTCTCCCCTGTTTTATATAAGCTTTGCGGAACCGGTAATGGCTGATGGCGATTCCCGCCCAAGCAATAAAACCGGACAATCCGGAGGCATTCAGCAGCCAAATATAAACAACCCCGTCTCCAAAAAAGGAAGACAGAAAGGCCAAACAACCGACGGCAAGGGTGGCGAGCAAAGCATAAATCGGCACCCCTCTGCTGTTGACTTTTGCAAAAACTTTTGGCGCTTTCCCTTCCACAGCCAATTGCCACAACATGCGGGAAGAAGCATATAATCCCGAATTCCCTGCGGAAAGCATTGCCGTTAAAATGATGGCATTCATCAAAGAAGCGGCAAACGTGATTCCCGACCGTTCAAACACCAATGTAAACGGAGATACCGCCACATCTTCCGACAAAAGCCGCGAATCTGTATAAGGAATGAGCAAACCGATTGCAAGGATGGCCAATATGTAAAACAACAATATGCGCCAAAATACGGAACGCACGGCTTTCGGTATATTTTTTCCGGGATCTGCCGTTTCCCCTGCTGCAACCCCTAACAATTCCGTTCCCTGGAAGGAAAATCCTGCTGCCAAAAAGATACCCAACGCCGCAAGAAAGCCCCCATTAAACGGTGCTTCCCCGATAAAGAAGTTGGTAAATCCAATCCGGTCCTTGCCAATGATTCCAAAAATCATTAAATAAGAGATGATAATGAAGATGACGACGGTAGCCACTTTCACCATGGCAAACCAATATTCACTTTCGCCATACGCATTAACCGATAAGATATTAAAAGTGAGAACCACCGCAATAAAAAGAACGGTCCAAAAAGCGGAGGAGCTATCCGGAAACCAATATTTCATGATTAAATTGACCGCCGAAATTTCCGCGGCAATGGTGATGGCCCAGTTGTACCAATAATTCCATCCCATCGCAAATCCGAAAGCCGGATCTACGAAATTGGATGCATATGTGCTGAATGAACCGGAAGAAGGCATATAGGCCGCCATTTCTCCTAAACTCGTCATCAGAAAGAACACCATCATTCCGATCAGCACATAGGCAAGCAATGCCCCGCCAGGCCCCGCCTGGGCAACGGATGCGCCGCTTGCCAGGAACAATCCCGTTCCGATCGTTCCCCCTAAACTGATCATGGTAATATGCCGCCTTTTTAAGCCGCGTCTTAGTTGTTTCTGTTGCTCGATCTGTTTTCTCATAAAAATAAAACTCCCTTTGACCAACTACCTTTTCGACAAAGTACCCTGTTTTTGAAAAGCAAATTTCTACCAAAATTTACACCTAAGAGGTATTATTATACTTGTATCCATTTCGAATGGCACTTTATTAATATAACATTATTTTTTTATTTTGAATTGCCGGAGGTTCTTGATGAAGATGGCTCGGGAATTCCCTTTGACTTTTTCGACCTTTCTATTCTTTTTGGCTATTATTTTTTTTGCAACGACTGTCAGGACTCCAATTACCGGTGTAGGCACCATCATTTCTTATATCCGCGATGATTTGGGCATTTCCAATACTTTGGCAGGTTTTTTGACGACCATTCCCCTTTTGGCCTTTGCCATCGTTTCTCCCTTTGCACCAAAGATAGCGCGTCGGCTTGGCATGGAACATACACTGTTTTACTCGCTGGTTCTCTTGACAATCGGCATATTTATCAGATCCGCAGGCAATATTTCCTTATTAATTATCGGCACTATTTTAATCGGTGTTGCCATTTCCTTTGGAAATGTATTATTNCCCAGCTTTTTCAAGGCGAAATATCCGTCTCGGGTCGGCCTGTTGACAGGGATTTATACTGTATCCATGAACATTTCTGCAGCGGCATCCCTCGCGTTCAGCCAGCCTGTTGCCGAACTCTCCGGCTGGCAAGGCGCCCTTGGATGCACCGTAATTTTAGTCATCGTTACAATGGTGGCATGGATTCCGATTCTGCGCAGTGAAAAGGTTTCGCAAAACCAATCCGGAAATGGACAAAAAGCCGTGAAAGTGTGGAAGTCCCCTCTCGCCTGGGCGATTGCAATGGCAATGGGAACCCAGTCTTTGTTGTTTTATTGTTCCACCGCCTGGATTCCGGAGATTCTGGTGTCGCAAGGGTTGCGTTCGGACCAGGCCGGATGGATGGCTTCCGTTTTCCAGTTATCGCAAATGCCGATGACATTTTTCATTCCGCTGCTTGCGGAAAAATTGTCATCCCAGCGCCCGATAGTCTATTTCTTTACATTGTGTTACCTTATTGGTTTCGGCGGCCTTTTATTTCAATGGACCGGCGGAACACTCATATGGATGATTCTCTTGGGCCTTGCCGCCGGGGCTTCCTTTGGCCTTGTATTAATGTTTTTCACTTTGCGCACAAGAACCGCTTACGAGGCATCTGAAATTTCCGGGTTCGCGCAGTCTTTCGGTTATCTCATTGCCGCAATCGGCCCCGTATTATTCGGTTTCATCCAGGAAGCGACAGGCAGCTGGGCCCTGCCAAATATCTTGTTTATCGCTGCATCCCTTATTTTATTTATTTTTTCTTTCATCAGTTCGAAGAATCGATACATTTAAACAAAACACAAACATATGTACCCTTTTTGTGTTACTATATAGAGAGAGTAATATAGCAAGGGGTTAGGACTGTTGGCCAAAAAAAAACAGAAAAAAAGAAAGAAGAAGACATTTACCCGGTTTCTATTTCAGTTGTCCCTCATCTTCGCCGGCTGCATCGGCTGGTACTATACGGAAAATTTGAAGGGCGTGTTCATTTCAATGGGGAGCTTTTTGCTCTTCTGGATCCTCGTTAAAATATGGTGGAAAACAAGAGGATATTTCCGTCTTCGGAAAGCCGGCATTAAACAAATCGATGAAATGACAGGCGAAGAATTTGAGGCGTTTTTAGGAAGGCTTTTTAAAAAACGCGGATTTAAAGTCACCTATACGAAAACTTCCGGCGATTATGGCGCCGATCTTATATTGCAGGACAGGGAAAATACGATTGCCGTACAGGCAAAAAGATATTCCGGCGCTGTCGGGGTAAAAGCCGTACAGGAAGTCATTGGAGCGTTAAAAATGTACAATGCGACGGAAGCATGGGTTGTTACAAACAGTTATTTTACCAAACAAGCGCAAAAACTTGCGGAGTCGAACGATGTCTACTTAATCGACCGCGATGATTTAATTGAAATCATCCTCGACTCCAAATGATAATGAAGGGTGCTCATCTAAAGGATGGGCACCCTTTTTT
>JGI1652J44930_10000673_pt1 | contig 13266 bp, 11 predicted proteins | sample NewIslsDNAsample_FD_44930 | JGI IMG/M metagenome (IMG submission 44930)
TCGCCGGCTCTTCACCTCCACGACCGGCTTCGCGTTGTTGATCGCCTGCTTGAAGACGTTCATCGCCGGCTGGCCCGACTTCTCCTCGACGATCCTCATGGCATCGTAGAAGATCCGCTCGGCGAGCGACTTCTTCCCGTCGTACATGAGGACGTTGATGAACTTCGAGACCGTCGTCGATCCGTACTGAGGATCCGGCGGTATCTCGCGCTTGATGGCTCGCTTCCGTCGACCCATGGCTACTTCGGCTTCTTAGCTCCGTACTTGGACCGACCCTTGCGCCGATCCGCCACCCCGCTCGCGTCCAGCGTACCGCGGATGATGTGATAACGCACACCGGGAAGGTCCTTCACACGGCCGCCTCGGATCAGCACCATCGAGTGCTCCTGGAGGTTGTGCCCCTCGCCCGGGATATACGCCGTCACTTCGTAGCCGTTGGTAAGACGAACGCGTGCGACCTTGCGCAGAGCCGAGTTCGGCTTCTTCGGCGTGGTGGTGTACACACGTGTGCAGACGCCACGCTTGAAGGGGTTCTTCTCCAGCGCGGGCGCCTTGGGCTTCTTGATGACCCTCTTCCGGCCTTTGCGGACCAGCTGGTTGATGGTCGGCATCGCTCCGTCGTGCCTCTCGATCTGCGTACCGAAAAAACGCGGGGGAAGCGCGCCCCCGCTGCGGCCGGCTCGATCAGCCGAACAGACTAACAAAGTTAAGGACCGCTCCCGACCTTGTCAAGAAGCGGCCCCCGGGGACCCTCTCGTGAGCTGTTGTGCGGCGCGATGATGAGCTCCTCGAACCGCGACCGACGCGGCGGGCACCTGCTGAGCGCGCCCGCCGCGCCGGCCCGGCTCCGGGCTCAGTCGGCCGGGGTGGGCCGCTCTTCCTCGGCCGGCTCCCCGGTCCGCGCGAGGTCCGCGACGACCTCGGCCTCCCCGGCCACCGCAGCCTCTTCCTCGGCCGCGGCCCGGTCCTCGACGAGGAACTCCACGTCGAAGTACCGATATACGCCGGTCCCCGCCGGGATCAGGTGGCCGATGATGATGTTCTCCTTCAGCCCGACCAGCTCGTCGCGGGCACCCCGCACCGCCGCGTCCGTCAGCACGCGCGTCGTCTCCTGGAACGACGCCGCGCTGATGAACGACTGCGTGGTCAGGCTCGCCTTCGTGATCCCGAGGAGCAGAGGCTCCGAGCGGGCAGGCCTGCCGCCCTGGGCGATGATCTTCTGGTTCGTCTCGCGGAACTCGACACGATCCACGTGCTCGCCCTCGAGATAATCGGTGTCGCCCGGGTCCGTGATGCGCACCTTCTGCAGCATCTGCCGGACGATGACACCGATGTGCTTGTCGTTGATCTTCACGCCCTGCAGGCGGTAGACCTCCTGGATCTCGTTGAGCAGGTACTCCTGCACCGCACGGGGACCCTTGATCCGCAGGATGTCGTGCGGATTCACCGGCCCCTCGCTGAGGCGGTCGCCGGCGCGGACCTGGTCACCCTCGTGCACGCGCAGGTGCTTCCCGACCGGGACTTCGTAAACGCGCTCCGGTCCCTGCTCCGGCACGACGATGATCTCGCGCTTGCCGCGACGGATCTCGCCGAAGCGGATCGTGCCGTCGATCTCCGTGATGACGGCCGGATCCTTGGGACGGCGCGCCTCGAAGAGCTCCGCCACCCGCGGCAGACCGCCCGTGATNTCGCGGGTCTTGTAGACCTCGCGGCTGATCTTGGCGAGCGTCTGCCCGGGCTCGACCGTCTCGCCATCCCGGACGATCAGCTGCGCGCCCACCGGGATGATGAACTCNCGCAGCTTCTTGCCGTCCTTTTGGATCTCGATCATCGGGTGCAGCTTCTTGTCCCGATCCTCGATGATCACGAGCTGACGGCGCCCGGTCGACTCGTCGAGCTCTTCGCGCACCGTCTCGTCCTCGACGATGTCGATGAACTTCACGGTGCCGCCGAAGTCCGCGACGATCGGCTCCGAGTAAGGATCCCAGCTGAAGAGCAGGTCGCCCGCCTCGACTTCCTGCCCGTCCTGGACGGCCAGGGTCGCGCCGTAGGGGACGGTGAGGCGGCTGCGAACGGCGCCCTCCTTCGTCTTCATCACGATCTCGCCCTCGCGGCTCGTGACGATCCGTTCGCCGTTGGGCGTCTCGACGAAGGTGATGCGCTCGAACGAGACCTTCCCATCGATCTTCGACTTCCGCTGCGTCTGCGCGGCAATGCGCGCCGCGGTGCCGCCGATGTGGAAGGTCCGCAGCGTGAGCTGCGTGCCGGGCTCGCCGATCGACTGGGCAGCCAGGATCCCGACCGCCTCCCCGATGTCGACCATCTCCATGGTCGCCAGGTTGCGGCCGTAGCACATCCGGCACAGCCCGCGCTTGGCCTCGCAGGTCAGCACCGAGCGGATCTTGACGCTCTGGATGCCCGCGTCCTCGATCGCCTCGGCCGCGTCCTCGTCGATCAGCTCACCGGCCTTGACGATCAGCTCGCCGTCGATCGGGTCGTAGACGTCCTCGAGCGCGACGTTCCCCACGATCCGGTCCTTCAAGGGCTCGATGATGTCCTCACCCTCCTTCAGGGCGGTCATCTCGATCCCCAGGACCGTCCCGCAGTCCTCCTCGGTGATCGTGACGTCCTGCGCCACGTCGACCAGGCGACGGGTCAGGTAACCGGCGTCGGCCGTCTTGAGCGCCGTGTCCGCGAGACCCTTCCGCGCACCGTGCGTCGAGATGAAGTACTCGAGCACCGTGAGCCCCTCGCGGAAGTTCGACTTGATCGGGCTCTCGATGATCTCGCCGATGCCACCGGTCAGCTTCTTCTGCGGCTTGGCCATGAGGCCGCGCATCCCCGCGAGCTGGCGCATCTGGTCGCGGTTACCGCGGGCGCCCGAGTTCATCATCATGAACACGGGGTTGAACCCGCCGTTCGANCGCTCGAGACGCCGCACCATCGCGTCCGCCACGTCGTTGTTGGCGTGCGTCCAGGTGTCGATCACCTTGTTGTAGCGCTCGCCGTTGGAGATGACGCCGTTCTGGTACGCCCGGGTGTAGCGCGCCACCTCCTCCTCGGCCTCGGCCAGGATCTGGCTCTTCTCCGTCGGGATCTCCAGGTCGACGAGCCCGACCGAGATGCCGCCGAGGGTCGCGTAACGGAAGCCGAAGTCCTTCAGACCATCCAGGAACTCCGTCGTCCGCTTGAGACCCACGGTGCGGTACGCCTGGAAGATGATCTCCCCGAGCTCCTTCTTCCCCATCGTGTTGTTCCAGAAGCCGAGCTCCTCGGGGATGATCGAATTGAAGATCACGCGCCCGACTGTGGTGCGGACCCACTTGCCCCGGCGCGGCTGCTCTTCGTCCTCCTCCCCGACGCGGCGACGCTCGACCCAGAACCAGCACGGCGTGTGGTAGTGCACGTGCCCGAGCGCGACAGCGGCCTCCGCCTCCGCGAAGCGGCCGTAGCGAGGCGCGTTCTTGTAGATCTCCTCGAGCCGCTTCTCCATCTCCTCGCGGCGGTCACGCGGCGCGCGCGGGTTGTTGAGCACCTCCTCCGCATCCTGGATCTCGAGCGGCGGCTTGGTCAGGTAGTAGCACCCGATGACCATGTCCTGCGACGGGCTCGCGATCGGCCGCCCGTTCGAGGGGAGCAGGATGTTGTTGCTGCTCAGCATGAGCACGCGCGCCTCGAGCTGCGCCTCGAAGCTGAGCGGCACGTGCACGGCCATCTGGTCGCCGTCGAAGTCGGCGTTGAACGCCGCGCAGACCAGCGGGTGAATGCGGATCGCCTTCCCCTCCACCAGCACCGGCTCGAACGCCTGGATCCCCAGGCGGTGCAGCGTCGGCGCACGGTTGAGGAGGACCGGGTGGTCCTTGATGATGTCCTCCAGGACCTCGTAGACCTTCGGATCGTCCCGCTCGACGATCTTCTTGGCCCGCTTGACCGTCTCCGCCTCGCCCCGCTTCTCCAGCTCGTGGATGATGAAGGGCTTGAACAGCTCGACCGCCATCGCCTTCGGCAGGCCGCACTGATGCAGCTTGAGCTCCGGGCCCACCACGATCACCGAGCGGCCCGAGTAGTCCACGCGCTTGCCGAGCAGGTTCTGGCGGAAGCGCCCCTGTTTCCCCTTCAGCATGTCGCTGAGGGACTTGAGGGGCCTCTTCCCCCGGCCCCGGATCGCCTTGCTCCTGCGGCCGTTGTCGAAGAGCGCGTCCACCGCCTCCTGGAGCATGCGCTTCTCGTTGCGCAGGATCACCTCCGGCGCGCGCATCTCCATGAGCTTCTTGAGCCGGTTGTTCCGGTTGATCACCCGGCGGTAGAGGTCGTTCAGGTCGCTCGTCGCGAAACGGCCGCCATCGAGCGGAACGAGCGGACGCAGATCCGGCGGGATGACCGGGATCACGTCCATGATCATCCACTCGGGCTTGTTCCTCGTCTCCGGGGTCGGGCCCGAGTTGCGGAACGCGTCGATGACCTTGAGCCTCTTGAGCTTCTGCTTCTTCCTGTGCTGGCTCGTCTCCGTGGCCACCTCGGCGCGCAGGTACTCGGCGAGACGGTCCAGCCCGCGCCCGTCCTTGTTCCGCTCCTCGACCGGCCGCGTCGGGTCGTCGAGCTGCTTCAGGAGCGTGCGCACCGCCTCGGCGCCGATCTCGGCCTTGAAGGCCTCGTCGCCCTCCTCACGCGCCTTGATCCGCAGGTCGTAGTACTCGTCCTCGTCCAGGAGCTGCTGGTACTTGACGTCCTGCCGGCCCGGGTTCGTGACCACGTACGCCGCGTAGTAGATGATCTTCTCCAGATCGCGCAGCGTCATCCCCAGCAGGTAGCCCATCTGGCTCGGAAGCGTCTTGAAGAACCAGATGTGAGCCACCGGCACGGCCAGCTCGATATGGCCCATGCGCTCGCGACGCACCTTCGAGAGCGTCACCTCGACGCCGCACTTGTCGCAGACGTGCCCGCGGAAGCGGATCCGCTTGAACTTTCCGCAGTGGCACTCCCAGTCCTTCACCGGGCCGAAGATCCTCTCGCAGAAGAGCCCATCGCGCTCCGGCTTGAAGGAGCGGTAGTTGATGGTCTCCGGCTTCGTGACTTCGCCGTAGCTCCAGCTCCGGATCTCCTCGGGAGAGGCGATCTTGAGCTGGATGTAGTCGAAGTCACTCGACCGGGGCTCGCGAGTGCGCGGAAAATCGATCATATCGTCAACCTCTCCGGCGTATGCCTGAGATGCGGTCGGCGTCGAAACCGTCGCCGACCCTCAGCCCTATGCTCATCGGTGAGCGGGGAGCGCGACCGTACGGGGAGATCGCCATCGCGCCCTCGTACGAGTCGCGCTCGGCCCCGCGCCCGTGCTACTCCTCTCTCCTGCCGAGCGTCACGGACAGCCCCAGCGACTGGAGCTCCTTGACCAGCACGTTGAACGACTCCGGGATGCCGGGCTCGGGCAGGTTCTCGCCCTTCACGATCGCCTCGTAGACCCGGCTGCGCCCGGCGACGTCGTCGCTCTTGACCGTCAGGATCTCCTGGAGCGTGTGGGCCGCTCCGTAAGCCTCGAGCGCCCAGACCTCCATCTCGCCGAAGCGCTGTCCGCCGAACTGGGCCTTCCCCGCGAGCGGCTGCTGCGTGACCAGCGAGTAGGGCCCGATCGAACGCGCGTGGATCTTGTCGTCCACCAGGTGCGAGAGCTTGAGCATGTAGATGGAACCGACCGTCACCGGGAAGTCGAACGGCTCCCCGCTCCGGCCGTCGCGCAGCCGCACCTTCCCGGCCGGAGTGAGCCCGGCCGCGCCCATGAACTCCACGACCGCCGCCTCGAGCCCCTCCTTGAGCGTCTTCTTCTTCGCGATGGCGCTGACCGCCGGGAACGCGTCCGCGAGCTTCTCGCCCCGTCGCTCGGCGAGCTCCGTGGCCGCCTGCACCACGTACTGCCGGAGCGCCTCGAGCGTCTCGCGAAGGACCGCAGGCGAGTCCTTGTCGAGGTACGAGTCGAGGGACCGCCCGAGCGACTGCTTCGCGGGGTCCGTGCCGTTGCTCGTGGTCGAGACCAGCTCGTCCTCCGGCAACACGCGGATCAGCTCTTCGATCCGGGCCGCCTCCACCTCGGGGAATTCCACNGAGCGGATCCCCANCGCCTGNTGCGCCCACCGCAGGCCGGCGATCTTGAGNAGNAGGCCGACCTCGTTCTCGGACGCNCCCTGGAAGACNGGNGTCTTCGCCTCGAAACCGAGGATCGCGCAGGCCCACCCGAGGTGCGTCTCCAGGATCTGACCCACNTTCATACGGCTCGGCACGCCGAGCGGGTTGAGGACGATCTCCACGGGCGTCCCGTCCGGCAGGAANGGCATGTCCTCCTCGGGGACGATCCGCGCCACGATCCCCTTGTTCCCGTGGCGGCCCGCCATCTTGTCGCCGACGCTGATCTTCCGCTTCTCGGCGATGTACACCTTCACGAGCTGCACAACGCCGGGCGAGAGCTCGTCGGGCTGGAAGACCTTGTCGATCTGCTCTTCCGTCTTCTCCCGCACCCGATCGATGCGGCGCTTGGCCTCATCGATGACGCGGCGGATCTTCTCGCTCGTCGCGCGATCCTGGACCTTCAGCGTGGCNAGGTCGATCTCCCCGAGGTCCAGAGCCTCGATCTGGCTCTTGGTCAGCTTGGTCCCCTCCTCGAGGTACGGCTCCACCGTGCCACGCTTCAGCATGAGGGCGACGGTCTGGCCCTGGAGCAGCTCCTTCAGCTCCTCGTCCCGGGCCTCGGTGACGCGGCGGATCTCCTCGCGCTCGTACGCGCGGAGCTGGCCGATCCGCTCCCCGCGCTCCTTCTCGAGGAGCGGGTCGTCGTTGCGCCGGCTGAAGACCTTGACGTCGATGACCGTCCCCTCCATCCCCGGCGGAACCTTGAGGGACGAGTCCTTCACGTCCTTGGCCTTCTCACCGAAGATCGCGGTGAGGAGCTTCTCCTCCGGCGACAGCTCCGTCTCGCCCTTTGGCGTGATCTTGCCGACCAGGATGTCCCCGGACTTCACCCGGGCGCCGATGCGCACGATGCCGCGCTCGTCCAGCTGGACCAGGCTGTCCTCCGAGACGTTCGGGACCTCGCGCGTGATCTCCTCCATCCCGCGCTTGGTGTCCCGGACCTGGAGCTCCAGCTCCTGGATATGGATCGACGTGAAGACGTCGTCCTTGACCAGCTTCTCGCTGATGACGATCGCGTCCTCGAAGTTGTGTCCGTACCAGGGCATGAAGGCGACGAGGACATTGCGGCCGAGGGCGAGCTCGCCATTGTCCGTCGAAGCGCCGTCGGCGATGATCTGGCCGACCTCGACCCGCTGACCCACCTGGACCAGCGGGCGCTGGTTGATCGCCGTATCCTGGTTCGTGCGCCAGTACTTCTTGAGACGGTACCGGTCGAACTGGGCGAGGCGCGCCAGCGGCTGGTCCGACTCACCCGGCTTGACCGCGCCGGTGTCGATGACGATCTCGTCCGCCGTGACGCGCTGGACGACGCCGGCCCGGCGAGCGAGGATCACCGCTCCCGAGTCGCGGGCGACCTTCTCCTCGAGGCCGGTGCCGACCAGCGGCGCCTCGGGGAAGAGGAGCGGCACCGCCTGCCGCTGCATGTTCGACCCCATGAGAGCGCGGTTGGCGTCGTCGTGCTCGAGGAACGGGATCAGCGCCGCCGCGACCGAGACGATCTGGTCGGGCGCCACGTCCATGTAGTCGATCTGGTCCGGCGGCAGCAGCGGGTAATCGTCCCGCCACCGGCACAGCACGAACTCGTTGCGGAACGTGCCGTCCTCGTTGAGGGGCGCGTTCGCCTGGGCGACGCGCGCCTCCTCCTCGGCGAGGGCGTCGAGCCAGACGATCTCGTCGGTCACCCGGCCGTTCACGACCTTGCGGTAGGGCGTCTCGATGAAGCCCAGGTCGTTGATGCGCGCGAAGGTCGTGAGGCTCGTGATGAGCCCGATGTTCGGACCCTCCGGCGTCTCGATCGGGCACATGCGCCCGTAGTGCGAGTAGTGGACGTCGCGCACCTCGAAGCCCGCGCGCTCCCGCGTCAGGCCCCCGGGCCCGAGGGCCGACAGACGGCGCTTGTGCGTAAGCTCGGCCAGCGGGTTCGTCTGGTCCATGAACTGGCTGAGCTGGCTCGAGCCGAAGAACGCCTGGATCACCGCGCTCACCGTCCGGGCGTTCACCAGGTCGTCGATGTTGATCTTCTCGACGTCCGTGGTGATCGACATGCGCTCCTTGACCAGGCGCGCCATCCGGGAGAGCCCGACGGAGAACTGGTTCGCGATCAGCTCCCCGACGCTGCGCACGCGGCGGTTGCCCAGGTGGTCGATGTCGTCGACGTACCCGCGCCCCTCGTGCAGCTCGATCAGGTAGCGGATGATGGCAATGAAGTCCTCCTGCGTGAGCACGGTGTGCCCCGCAGGGATGTTCAGCCCCAGCCGCTGGTTGATCTTGTAGCGGCCGACCCGTCCGAGGTCGTAGCGCTTCGGGTTGAAGAAGATCCGCTCGAGCGCGATGCGCGCGGTCTCGAGGTTCGGCGGCTCACCCGGGCGGAGGAGCGAATAGATCGCCTTGAGGGCGCTCTCCTCGTCCTTCGTCGGATCCTTCCGCAGCGTGTTCTTCAGGAGCGGGCTCTCGCCACCCTTCGTGGGGATGCCGCTCGTGAAGATCTGGACCTTCTGGATCCCGGCGCGGCGCAGACGGTTGTAGAGGTCGGTCGTCATCTCCTGGGCGACCTCGGCGAGCACCTCGCCGGTCTCCGGATCGACGACCTCCTCGGCGAGGAGCGCACCGATCGCCTCACGGCGCGGCGCACGATCCTCCCCGCCCTCCGTAAGGTCGACCTCCCGGGTCGTGTAGAACAGTCGGAGGATGTCCTCGTCCGAGCTGTATCCGAACGCGCGCAGGAGCGCCGTGGCCGGGAACTTCTTCTTCTTGTCGATGTGGACGTAGATCACGTCGTGGATGTCGACCGTGAACTCCACCCACGAGCCACGGAAGGGGATGATCCTCGCGCTGTAGAGCTTCGATCCGTTCGGGTGGATCGTCTCCTCGAAGACGACGCCCGGCGAGCGATGGAGCTGGCTGACGACCACCCGCTCCGACCCGTTGATGATGAACGTGCCGAGATCGGTCAGGAGGGGAAGGTCACCGAGGTAGACCTCCTTCTCGATGATGTCCTTGGGCCGCCGCTCGCCGCCCTCGAGCTCCTCCCAGACGACCAGCCGCAGCGTCGCCTTGAGCGGCGCCGCGTACGTCATGTCCCGCTCGATGCACTCCTCGACCGTGTACTTCGGCTCCCCGAGCGTGTAGGACACGTACTCGAGCGAGAACCTGTCGTTGACGTCCGTGATGGGGAAGATCTCGTTGAAGACCCGCTCGAGCCCCACATCCTCCCGCTCTTGCGCCGCAGCGTCCGTCTGCAGCAACGTCTGGAACGCGCGAACCTGCACCTCGAGCAGGTTCGGCATATCCATGACGGACTTCAGCTTCTTGAAATTGACGACCGGAAGCCTGCCGTTCTTCTTAGCCAAGGCGGATCTCCCTCCTCAGGCGACGAAAACCGATCCCGCCCTCACGATCTCCATGCACGAACGGATGCCGTGGGGTCGCGCGATCGGCGCGCCCGGAAAACAAGCGCAGAAACCCCCGGCCGCCCGTGGGGGCGGTGGGGATGTCGATTCTCTCGTTGTACGGCGTTCGACCCAAGCTGAGCATTGGCGCCTTCGTCGAGCTGGAGTAGACGATCCGTTTGCCGGTCCGTCCCCGGGCGGCCGCGCGCCGGTCGTCCAGCGTCGTTGCGACCTGCCGCCCGGGCGGGTCGGGAGCGGCCGGGTCCACACCCCCGCGCCGGGGTTTCCCCCGCTCTGCGAACGGGTGCCGACCTCCGTGTTGGGTGACGGCCGCTCCCGCGCCCACCTTGCGGGACGCGGCGAACCGGAACGCTACTTCAGCTCGACCGTCGCGCCCTGCTCCTCGAGCTTGGCCTTGATCTGCTCCGCCTCCTGCTTGGAGACGCCCTCCCGGATGGTGGACGGAGCGTTGTCGACCAGGTCCTTCGCCTCCTTGAGGCCCAGGTTCGTGACCTCGCGGATGACCTTGATCACCTGGATCTTCTTCTCACCGACGTCCTTGAGGACGACCGTGAACTCACTCTTCTCCTCGGCCGCCGCCGGAGCCGCAGCGCCGCCCGCCGGCGCAGCACCCGCGACCGCAACCGGAGCCGCGGCCACGGCCGTCACGCCGAACCTCTCCTTGAACGCCTCGACGAACTCCGCAAGCTCCAGAACGGTCATGCCGCCGATCGCGTCGAGCAATTCTTCGGTCTTGGTAGCCATTTCGCTTCTTCCTGTAACGCGGATGAAGTGTATCTAGGTATTCAGGCGCTCTCCCGCTCGGCGCGCAGCGCCTCGAGCAGACCCACGAACTCGACCAGCTTCGACTGGAGGACGTAGGCCAGTTGTGCCAGCGGCGCCTCCATCGCCCCGGCGAGCTCCGCCAGGAGCTGATCGCGGGGCGGGAGCGTCGCGATGCGGACGACCTCCTCCGGCGTCACGGCGCGACGCTCGACCACGCCGACCTTGATGGTCGGCCGGTCCTCGTTCTCCTTGGCGAACTCCCGCAGCACCTTCGCGGCCGTGACCGCATCGTTGCGGCCGATGACCAGTCCGGTCGGGCCGACGAAGAAGCGGCTCACCTCCGGGAGCTCGAGCCCGGACAGCGCGCGCTCGGCCAGGGTGTTCTTGACCACCACGTACTCGGCCCCGGCACGACGCAGCCGGGCGCGGAGGTCCGTGATGCTCTTGACGTTGAGCCCGGTGAAATCCGTCAGATAGAAGGCCTGTGCGTCCTTGAGCTTCGCAGCGAGCTCTTCGACGACGGCCTGCTTCTCTTGCAGTCTCATTGCGCAGCCACCCGCCGGTAGAGGTTGGGATCGATCCGGGCGCTCGGCCCCATCGTGCTGGAGACGGACACGGTCTTGATGTACGTGCCCTTCGCCGCGGCCGGCTTCGCCCGCACGACCGTGTCCATGAACGCGTCCAGGTTCTCGGCGAGCTGGTCGACGCTGAACGAGACGCGCCCGATCGGGGCATGGACGTTCCCGGTCCGGTCCACCCGGAACTCGATCTTACCGGCCTTGATCTCGCGAACCGCCTTCCCCACGTCGAAGGTGACGGTGCCCGCCTTCGGCGTCGGCATGAGGCCCCGCGGCCCCAGGATGCGCCCGAGCTGACCGACCTGGCCCATCACATCCGGCGTCGCCACGGCGACGTCGAACTCGAGCCAGCCCTCCTTGATCTTCTCGGCGTACTCCATCCCCGCGTAATCCGCGCCGGCATCCAGCGCTTCGCGGACCTTCTCGCCCTGGGCCAGGACCAGGACCCGCACCGACTTCCCCGTGCCGTGCGGGAGCACGACGGTCCCGCGAACGATCTGGTCGGCGTGCCGCGGATCGACGCCGAGGCGCACCGCGACCTCGACGGTCTCGTCGAACTTCGCGAACGCGTTCTCCTTGACGAGCCGCAGCGCTTCCCGCGGGTCGTCCAGGACGACGCCGCGCGGGAACTTCTCGACCGCGGCCCGATATTTCTTTCCGTGCTTCGGCATCAGTCCACCACCTTCAGGCCCATCGAGCGGGCCGTTCCCTCGATCATCCGCATCGCCGATTCGATGCTCGCGGCGTTGAGGTCCTGCATCTTCGTCTCCGCGATCTCCCGCACCTGCTGCCGGGTGACCTGCCCGATCTTCTCCTTGTTCGGCTTCGCGGATCCCTTCTCGACCCCGGCCGCCTTCTTCAGCAGCACGGCCGCCGGCGGCGACTTCGTGACAAAAGTGAAAGAACGGTCGGCGTATACGGTGATCTCGACCGGGATGATCAACCCCGCCTGGCTCTGGGTCCTGGCGTTGAACTGCTTGCAGAACTCCATGATGTTCACGCCGTGCTGGCCCAGCGCCGGACCAACGGGAGGAGCGGGGTTCGCCGCGCCCGCCGGCACCTGGAGCTTGATGAAGCCCACGACCTTCTTCGCCATGCGCCTAATATCCCTTGAGCTGCGTGTAGTCCAGCTCGACCGAGGTCGGTCGGCCGAACAGGCTCACCTCTACCTTGACCTTCCCCTTGTCGGGGTCGATGTCCTGCACCGTTCCGCTGAAGTCCGTGAACGGACCCTCGGTGACCTCCACCACCTGCCCGATCCGGAACGGGATCTCCTCGCGGGCTTCCGCCTCCTCCGACTCGGGCGCGAGGCCGAGAATCTTGTTGATCTCCTCCTCACGCAGCGGTTGCGGCTCCTTGCCCGGCCCGACGAACTTGATGACGCCCTGGATGTTGTTGATGATGTGCTGGGTCCGCTGGTTCAGCACCATCTTCACCAGCACGTAGCCCGGGTAGAGCCGTCGAGTGACGGTCACCCTCTTGCCGTTCTTGATCTCGACGACCTCCTGCGTCGGGACGATCGCCTCCTGGATCTGCTTGTCCTCCGGGTGCTCGCCCGGCTCCTCGGCGATCCGACGGTCGATCAGCTTCTTGACCTTGTTCTCGTGACCCGAGTACGTCTGGATCGCGTACCAGCGCGCCTCATCCGCCATAGCTCAACCCGCGAAGAGGTTGATGATCATGTTCAGGATCCCGCTGACGGCGAGGTCCATCACCCAGATGATGAGGGCAACGATCAGCACGAAAACGAGGATCTTGAAGGTCGCATCCTTGAGCTGCGGCCAGTCCGGCCACGTGACCTTCTTCAGCTCCTCGACGACCTCTGCGCCGAAGGCGCGCGTGCGGGCCAGCGAATCCATTCGATCACTCCGCTATCGGCGAGAACCCACGAGAGCGGCGGACGCGCGAACGCCCGGCCGCGGCGGGTCACTTCGTTTCCTTGTGCTGCGTGTGCGCGTTGCACCGCGGGCAGTACTTGCGCCGCTCGACCCGTTCGGGGTGCTTACGCCGGTTTTTCGTCGTGTGATAATTGCGTTCCTGGCACTGCGTGCAGGCCAGGATGATCTTCTCGCGAGGCATATGGCCTCCACCACCTCCGTGTGCGCCCCGTTACACGACTCGGGGCGACAGCCCGTATAGTAGGACCTGCAGCCGCCCGGAGTTCCATTCGGGACGGGGACGAGCGCGCATGGCCGCCACGGCGGCCGCGCTCGCCCCCTCACCTCGTATTACTGAAGGATCTCGGTGACGACGCCGGCGCCGACGGTGCGGCCGCCCTCGCGGATCGCGAAGCGCAGCTCCTTCTCCATGGCGATCGGCGTGATCAGCTCGATCGT
>JGI1652J44930_10000674_pt1 | contig 13262 bp, 11 predicted proteins | sample NewIslsDNAsample_FD_44930 | JGI IMG/M metagenome (IMG submission 44930)
GCTTGTTTCAATCTTGCCGCTAAACCCTTGAACGGTTCATGAACTACTTCCACAAACTCAAAATCAGNGAATTCGGAAACAACCGTTTCAACGTCAGGACAAGAACCGTACTTTTTACGATAGTTGATGATATATTCGAAAACTTCCCCGTGACGTTCGAAATCTCCAGCCGTGACGTTATATTTCAATACTGAATGAACATTGTTTTCAATCAGCATTTTCGAAATTAACTGTTCTTCAACCATATATTAACCCCCTTTCGTCACAAGGTTTTCTTACGATAGTCCTTGCCACCGAACCCTATTGCATAGGTCATTCCTTCGATTCGGGAAGCGATTTGTTCCGAAAGGATTTCCGCAATTTCTTCAAGCGGAACGTTGGACGTGAATATCGTTGCACGTTCGTTTGTATCACGGTCGTCAATGATTTCATAAATTTCGTTTTGCAACGCTTCGGTCGTTCCACGAAGTCCGATATCGTCCAACACCAACAAATCGCATTTTTGCATTTTCTTTTTCAATGCTTGGTATTTGTCGGCGTTGGTGTCCGTAACTTCCTTTGACCCTCTAAATTGTGAGTTATACACGTTTTGAAACTTCGCCATTTTCATGAAGAAAGCTGGAACTTCTTCGATACGACGTTCTTTTTTCGTTTCCATAATCGTTCTTTGACGAAGATATTCGATAAGGATTGCGACNGCCGCCGTTGTTTTNCCAGTTCCCGTTCCTTTCGGGTTTTCTTTTGAAGGAACGCCGAAAAGATATAACCCAACACCAGTGTCGACTTGTTNTANAACCTTTTGACCGTATCGGCGAATCAAGTTGTAAGCCTTCGGATTATCTTTTTCGAAAGGAAGATTGTCAATTGNACAAGCCCTATACATCAATGGAATATTAGCGACGGCAATTAACCCGCCGTCGCCATCTTCACCGTGAAGCCTTGTATAAGGATAGCAATAGTGATTACAGAACATTGGATTTCCCGCTTTTGAACAATATTTCGCAAGTAAACATTTATTTTCTAACGTCATAACCGTGAACCCCCTTTCTTTGTTATGACGCTAAAATTACTTAATACCATTGCGTTCTTTGATTTCTTCAAAAGTTACCCCTAAATCGAAAGGTGTCGGCAATCCGAAAAATCTATAATTGTGTTCTATTACACGTTTGATATATTCATCTTTTACTTGTTTACCTTCTTCGTTGATTTCTTCGTCAGATTTGAAAAATTCGTTACATACTTCAAACGCTATCTTTTCTGTTTCCTGAACGATAGCCGTTTTCGCTTCTAACGAGTCGACCGCTTCAACTCTTTCAAACAACGAAGATTCGTCAAGACGTTTTACTAACTCCATTCCGACAAGTAATGTTACAAGTTCAAGCATTAAAATTCCCCCTTAACGTTTTGATTTCGAATTCACCATTACTTGTGACGTTCATTTTTTCGTTTGTGACGGTCGACTTAAATTTCTTTCATCAATCTTTCGTAATAATCGTCGTCCATGCGATACTTTTTGGAAATACGTTCAATACGTTCAGCTTCTTTTTCTTTTTCCGACAATATCGCCATAGCTTCATTAGGAATCCACGAACACAATTGCCCTATTGTAGGTCTTGGAAACGAAGGTTTCGCCCAGCGTTTTTCGTATTCGTCAAAGACAATATCAATAATTGACTTAATTTGTGCGTCAGTGTAGGTTTTCATTAACTTGTTCTTTATCATTGCTTGGTCACGTCCCCAATTAGGTTGATATGCGACGTTGTATTTCTCAAAATACTTGTTGCGAAAATATTGAAGGACGTCTTTTGAGGATTTGAATATTATTTCTTCTTCTTGGTTATTCTTATATTTTTGGTTATTCTTCAAATATGGTTCTTCTTCTTGTAACGTAGACGTAACAATGTCCCTTCCCTCATTCGTTACAACCCCTTCGAAATTCGTTACAACCCTTGTAACTTTTCCGAACCAAAATCCAGCTTTGGNCGAAATGACGTATTTGTTCCGACGTCCTGAAGCCGTTGTTTCTTGAACAACTCGTAAGATTGCTTCGCCGTCAATCGTTATTTGTTGAAGTTCTTTAATCGTTTCATTTACAGTTTTTCGTGAATATCCAACGATTTCGGCGATTTTATCTTGACTTGGATATGCTTCACCTTTGTCGTTTGCAAACGAAGCTATCGCCGCAAGAATTGCAAAATGCTTTACCCCACCGACTTGCGTTATCAAACCTTCTTTCAATGCCTTTGCGTTCAATTTGATAAAAATATCCACTAAAATTCCCCCTTTAAATAAATTTCTTCGTCACAAAGACGGGGGTGTAATCCACAATTATAAACGTAAAGAAACCCCCGCTTTCAGTTCTTCAACCTTCATTGTTAGGAATCCGTGAACCNTTCCCAACAATTCGGACATTGTTACTTGTGTGTTACAACCTTCCCTTTGTGACGTTTTTAAANAAAAAAANACGGACTTCCCGTTTTGGGATGTCCGTCGGTATATCAATATTCAGTTTTATGTAAGAATTTTCAAATTATTAAAAATATCGCAATATAATACTTAATATTAGTATAAAATTTTAGATTAATTTTCACGCCATATTTTTAATAATGCTTCATAAGCATTACGTTGTTCTTCGGTTAATTCTTTTTCTTTATTTGATATTAATTCTGATAATAAGGAAGCACCGTCCAGATTTAATATTGCAGATAACGCCTTAAACTTATTGACAACACTTGACTCAAGTCTAATAGAAAACGGTTTTTTCATTTGAAATCCTTCCTTCCTTCTATCCTTTACTTAAATACTTAATACTTAAATAAGTATTATCAGTCTTTACTATTATAGTAACAAAAATTAAATATGTAAACAAGTAAACGCCAATTTTAGGCGTTTACTTTATTTTTTACCGATTTGTGAGATATCGAATAGACCACAAGAAGCAAGACCTAACGCAATTCCAACGAAAATTCGTTCTTGGATTGTACCGTCAACGAATATCACACCGCTAATGATACCTAACGCTAACGCAATAAGCGGCGTATATTTCTTTGGAATATAACCCTTGATTATTTCGGATAAGCCAATAATCACCGCAACAATGACAGCAAGTTCGTACATTATTTATCTCCCCCTTTTCTTCGAATTTTCAACTCGTCTTTAATTTCATCAACGTCGATAGTAAGTTTTTCAACGGCTTTTGCAATCCGTTCGTACTGTTTCGTTATTTCATTGATGAAATTCGTCAACTTGGCTTCACGCTCACGGTTTTCCTTTCGCAATTCTTGGTATTCTTCACGTAGTCTATCTTCACGTTCTTTGGCGATATCTTGTTGTCGTTTCGATTCTCTTAACGTGTGAATAAAAAGGGCGATATATAATACCGCCCACAATCCTTGCTTTACGGCTTCACTAATAACAAGTTCACTACCAAAGATTTCAAGCACAAATTCCACCCCCTATGTCTTTTTCGGAACGACGTCAGGGACTAATTGCCAAATTTTCGGGTCTTCTTGCCCCATAGTCCATAAGCCGATACCTTTTGCACCGTATTCCCCACAAGCAAGATTTAAAACGTTAAGGAACGACCAAGCGTCCCCCGTCCAAATTACGGACATACCGTTTCGGTCGCCGATAAGCAATTCGCCGAACCAAACGCCAGCGTCACGGAATTTTAACGTGATTTCTTTCGAGCCTTCCCATGAATCCACTTCAATTACAGTTACTTCGTAGTCAAGCGATACCGCCGAACTATCTTCTTCAAACGGGTATTGTTCTTTGTCCCGTGTTATCTTTTCGTCCAAGCCCGAATAAATCAAATAACCGTATTCGTCATATTGATATCCAGTTCGATTGATTCGTCCAAGATTGTAAGTTTTTCCGTCAATAGTTACTTCAAATTTTTCCATAGTTTCCCAGCGGTCAAGAGTTCCGACACCGAAATGCGTACAAGTTACAATGGCGTCATTTGCATAAATTCCGCAAGCACCGCTTCGACGTTGTAGTTGGACAGTTCCGTTCGTTGTGTTTACTGAACCGTCATGCGTAACGGGGTTATTTGTTCCCGCAACAAACGCTTGAATTCCGTTCAAATAGAAGCGTCCAACGCCGTTATAAAGTAACACCTTGAAAGTGATTGACATTCCATTTCTAAAATCGCCCAACGCTTGTGAAGCAATAGTTGTCTTGCGAAGGTTTCCGTTTCCAATGTTTTCTTCAAGAATCAATTCCTTAACGCCACGCTTGAAATCGACAAGGAAAATATAGCCATCACCGACCGTACCTTGCTTTTGGGCGTAGAAGCGAATTCCAGCAGATGAACCTTCTTGGACGTTTATAGTCGCTTCAATAGATAAGTTGACCGACCATTGTTTTGACAAGATTAATTGACCAGAACGTTTCCCGATTCTACTTTCAGTTTCGTCGGAATTGAAATAAAGTCTATAATTTTGTTGCTTCCAAATTCCTTGTGAATATCCGATAGGTTGCGGAGAAGAATTCGCNCGACATTCATATTTGTTTTCGCCAACTTTTACNGGTATATTTCCGTTAGCGAAATAATTATCGTTTGCGTGTTGATAATAAGTCGTATTTGAAATGACTGTTCCTTCGCCGTAAGTTCTAAATTCGTCGTCCCAAAGAATAGCGGGTCTTGCGTCACGACGAAGCATTTTCCATGCTAGTGCGAATTTATTAGGAATAGCCGCTTTTGTTCCGTCCTTTTTTGTGAATCGTTGAATATTCGTTTTGAATTTAAGTTCCCCGCCTGATAGATTTTGATTGAAGTCTTGGCAAATAACGAAACCGAAAATATACGTGCGGTCATGCGATAGTTCACCATGAATCGTTATTGTGTTTTGACCGCTATTAAAATTGAATCGACCACAATCAAAGAAATGCGATTCCTTCAATATGAACGGATACCATTCAGGTAAATCGCCACCTACCGTAAAGCGTTGACTTCCGTTCACATAACCGCCAAGCATTGTTTGTGTGAACCATTGGAACGAAGTGATTGCAATAAGTTTGTAGTTTCCAGCTTGCGGAACATTGACCGTGAAAGTGATTCGTCCGTCTTGAACGTCGTCTTGAAGTACACAAGCAACTGTTCCGTTATTTTGAATTTTTGGTACATACAAACGTTTTTCCGTGTAATAACCGTTAAAGTTGTAATCCGTTCCGTTAATTGTTTTCTTGATTGAGAATATCTCGCTTCGATATGCCTTACCACTTATTGTCGGGTTATTTGCAATAGCAATTACGTTCGTCCAAATAGGCGTTTGAATTCTTGAGTACGTTGTAGCGAACGGTTGACGGTTATACGTTCCGACCGTAACACTTTTATAGCCGTCAACTTCTACAACTTCCGCATATTTAGGTTTGAACATATCGTAAACGTGCGGATACATAACTTCGTTTTTTGATTCTTCGTCTTGGAATGATATTTGTGGAAGCATTTCCTGATTTTCGTAAACGTAGCGAGTTGTGACAAGATTTCCCGAACTATCACGATACTTTTCGCCAGTTTGTGGATTCGTCCAACCGTTTTCGTTCGTTTCAGTATGGTAATGACGGTAATATCCGTTTTGCCAACCAAGTAAGTTATGATAAGTTACGTTTCGTCCTGATTTTACGACTTCTTGTTTGTGCATACCCCAACGGTTTCCGTAAGCCGCCGCCCCAAAGTATAGGTTATCAATCGTCAATTTTGCTTTCGGGTTTTCTTTCGGGTCAAAACATTTCTTGCACCATTCCGCAACTTGTTCGAACCACCAAATAGGCGTTGAAGCACCAGCAGAACTTCCCGACCAATGGAAGTCATAAGTCATAAGCTGTATTTCGTCAATTGTTGCTTTTCCGTTCGTAGTAGATTCAGCGAAAAGTTTATAGTTGTGGAAGCGATAGTAGTACGGAACATTTTCGCCCCACATTGCGTGTGCGTTTACACGAAGTTTCAAACCTCTAGGGTCGCATACTTCACGCTTAATTTTTTGAAGAAATTGGATATATTTTTCATCATACCCGACGGAATAAGGGTCGGACGTCATTGTACCTTCGACGTCCATTTCAATTCCAGTCCATTTTAAAGGTGTTTTTGTGCTTCTACTTTCGGAATATAAATCTAATAGTTTATTTAATTCATAGACAAATTGGTCTTGTGGAAGGCGTCCTTCGGAATTTCGAACGTTGTTATCAAGTATAGGTTTTACAGTGGATTCCCAGCCGAAGACAATCATTTGCATAAACCATTTGATAGACGGGTAATCTAGCATATCCTGTTCAAGAATAATAGGGAAGCGAATGCCTGTATGGTTGCCGCTACTATTGAAGTAATATTGCTTCGTGTTATAGTCACGGATTTTCCCTAAAGCAGTCACTTCGAATTCATGCAATCCGATAGAATAGATTTTATGATTATAATTTTTAATAGCATTTCGATATACGGCATTCGTTTCGTTTAGTGTCCAAGTAATAACACGCCGATTATCCTTTTTCGCCATTTCCACATTCCCCCTTCGTCAATAAGTTGAACGTCCATAAGTCCATTGAACCATTTCCGCTTTTCCGTAAAATCCGATTCCAACGTCTTCCAAATATTTAAACGTATATTCAATTTTTCTTCCGTCATAGTCATAAGTTGTAAGCGTCCGTTGAACTTGTTTGTAGAATTCAATGCGAATAGCGACAGACCCTTGCGGTGCAAGCATGAATTTTCGTCGGTCTATCGGCATTTTCGAACCGTTGATATCAATATACCTTTCACCTACAATCGGAATTTCTTTTCCGTTGATTGTCGCTATTCTTGTAGTAGCATGAATTTTAATTTCGCTTCCAGCTTTTGCCCCGTCGACATAGAATTCACGGGTATAGCGGCGGTGCAAAGGATGTTCGTTAAAAATCGGATAAACGATATTTTCCCAGTTCGAAATATCTTGCGAAGATTCAGGGTGTTCATAACGTTCTTTCGCCCACTCCCAAACACCACCACTTTGTTTATACTTCTGTTCTTCTTCGGGTAACCAAACGCCGTCATTCGTAGAAATACGAAGTAAGTCGAAATCGTCTTTTGGGTAAAGCGTCAAATCAATTCCAGTGGGTAATACAGTAATGTTCCAATCTTCAGGAAGATAGTTCGGAATGATTATGACGCTATGCCCCCGACCAACAATATTGAACATTCGCTTGTTTACGTTTTCTATAACTTTCGGCTCTCTTGCACCCGTAGGGTTCGGATTTTCAGCCGTATTCCAGTTGTGAGGGGACGCAACATAAGTCCATTCGTTGTGTGTCCAAGAAACACGCTCAAGCATTTCTTGTGTGTGCGGTATCCACCCCGTTAATTGGTTACCAGCCTGAAATTGAATGTCCGTAATATAAATTGGTAAACGGTCGACGCCATTCGTTGTTGAAACGGCGTCTTTTGATTCTATTTGAAAGGCGACTTTTCTTACCTTTTTGTCAGGGTCGGCTTTAAATGTTCCGTGAAAACGTAGCCAATCGGTAAGTTTTGGTAACGTCATTGGTTATCAAACGACCAACGTATTTCTGATACATGACCGACCCAAGAAGTCGCCACCGTCCCACCTTGCAACATGATATCCGTAAAATATACGGCTGGCTCTTCTCTCGAAGAAGTGTCCGCGCCACAGTCGTTCGCTTCGATAATGACTTTCATATACGATACTTTTTTCGAAGTATCAAGGTTGAAAGTTTTAAAGATTGTTTGAAAAGAACCTGTGTCGACCATGTTAGCACCCCCTTACTTTTCAAAATCGAGATATTCGGATTCTTCACCTTCACTAGTGATATCAGGAATCGCCAAATAATGCACTTCAGGCTCGTCTTCCCCCTCGTAGTAAACAAGAATTTTAATTCCGACGAAAGCGTCGTTAGAACTTCCACGAACAATTTTACCTTCAGTTGCTACTGAAGCAGAAATAGTGTAAGTTGAACGGTGCGACACCCCTTCAACTGTTTGCGTCAACGTTGCATATTTTCCAAATTCAGGCGTTACTTTAAACGACCATGAACCTGAAAATCCAGCGTTTGCTAATTCGAACTTTGTCCCTGAATAATCGTGTTCCCACGAAGAAAACCCGTCGTCAGCCCGTGAGTTCAACAAGTGATTGAATACAGTCATTTGTTGAACGTCAGTTGTCGACAACGGGTCGGATTCAACTAAGTTTTGGATTTGCTCATCAATCGCACGGCTTCGAACATCAGCCAACGTTTTCAATGGTTGTGACAATTCTACCGTAGTATTTTCAGGTTTACGAACGTCTTGCTTACGGCGTACTACACGATTGACAATAATTTCGTTAAATAGGTCTTCGTCGATAATCGTTACCGTGTCACCAAGCTGGAAAGATTCATGTTCGTGACCCGTCAATGTTGAAAGGTCGTGAATTGTTGTGGTGTATGAAATTCTTGGTTTTGACATTTCATCAAGCATTGCTTGGGCGTCTTCTTTCAAGTTTTCAGGTATAGTGTAACGTTCGTCTTTCCAACGATAAGGAATAATTCGCTTACGAAGTTTTAGGCGGTCGACCCAAGTTGTGTTTTCCAAGTACGGTACACCGTTGTTCACCGTCTTAATATCAAGACCGCCTTTCCCTTCAGGGTAAATGCGGGTAACAAGGTCGTAAGTGTCGATTCTTCGTTCAATATTTTTCAAGTTTTTGTTGTAGTAGAATCGGACGCCCGATTCTTTTCCGATTTTTCCCAGTAAATGAACAACTTTATTTTTCGTATCAAATAACAATTCGCCTCCCCAAGTTTCTTCAACTTCACGAAGAAGTGACAAAACGTCGTTCCATTCTGATTGCAACGTTCTTCGTTTCGTTACTTCAACTATTCCGATTTTCCAATCAAATTCAGCGTCGCCAGCTTCACGAAAGATATTTGCAAAAATAGTTTCAATTGCAGTTTTCGCCGTTGCGTTAGAAACGTCGATATCCTTTGCGTACCACTCACGTAATTCAGTCCAGCGAGATTCGCAAATAAATTCGGAATACAGTTTTCCGTCGTTGTCACGTTTGTCGATAACTTCTTTCACAATATAATAACGCTCACCAATTACCGCAAGCATTTCGACCGCTTCGTCACCGATTTCTTGCCGCTTTGCGTCTTTGACTGGAAGTTTGAAAGACAAAGTATCTTCGCCTTTTACTTCTTCTTCGATAGTAATATCGTAGGCGTTCTTTACAACACCAAGCGATTTAAGCCCTGTTTCCAAATCACGATATAAATAAAGTGGGTCATCAGCTTTGACAAGCGTATTAGGTAACGTTGGTTTTTCTTCCTGTAATAATTGGATTGCGTCAACAATAGGCGTATTTGACCCGTCGACTGATTGCAAAACGACCCGAACTTGAATATATCGCATATTAGGCGATTGAATTAAACCGTTCGGCGGAACTTGTGTCCAAGATGTCCAATTGTTTCCGTCGCCGCTTGTTCTAGTATAGACAATCAAATTCGTTCCCGAAGGTTTTGTTCCAATCGCTTGAAGTAAACCGTAATCGACGAAACCTTTTTCACCTAAATCTATGACGCCTGATTCCCAAGAAATAGGTGTAGTTGTGTAAGTTCCGTCAACCTTTTTTCCAAGACGAAGCGTTCCGTCTTCCTCATAGTCTAAAAATTGTCCATTTGTTACAAGGTCGTAATATTCCTGAACTTGCGAAGGCGTCCAAACGTTGTCGCCATAAGCATAAATAACTTCGTCAATGACGCCTTGAAACGGGTAAACCGTTCCATTACTTGCAGATAGCATGTCACCTACCGTGAAAGGGTTAGACCAACCATTTGTAGGGTTTACGTCCGTTGAGTTATAAGCAATTAATTTTCCGTTCACGTATAAACGGGCTTTGTAATCGTCGTTTTTGTTATAAATCAAAACGATATGATACCATTTGTCGGCTTCAAGATTGAATAACGTATTTCCAATAGCATTTTCGTGCGTGTAATAGTTTAAGTTTCCGACCGTTCCGTACATTCGCCAGTTTATTAAACCAGTAGGGCGACCGCTTCCGTAACTGTTATATATTGCCAAGTGAAGTCCAACGTCAGGCAATCCTGTTTTTCGGCTTGTCGCAAGGATTCGCCAGCTATTTGAAGTAGAAACGTCGCTTGCGTCGGGTTTTACCCACAATGAAATCATATATTTATCGCTTGCTGGAAGTCCTCCTTGCGACCAATACAAGTGACCGCCGTTCATTTTTAACGCTTTACCACGAACACCGTCAACGACCGTAGGTTGACCACCAATAACAAAGGCATTTTGACCGCTTCCGTCAATATAGAAATCTTTACCATTGTGATAATGAAAAGGATTGATTTCGAAGTTCGGTAAACTGATTTGGCGGAAATCGTTGATAGTTCGAACAAGTTTCGCCACGCTTACACCCCCTATAAAAACGCTCATATAGACGAAAAAAGCGACTTCCCGAAGGAAGTCGCAAAAATACCCTTCAATATAAATTTGACTATTGAAAGATTTAACAATATTTAATTACAACCAAGTGTCATAGAATTCAATTGTTACAGAATTCACATTCCCTGATATGCTTAACTCATTTGAACCTTGTGGTAATGTGATGAAATCACCTTCAACGTAGTCATATCCNGCTTCANTATCTTTTTTGATAGTCATTTCCTTACTATCAATAACGTAAGTCCCTGTNGGCGAATCAGTTGTGAATTGAACGACTTCAATTACACCATCAGGTCTTGTGTTACGAATTTGTCCAGCACCNCCTCCGTGATTGACCGTCAATTTCGGTCTTGCGATATGCGTTCCTTCGTGTGAAACATTTGTCGTATTTAAAAACGTTGTACGACGAAGATTCACGCNGTAAGTGAACGGGTCAGGACAAACGAATTGAAGTGTGAACGTTCCCATAGCACCGATTTGTTCAAGTGGAATTTGATTCGCCAATCTTGCGAAATATTGAACGTCAGGGTCGTCGTCAAAGATTAAGGCTTTCGTTCCTTTACGAGGGTCTAATAAAGACGCAAGGTTACGAACGTTCCGCTTCAAATCTTCCTTGCTATCCGCTAGAATCGTACATTCAATTTCTATTTCACGGGAAGAATAGGAAACTCCATAGTCCCAAGCACCGTCAAATCCCGAAATTTCTTGAAGACGGTTTTCAAAAGGCGGTGTAATCGGCACGCTTTTTCTATTTACAATTAAGTTGAAGGCGTCAGAATGGACGCCCCCGAACGTAAATCCGTTTGCCATAATTATCGACCCCCTCTTGCACGGTCATGATTTCGTTGCAAGTTGAATAATTCATGCGATAAGCGTCGAACGTCTTGGTCGCTTCGAACGCTCATATTTTCGACTTGAACGAGTGGGGCATTATAAGTTGTTCCGCCAGTTCCACCGTTTCCACCACTACCGAATACTTCGTCAACGTTGATTCGTCCAGCGGACAAAGTTCCGATTGTTGGCGTAGAAATTTGTAAATCTCCGATAGATTTATAAGTGTCTTTGATTACTTTTACACCCGCAATAACGTTGTCAACAAGCGAAGGCGAATGTCGCTTGAACGGGTTTAATTCAGTCAACCATTCTTTCGCCTTTTTAACTTTGTCCTTAATTCCATTTACAACCTTATCAAGTGGTGCTTTAATTGCGTTCCATAAGTTAGAGAATACGGATTTCACCGTGTTCAATGCAGAAGTGAACGCAGATTTAATGAAGTTCGCACCGCTTGAAACTTTGCTTTGAATGTTGCTGATTACGCCCGTAATTATACTTTTAATACCGTTCCAAATGCTTGTTATAACAGATTTCACGGAATTAAATACACTTGTTACAACGTTTTTGATAGTGTTTACAACAGTTGAAATAATGGAAGAAATTCCGTTCCAAACATTTGAAGCAACGCTTTTAATTGAGTTCCAAATCGGAATCAAGAATGATTTAATTGCGTTCCATACGGTCGTTACTACGGATTTAATTACATTCATAACCGTAGTAATAACTGTTTTAATAGAGTTAAAGATTGTTGTTGCCGCAGTTTTAAGGGCGTTCCATACCGTAGTCGCTACCGTTTTAATTCCGTTCCATACCGTAGTAAATACAGTTTTACAAATGTTTAATGCTGTTGTGAAGACGTTTTTAATTCCGTTCCATACCGTAGAGAAGAACGTTTTTATTGCTTCCCAAATCGTAATAGCGGCATTTTTAACGGATTCCCAAACGGCTATAATTTCGTCGCCTATCAAAGACCAAATCCATTTTGCAAACGCCCAAATTCCTTCGAAAATCGTTGCGATAATTCCGTAAATAACCGCAAGGATTGTAGAAATGACGTTCCAAATTGCGTTCCATACTGTAATGAAGACGTTCTTAATTCCTTCCCAAACCGTTGTTGCGAAGTCTTTTATAGCCGTCCATACAGTATTCCATAGTTCAGAAATCCAAGTTAAGAACGCATTGAACTTATCTTTAATCCAATCCCAAGCGATTCCTAGATAATTGACAATCGTATCCCAAACTTTTATTGTCCATTCTTTAACAGTGTCCCAATGCTTAACAATTAGAACGATAATGGCGATAAGTGCGGCAATCCCTAAAATAATCCAGCCAATAGGGTTAGTCAATAGCCAAATAAACGATTTACCGACCGCCGTTATTGCGATTCTTAATGCACCGAAAACAGTCGTCAACGCTTTGAAGCCTGCAATAATGTTAGGAATAAATCCAATGAACAGTAGCAATCCGCCGCCAACAACTAGAAGGACAGTAGATAACGCTAAAAAGATTGCGATACCCGATTTCACGCTTTCGGGAAGACCGTTAAACCAATTCAGTAATTTCGTCAACCATTCCGCAAGCGTTCGAATCGCTGGAATTAAAGCGTTACCAACAGAAATTTGAACTTCTTCGAACGCACCGCCTAATTCTTCTATTGCACCGTTTAGGTTATCTAACTGTTTTTCAGCGATTTCTTGTGCCGTTCCGCCAGCGTTTTCAAGTTCCTTCGTAAATTGTTCTAACCCTTTAGGGTCTTCCATTAACGCCAACATAGCGGACATAGCTTCTGTTCCGAAAATTGCTTGCATTGCCGCCGCTTTTTCAGAGTCAGACAAGTTTTTAAACTTATCTTTCATTTGTCCTAAAATATCGTATAAAGGACGAATTTTTCCGTTGGCGTCTTGGATTTGAATTCCGAATTGTTCCATTATCTTTTTCGCTTCTTTTGTTGGGCTTGCCAAGCGAACAACCGCCGCACGTAACGCAGTACCCGCCA
>JGI1652J44930_10000675_pt1 | contig 13259 bp, 14 predicted proteins | sample NewIslsDNAsample_FD_44930 | JGI IMG/M metagenome (IMG submission 44930)
GAACTGTATTACCTATAGGAGACATCTATTTTACTTCTTCTGTTACTCTCGCAGGAATAATGGAATTAAAAGAACGAATTTTATCGTATCTTTTGTAAATTCTGTTTAGAAAGCTTTCTTTACTGCTCGTTCAAAAAATGAAAGAATAAAAATACTAAATACTAACTTAAAAGAAGGGGAGTTGTAGAAACTTGATGCTGGAGGTATCTGCGTTGGCTTCTTTCTTAAGAAAAAAAGATATCAAAATTATAGAAGAGATATCGAAGTATTTACAATTGTTCGCTGATTTATCGCAAGCGGATGTGTTTATTGATTGTTTACTACCGGGAGGAGAAGAAGCGATCGTTGTCGCTGAAGCTCATCCGATGACGGGCAAATCACTCTACAGCGAACCGGTTGTTGGGAAAATTGCTTATAAGGAAAACGAACCTGGAGTATTCTTTTGCTTCAAAACTGGGAAGCCCGTTATCGGATCACGAGGGGTCTCTCAAGAAAATGTGAGCATGCAGCAAAATGTGATGCCCATTCAAAATGAATTTGGAAAGACAATCGGTGTATTAATTATGGAACAAGATATTACCGAACAAGTACAACAAGAAAAAAACGTGGAGCTACTAATGGAAACAACCGAACAATTAAGTGAAACTCTTTATCATGTAGCCATGTCAGAAGCTGCGATTCCAGATTTAATGCATGAAGGACTGCTATTATTTGACCGGGATTATCATATAACATTCGCCAATGACCGAGCGAAAGAAATGTTTGAAGCAAATGGCCATTTAGTTGGTGAGAAAGTAGATTCCTTACCGTTTGGTTCAATGATGAAAGAAGAACTTGATATACAAAAAGGAATGTTTTTTCATGAATTTCAATTAGGAAAACGCTTTCTTCAGTTAAAAGCTGTCTCGATTCAACGAAATAACCGAACAGTAGGAGGAGTACTTCTTTTGCGAGATTTATCGGAGTTAAAAGAGAAAGAAAAGCAATTGATGATAAAATCAGCTGTTATTAGGGAAATTCACCATCGTGTGAAAAATAATTTACAAACGATTGCGAGTTTGNTGCGATTGCAAATGAGGAGAATAGACTCCCAAGAAGTTGAAAAAATTTTCCGTGAAATCATCAATCGAATTACGAGCATCTCAATTGTTCATGAAGTTCTTTCTATAGAAGGAACGGATATGATCGAATGCAAAGAAGTGATTGAATCAGTATCAAATACCATTATTTCCTCCATGAAACAATCAGAACAAAAGATTATGGTTCAGGTTGATGGCTGTTCGCTTTATTTACCTTCTCAAAAGGCCAGTTCCTTAGCACTTGTCATTAATGAATTAGTGCAAAACGCAATTAACCATGCTTTTGTAAACCGTGATGAGGGATTCATCCAAATTTATTTGAAAGAACAAAATCAAATTGTAAGCCTTACTGTAACAGACGATGGTGTGGGATTTGATCTCGAAAAAGCCCAACAAAANGGACGCCTTGGACTTCAAATATGCCAGACGCTCATCTCCGAAGATTTAGAAGGGATTTTAGAATTTGAAAACAATCATCCCGGGACAAAAGTGACCATCACNTTTCCGCTTCCGAAGGAGGGGCTAATGACATGAGTAAGTTAAAACTNGTTGTTGTTGATGACGATCCAATTACTCGCATGGATATAAAGGAAATNCTTATACAAGCGGGATATGAAGTGATAGGCGAAGGGAAAAATGGCGAGGAAGCAATTGATTTAGTATATCNGTTCAAACCAGATATTGTCATTATGGATATAAAAATGCCGAAAATGGATGGNATAAAAGCNACTAGAATCATCAGAAATTTCAAACAATCAGCTGTTATTTTGCTGACAGCATATAGTCAACGTGAGCTTGTGAATGATGCGAAAGAAGCAGGAGTAACAGGTTATTTAGTAAAACCTGTTTCGGAAGAGGATTTAATTCCAGCCATTGAAATTGCTAAGAGCCAACAGGAGCAATTTCAATTGTTAGAAAGAGACATTCAGCTATTAAAAAAGTCAATAGAAGAACGAAAAATCATTGAAAAGGCAAAAGGAAAATTAATGAAGAGATTTTCTTGTACAGAAGAAAAAGCCTATGAATGGATGAGAAAAAAGAGTATGGAACACCGTATTTCTATGTTTAAATTGGCTGAAAAAATTCTTGAAAAATACGGGAAATCGGTTGCAAATAACTGAAACGCAGGATTTTTAGGATGTGAGTAGAGTGGANGGTCAATCGATTATTAGNGTGGGAATNGATATCGGAACAAGTACGACAAAATTTATTGTCAGTCATTTAAAATATGCAAAAGTATCCAGTCANTTTTCNTTNCCTCGCTANGAAATTGTTGANAGAAAAATTGTGTANGAAAGNCCTATGTACTCAACACCGTTAAAAGAGAANCGGGATGAAATTGATTTNAAAACTCTCGCGGGATGGCTTGAAGAGCAATATAAAAAGGCAGGAGTGAATGTATCAGAAGTAAAATCTGGCGCTGTGATCATAACCGGCGAAACNGCGACGAAAAAAAANGCGGAGAGCATCCTNCATTATTTAGCNGAAAAATCGGGNGATTTTGTNGTTGCCATTGCTGGNGCTAGTTTGGANGCGTTGCTTGCCGGNAAAGGNTCTGGNGCTTTTTTGCGNTCTAAAGAAGTGAAAGGAACGGTTGCTAACATTGATATTGGTGGGGGAACNGCGAATGTTGCACTTTTTCGGAGGGGGAAAGTNTTAGGTACCATTACCTATCATGTTGGTGGAAGATTAATCGAATTAGATCAGAATGGTGAAATTACGTTTATATCCNCATCTATTCAACCATGGTTGCATTCAAAAAATTATCAACTGCAGGTAAAGAAAAAAATTGGTTTTAAAGAAATACAGCAGATTGTCCAAGAAATGTGCAAAGATATGCTGAATTCGTTAACCGGTCAGAAACCGATTCGGTTGGATGATTCGCTAATTCACAGCACGAGTTTTCAAGTGATTCCTCCTATCGATGAGGTGATGATTTCCGGGGGAATTGGCCAGTTGCTTGAGAAAGAAGCCCCTAAAACGATCTATGATACGGCTGTTTATGGAGATATCGGTCCGCTTCTTGCACACGAAGTAGTAAAGGCGATTGAAAATTGTTCATTAAAAATAATTAAAGCAACGCAAACATCTCGAGCAACCGTAATCGGGGCTGGGATGCAAAGCACAGAAATTAGTGGGGCTACTATACATGTTACCGCGTCACGTCTACCAATCCGCAATTTACCAATCATGGTGATTGAGCTAAACGATGAACAAATAAAGAGCGGAGATTATGTGTATGAGCAAATCGAACAGGCGATGATCGAGTGGAAGCAATACTTTCAAGGAGAACAAGAAATTCCTTTTGCCATTCATATTCGGGGAATTTCTTATTGTTCCTATGCAGCATTAAAAGAAGTAGCAAAGGTATTATTTTCACTTTATGAAAAATACTTTCCGAGGAATCCTGTTTTGGTAGTCATCTGTGAAAACGATATTGCGAAAGCACTCGGACAATTGCTAGTGCTTCAATCTAAAAATAAAGTAGATATTATTTCGATTGATCAAGTTGTAGTCGAACAAGGTGACTACATTGATATAGGTGAAACCATCAATCAAAGTATGGTTCCTGTAGTCATCAAAACATTAGCTTTTATGAAAAATTAGGAGGTGATTCCATTTGAAAACAACGATCACATTAATGGGAAAAACCTATCAATTTAAAAGCTTGAAAGAAATTATGGCAAAAGCGAATGAAGAAAAGTCAGGTGACCAGCTAGCAGGGATTCATGCGCAAGATGCACAAGAACGTATTGCAGCAAGACATGTTTTATCAGAGTTAACTCTTGCTGATATTCGAAATAACCCTCTTTTGCCGCCAGAAGAAGATGAGGTGTCACGTGTCATCGAGGAAGGGGTTAACGAAAAAATTTACGCATCAATTCGAAACTGGACGGTCGCAGAACTTCGCGAATACCTTTTATCACCGAATGTAACGAACAATGAAATCGCTCATATCCGCCGAGGATTAACAAGCGAGATGATCGCCGCAGTAACGAAGATTATGACAAATTTAGATTTGATCCAAGCAGCATCAAAAATCACAGTAGAAACACGTTGTAACACAACTATTGGTCAAAAGGGACGATTAGCAGGGAGAGCACAGCCTAATCACCCTAATGATAATCTGCAAGGAATCAAGGCAGCAATTTTTGAAGCATTAAGTTACGGCGTTGGGGATGCGGTTATTGGAATTAATCCGGTTATTGATACGGCAGACAGTGTGAAGGCGATTTTAAATATGACAAAGGAGTTAATTGAGAAGTGGAATATTCCGACGCAAAATTGTGTTTTAGCACATGTAACAACGCAAATGAGGGCGATTAAGCAGGGAGGGGCAGCAGATTTATTATTCCAAAGTTTGGCAGGTACTGAACTAGGAAACAAAGCATTTGGCATTAGTGTCGAATTGCTAGACGAAGCAAATGAACTGATTTTAAAAGAAGGAACAGCCGCTGGTCCGAATGTATGGTATTTCGAAACAGGACAGGGATCAGAATTGTCAGCAGATGCTCATCATGGTATTGACCAATTAACGTTAGAAGCTAGATGCTATGGGCTGGCCAAGCGATATAAGCCGTTTATAGTGAATACAGTAGTGGGCTTTATTGGACCCGAGTATTTATATAACAGTAAACAAGTGATTCGTGCGGGACTTGAGGATCATTTTATGGGAAAACTTCATGGTTTGCCGATGGGAGTAGATGTTTGTTACACCAATCATATGAAAGCGGACCAAAATGATATGGAAAACTTAGCAGTCCTGCTGGCTGCAGCGGGTGTCAACTTCTTAATCGGTGTGGCTATGGCAGATGATTGTATGCTAAATTATCAATCTCTTAGCTTCCATGACATTGCCACACTAAGAGAATTACTTCACATGCGACCGGCTCCGGAGTTTGAGCGCTGGCTAGAAAAGATGGGAATTATGGAGAACGGAAGGTTAACATCGATAGCTGGTGATCCTACTTTATTTTTATAAATCTGTAGAGGTGGTATGTGAAATGAATCAAGCGGATATTCAACAAGAGAAAGTGATGATGGAATTACAGACCAGAATATCTCAGCAATCAAAAGACAAAATCGATAAAGACGAAGCGGAAAAAAGTTTTCATTACACTGCGGTTGATTGGTTAACCAATGTCCCAAATCCAAAATTTCCTGAAGGAATTGACGAATTGCGAAAAGTAACTCCTGCACGTATAGGAGTATGGAGGACAGGAACACGTCCACTGACGAAAACAATTTTAAAATTACAGCTTGATCATGCTGCAGCTGTTGATGCGGTTAACGGAGAAGTCCCTGATAGTTTACTTAAAGAATTTAATTTATTTACAGTAGAGACTTGTTATGAAAATAAAGAGGTTTATTTAAAGAGACCGGATAAAGGTCGGGTTCTTACCGAAGAGGCAGTCAAAACGATCCAAGAAAAATGTGTGAAAAATCCTCAAGTACAAATCGTTGTTTCTGATGGGTTAAGTGCGAGTGCGATTAAGGCAAATCTCAGGGACATTTATCCAGCATTGTTGGATTCATTAGAAGTAAATGGGTTAACGCAAGGAACTCCTTTTTTTGTCAAAGGTGGAAGAGTGGCATGCATGGATCATATTGGTGAGGTCTTGCAGCCAGAAGTTCTTGTCCTTTTAATTGGAGAGAGACCAGGTCTTGTTTCTGCCAATTCTATGAGCGCCTATATGTGCTATAGACCGAGAAAAGGAATGATAGAGTCGGAGCGAACGGTGATTTCTAATATTCATTCAGGAGGCACTCATCCCGTTGAAGCAGGAGCCTACATTGGTACCGTTTTACGGAAAATGATTGATCAGAAAGCTAGTGGAGTTCGTCTAGAACTATAGTGGTAATTTGAAGGGGAAGGAAGGATAGAATGACAAATAATACGAATAACCATTTACACAAAGAGTTAAAACCGATTCATTTGTGGGGAATCGCGGTAGGAATGGTGATTTCAGGCCAGTATTTCGGATGGAATTATGGATTTGAGCAAGGTGGAACGATAGGATTAGCGATTGCTTCGATTATTGTCACTATTTTTTATACGACTTTCATATTTAGTTATTCAGAACTCTCTACATCCATTCCACACGCTGGAGGTCCATCCGCCTATGCAAGGAAAGCGATGGGCCCTTACATGGGGTTTATGACGGGCTTAGCCTGTTTACTTGAATTTGTTTTTGCTCCGCCTGCTATTGCTGTTGCGACAGGAGCCTACATTAACTTTTTAATTCCAAGTATTAACGCTGTGTATGCTACAGTGGCTGTTTTTTCATTTTTTATTTTAATTAATCTAATAGGGGTAAAAGGAGCTGCAATCATTGAGCTTGTTGCTACTATTTTAGCTTTGATCGGTTTAATTATTTACTACGTTGCTGGACTTCCTCATGTAAAGAGCTCGATGATATTTAATGACATGTCATTTTTTAACGGCTGGACTGGAGTATTTGCCTCTATTCCTTTTGCCATTTGGTTTTTCCTCGCTATTGAGGGAGGAGCGATGGCAGCAGAAGAAGTTCGTAATCCTAAAAGGGATATACCAAAAGGATTTATTTCTGGAATTTTGACATTAGCGATTGCAACAGTTTTCACATTACTTGTTACGGCGGGACTTGGCGGAGGACAAGGAAAGCCTGCTGATTATCCGCTTCCGCAAGCATTAGCTGGCGTTTATGGTGAAAACAATATGTTACCAATAACTGTCGCCGTTATTGGGTTGTTTGGATTAATAGCAAGCCTACATGGCATCATCATTGGTTACTCCCGACAAACATTTGCATTAGCCAGAGCGGGATATCTGCCTAGATTTCTCTCTAATTTATCAAAAAGAGGAGTTCCACATTGGGGATTAATTGTACCTGGTATCATAGGAGTAGTTAGTGCTGGTTCAGCTAGTTTTGCCAATGCTTTGATTATCTTATCTGTATTTGGTGCGATTACCATGTATTGTTTGAGTCTCATATCACTGTTTGTATTGCGGAAAAAAGAGCCTCATATGGAACGACCTTTCAAGGTAAGCTACCCAGTTGTTCCAGGAATAGCACTCTTTTTAGGTATTATTTCGTTCTTTTGCGTATTAAAGTATAGTGTGTTAACAACAAATCTACCTCTCTTCGGAATCGAAATTCCATTAATCGCTGTAATTTTGTTTGTATTTGGCGCGGGAAGTGTTTACTACTTCTTAGTAGGTGTAAAGAAAATTCGTCCAATATCTGAGGAATTTGTGTCTATCGAAGACGTCGCATCTAGTCAGCAGAATGTATCGTTATAAGTCTTTATAAAAAGCAGTTCATTGTTACTCCAGCTTGTCGACAAGGCCGACAAGCTTTTTTATTATTATTGTTGGTTTTGAAAAATTACCCAAGCATTTTTTAATTAATAATTTCGATTAAATCAACGAACTCTGACTTGTTTAATTCTCATATCTAATCCATAAAAAATTGAATTCATAAAAAAACTCCCCTATCTTCAGCATCGTTTCTCCACTCCATCCAAGATGTTGTTTCGAAACAATTATCTGTTTGGGGATTTTAAACCGGCAATCCTGAGGAAAAATAGGTTCTTACGTTCTTTTGATGAAAAGTCGAGATAATTGAGAATGAGCAGCTAAAAAATTCTAATTTGCACACTAATTTTCTCAATTAGCCTCTCCCTATCATCAAGATTACGTAAGAACCAAAAACTAATCGCCCTTGACAAATAAAGCTAATCTAGAAAATCACTAGTTGCTTTTTTGCGATTGATATGATTGATATATTTGTTCCAACTCACTTAATGTAAGCTGGTACAGACGAGGATCAGATTTTTTGTAAATTCCCGCTTTCCAAATTCTTTTCATATAAAATTGTTTTTTCTTTTCAATAGCTTCTCTCAGGAATTTAGACATCGGACTTCCTCCTTTCTCATGAAATTTCACCTAAGTTTCACTGGTGTATTTTGCAAAGTTCTTAACAGATCAAAGTCCAAAATTTCGAGCTAAAACTCTCCATTCTCCAACAGTTCATCATGAAGCAAACCCGATTCAATCAACTTTTTTGCCAAATGTGCCGATCCAAACTCATACTTTCTCCTTTTATCACACACATATTTCAACATCTCACGAAATCACCAGCGATAGGATTGGAATAAAAAGTGACACAAGAACTGCAGACATAGTCATCCCTACACTTCCCATCGCTCCAGCCTCTTCCCCCCATTGAAATGATTTGCCCACACCGAGCGCCTGTGCGCATGCACCCATGGCCAAACCTTTTGCAATTTTACTTTTGATACTTAACCACTCTAAACATCTAGGGCCGAAAATGAGCGAAATAAGCGCGGAGGTTAATACAAATAAAATCGTTAAAGAAGGTATTCCCCCAAGCGCCTCTGCAGCAGACAAAGCAACTGGTATGGTAACGGATTTCGGAATTAGTGACGCAATGACTTCTGTCTTTAACTCCAAAACTTTAGCAGACAGCCAAACAAAAAATATTCCAAGAAAGCTTCCAAACATGATACTTACAAATATTTTATGGAAATGTTTTTTGAGGAACGGCCATTGCGAGTACAATGGGACAGCCATTGAAACTACTACTGTTCCTTGAAGAAGTGAAAACAGTCCGGTGCCATTGGAGTACATCTCATAATCCACCTGTAGTAAAAACAACAGTATGACAAGTAGAATTGTTGCTGTATATAAAGGATTTAGCCATGGTTTGTTAAACTTTTTAAATAGTTTTAAAGCAAGAAGATAGACTATCCATGTAATTAACACACTGAACAATGTATGCCCGACATAAGACATTAACATTCATCTTCCCCCTTTTTAAACTTTTCATATAATTCGGCTGCATATCCGGTTCCTAGCAGACCAAGCAAACTGCTGATGATCAAAACGACGATAAGTTTCCAAATCTGCCCTTGAAGTATGTTTAGTTTAAAGAAAATTCCCGTAATTGGTGGGATAAACAACAAAATCATATGCTTGAAATGGAGATCAGCAGCAGCGGAAACCCAATTTATCTTCACAAGTCCGGTACCAAGTGCAACTAGAAGAAGAATCATCCCCATAATACTTCCTGAAAAAGGAATGTGAAAAAATCTGACAATCACATTTCCAACAAGAAGCGCGGTTAGAATGATGAAAAACTGAAATATTAACCGGAACAGCGCGCATCACCTCCGTGTTTAGCCCGTTGTATGACTTTATTATATAAAAAACAAGTGCGATAATATCGATTTATGTAAATAAATCTAACATAAATTTTCTTTTTAATAAGAATTTAATGTTAGATAATCTTACAAAAGTATGGCCGATCAAGACGGATTGACATATATTAAGGAGTAAGAGTAAGGAGTTATAAAGGAGTAGATGCCCATGTCAATAAAAGATGAAACCTACAAAGATAAAAAAGTCATTTCGATTGGTATTGTTAGTGAGATTACAGGATTATCGGAACGGCAAATCCGTTATTATGAGGAACGGAAATTGATTTTTCCGCATCGTACAAAGAAAGGAACAAGGAAATACTCTTTCAGTGACGTGGAACGATTAATGGAGATCGCTGAAAAGATTGAAGAAGGAGTTCAAACATTTGAAATTAGAAAAGAGATGTTAAAGAAAGAAAAGGCGGTAGTCCGGGAAAAAATGATTCGCGGGCAATTAAATGCAAGATTCGGTATTCCAAAATCATCATAACTCGATGATAAGTTACTATGTCCATAGTGGTATTACATCCAAACCAATAGTCGACTTACCGTTGACTGTGTTCAAGGCAGCGATCGCCCCCGTTGCTCAGCAGCGGCCCTTTATAAACGTCATGTCAAACGCCTCCCATTTCGAATAGCGAAATAGGAGGCGTTTTTTGTTATGTCTATTTTAGAAAACAATGGGGTATGCGAAGAGGAAAGCGGATGAAAACGGTGCGGCCAACAGCTAATAGTAAAGTAGATGTCTATCATATTAGGTTTTCAAAAGGTGGACAAAACATAGTCAATAATCTCAATAGTTAATAATCTCATTTTACTTTGTACTAGTTATCAAGCGGAAGAATATAAAGGAGAACATGCTTATTATATGTTATAGAAAAAATATCGAAGGGGGATGAAAATAGCGGTGGCAGCGAAGCTTAAAAAAGCTGCGTTCAAACATGTCGAAGCAAAATGGTATTGCTATCATGATACATCGAAAGAGATACAAATGATTAGAAACAATATCATGTTTTGTCGAGAGGGAGTCGATGAAAACATAGGTGGCGTCCGTGATTCTCTTCCAGGGAAGCCGATGGAATCCATCGCTGCACGATTGGCGGCACATAAGCGATTGGCACAGTCAGAGGAAATTGCAAACGCGGTATATACACAATTTCCGGAAAGGCATCACAGGCTGATTCGATTATGGGATTGGACAAGACGGCATACAAGGGATGGACTAGCTGATAAATTAAGCAAACGCCAAGCCGTGCGGCGGCGGATGAAATTATTTATGCGATTGGGGTGGGACCGGGATGCAGATGAGTGCAGTATTTATGAAAGAGTTAGCTGATATACTCTTCAAATACAATTTAGCTTGCATAAAGTCGGATAACGGTATTATAGGCTATAAAGATGGCAAATTCAAAATGTTGAATAATACGTTTGTTAGCGCGATACCAGAAGGAATTGAAATGAGTGGTTATGGAGTAAAGCATAAAAAAGAACTTTTAGAGAAAAAAATAGTAGAAGAAATAAAAGATTGTTTTAAGAAAAACAAGATGGGTGCAATTGAGGGCAATTATTTTATTGGTTTTGATGATGGCAACAAATTCAAAATAAGAATAATGTAAAGCGAGCGATAAGCTCTTTTATTTTCGGGCAGCGGGCAGCGAAAATTTGACTCCGTTTATAAAATATCGGAATTTTACAAAAAAATAATTCTCTTTTAACACGCTATTTATAAAAATCACCTATGATGGAAGTAAAAGTGAATGGGTAGGTTGAGAGGATGAGAAACCATGAATCCAAAAAGGAAGCGATCTTACGAAACGCTCCTATATGTTTTCATGGTTTCTTTTTCTTTTACTTTGTGAAAGGGGGATTGTTTTGAGCGAACGATGGTTGGAATGTATGCGAAACGATCGGCTCATTGCTGCAATTAAAAGCCCAAAGTATCTAGAAATGTTTCTCCAAACCGAATTGCGAGTCGCCTTTTTGCAAACGGGAAACATTAGTGTGATTAAACGATATGTCGATTTATTAAAAGAACATCAACGATTTGTTTTTCTTCATGTCGAAAAGATTCCAGGAATTAGTTACGATCGGGAGGGATTGAAGTTTTTGGCAAAATTTATAAAGCCGCATGGGGTTGTAACAACAAAAAGCTCTCTCGTTCAATTAGCGAAAAAAGAAGGGCTGATGACCGTTCAGCGTTTGTTTTTAGTGGATACCGATGCGGTGGAAAATGGAATAAAAAGCATTCATGATGTTCAGCCAGATGCATTAGAGATTATGCCCGGGCTGATTCCTGAAATGATTGAGATGGTCCGGAAACAGACGCACGTTCCCATTATTACCGGCGGGCTGATTCAACATGAGAAACATATTGAAGCTGCGTTGCAAAGCGGGGCGGTGTCTGTTTCGACGGGACGTCCATGGTTGTGGAAAAAATGGGGAAGCATAAGCAGGGAAGAGGTGCATGCGCATGGCGCAAATTGAATTAGTTCATGTGTGCAAGTCTTACAACGGAAAAGAGAATGTCATTCACGATTTAAGTGTTTCCATTGAACCGGGGGAATTTTTCGTTCTTGTCGGTCCGTCTGGTTGCGGCAAAAGCACGATTTTACGGATGATAGCCGGGTTAGAAACGATTACATCCGGGACTTTGCTCATCGGCGGAATAGAGGCCAATGATCTGCCGCCGAGCAAACGCAACTTGTCGATGGTATTTCAAAACTACGCGCTGTATCCACATTTAACCGTTGAGCAAAACATTACTTTTGGTCTACATACAAAGAAAATTTCGAAACAAGAACAAAAGAAACGCTGTTTAGAGGCAGCAGAGATGCTTGGTTTGACCGATTTTCTCAAACATAAACCGCGCGAATTATCCGGTGGGCAGCGCCAGCGTGTAGCGCTGGCAAGAGCGATTGTCACTCATGCGCCTATTTGCTTAATGGATGAGCCTTTATCGAATTTAGATGCAAAATTACGGGCGAAAATGCGCTCCGAAATTCGCCAGCTGCAAAGACATCTAGGGATCACCATGGTTTATGTGACGCATGATCAAGTAGAAGCGATGACGATGGCGGATCGAATGATGATTTTATACGAAGGGCGGCCGCAGCAAATCGGGGCTCCGCTTGACATTTATAACCATCCTTCCAATACATTTGTTGCTTCTTTCATCGGCGCGCCGCCAATGAATTTGGCGGAAGCAAAGGTGTTGGAAAGTTTGCTGCTTTTTGACAGCGGACGGGCGATGCGGCTTCACCATCACTTGCCTTCTTCCATACAACAAATCATTGTTGGCGTCCGTCCGGAACATATCCGCCTTGCCCAGCCAGACGATGACCATTTTGTAGCGAAAGTTGTCAATGTCGAAGTTTTAGGTACGGAAACGCTCGTCACATTTGAACTAACGAAAAACGAGCATTGGATTGCGCGATGGAACGGGCAATGGAACGTTCATGCCGGTGAACGAGTGCCTTTAACCATTGATGAAACAGATTTCCTTTTCTTTCATGAAAATGGCCAGCGGTTGAATCGCTCGATGCCTTCTTATTCGGCCGGCAAGGAGGAGTGCCAATGAATACATCGCTTTCCGTGAAATCATCTCCATCTGTTTCGATTCGCCGCAAACGAGCGATACGGGCAACGTTGGAAGGAATAGCGTACTTGCTTCCATCTCTTATTTTGTTTTCTATTTTTCTTTTTTACCCGATGCTGCGAACCATGTATTTAAGTCTCTATGTAACAGATCATCAAGGAAATCCAGTTCAATTTGTCGGGATCGAGAATTTTATTTATTTGTTAAAAGATGTAAACTTTCTGCAAAGCGCAAAAGCGACATTGCTGTTCGTTTGCTACACCGTTCCGGCCAGTGTTTTTCTAGCGTTGTGTTTAGCGCTCTTGGCCAATGAAAAGCTGAAAGGAATCGGTTTGTTTCGCACGTTTTTTTCTTCCACGATGGGCATGAGTGTAGCGGCCTCT
>JGI1652J44930_10000676_pt1 | contig 13214 bp, 10 predicted proteins | sample NewIslsDNAsample_FD_44930 | JGI IMG/M metagenome (IMG submission 44930)
TAAAGATATTTTATCGGCATGGCTGATAAATGGATATTTGAGTGGGAGGGGCAACCCAATATACCACATCACGGACTTTAAGGAGGTGTGTCTCGTGGCTAAAAAAGTAATTAAAATCGTTAAACTTCAAATCCCTGCTGGTAAAGCGAATCCGGCTCCACCGGTTGGTCCTGCGTTAGGTCAAGCTGGTGTAAACATCATGGGATTCTGTAAAGAATTTAACGCTCGTACTGCTGATCAAGCAGGTTTGATTATACCTGTTGAAATTACAGTATTCGAAGACCGTTCATTCACTTTCATTACGAAAACTCCACCTGCAGCTGTATTACTTAAAAAAGCAGCAGGCATCGAATCAGGTTCTGGTGAGCCAAATCGTAAAAAAGTTGCAACGGTTAAACGCGATAAAGTTCGCGAAATCGCAGAACTTAAAATGCCTGACTTAAATGCTGCGTCTGTTGAAGCGGCTATGAGAATGGTAGAAGGTACAGCACGAAGCATGGGTATTGAAATCGTTGACTAATCCCTTTTAAATCGTGTTGTGTTTCTGAGGTTGCGCAAGTTCTGTAGAACCCGCAACCTTTATTCGTGGGAGGTAAATTCCGCTAAAACCACAAAGGAGGAAAAAACAATGGCAAAACGTAGCAAAAGAATGCAAGAACTTTTAAAATTAGTTGATCGCACAAAATTGTATCCTGTTGAAGAAGCAATTGCATTAGCTCAAAAAACTAGCAATGTAAAATTCGATGCGACAGTAGAAGTGGCATTCCGCTTAAATATCGACACTCGTAAAAACGATCAACAAATCCGTGGAGCAGTTGTGCTTCCAAACGGAACTGGTAAAACTCAACGCGTGTTAGTGTTTGCGAAAGGCGAAAAAGCGAAAGAAGCCGAAGCTGCAGGAGCAGACTATGTAGGCGATTCAGATTATATCAANAAAATCCAACAAGGTTGGTTCGATTTCGATGTAATCGTAGCTACACCTGATATGATGGGTGAAGTTGGTAAACTTGGTCGTGTATTAGGTCCAAAAGGATTAATGCCAAACCCTAAAACAGGAACAGTAACTTTCGATGTAGCAAAAGCAATCGCAGATATCAAAGCTGGTAAAGTGGAATACCGCGCTGACAAAGCTGGTATCGTTCACGCTCCTATCGGTAAAGTTTCCTTTGATACACAAAAATTGGTTGAAAACTTCTTGGCTGTATTTGATGCAATCCAAAAAGCAAAACCTGCTGCAGCCAAAGGTACTTACATGAAGTCAGTAAACATCACTACTACAATGGGGCCATCCATTAAAGTTGATGCTTCAAGCGTAGTAGTTAACTAATAAATAAAAAAGGATAAAACTATTGACAATTATCCTATCCATGATTATTATGGATGATGTTCTGAATTAAATATAGCGACTCATTTGTACCGTAGACAGTAGGGGTGCATTCGCACTTAAACTTTCCCTACCGAGGTCATAAATCGATTCTTTTGATGATGACGTTTTATGCCTTCGTGTGTCTACACGGAGGCTTTTGTTTTATCGGTATGAATGACCCAATCCACAGGAGGTGTCAAAATGTCTAAAGCAATTGAAGCCAAAAAAGCGCAAGTACAAGAAATCGCGGATAAATTCAAAAACGCTGCTTCAGTAGTGATTGTTGACTACCGCGGTTTGAACGTAGCTCAAGTGACAGAATTGCGTAAACAACTTCGCGAAGCAGGCGTAGATTTCAAAGTGTACAAAAACACTTTAACACGCCGCGCTGTTGAAGAAGTTGGATTAGAAGGACTTAACGATTACTTAACAGGTCCAAATGCGATCGCTTTCTCAAGCGAGGATGTTGTAGCGCCAGCAAAAATTCTTAACAACTTCGCAAAAACTAACGAAGCGCTTGAAATCAAAGCTGGTGTGATCGAAGGTAACATCGCTTCTGTTGAAGAAGTGAAAGCTCTTGCCGACCTTCCATCCCGCGAAGGCTTGCTTTCTATGTTGCTTTCTGTATTGCAAGCTCCAATCCGCAACTTCGCTCTTGCTGCAAAAGCGGTTGCAGAACAAAAAGAAGAACAAGGCGCGTAATGATCGCTTAACCCATTATTTCGAAATCAGGCAAATTGCCTAACAAAATTACCAATATAGGAGGAATAAAGAATGACTAAAGAACAAATTATTGAAGCTATTAAAGAAATGACAGTTCTTGAATTAAATGATTTAGTAAAAGCAATCGAAGAAGAATTCGGTGTAACAGCTGCTGCTCCAGTAGCAGTGGTAGGTGGCGCTGCTGCAGGTGCTGCTGCTGAAGAAAAAACTGAATTTGATGTGGTACTTGCTAACGCTGGCGACCAAAAAATCAAAGTTATCAAAGTTGTACGTGAAATCACTGGCCTTGGCTTAAAAGAAGCTAAAGACTTAGTTGACANCGCTCCAAAACCACTTAAAGAAGGCGTATCTAAAGAAGAAGCAGAAGAAATCAAAGCTAAACTTGAAGAAGTTGGCGCTTCTATCGAACTTAAGTAATAATCGCTTAAGGATTGTTTATACTAAAAATAAAAAAGCTCGTCGTATTTGGCGAGCTTTTCTTCATTTCTTTAGGGGGGCCGCCGAAATGACTGAACATTATTATTCCAAAAAGCCTCAAGTACAGAGTAATCCGCAGCAATGGCGTTATACGCTTTTGGGACATTCTTTTTTATTTGAAACGGATTCTGGAGTATTCAGCAAAGGCGAAGTAGATTTTGGGTCCCGTTTGTTGATTGAAACATTTGAGATGCCGGACATGGATGGGGCCGTATTGGATGTGGGTTGCGGCTACGGTCCAATCGGGTTGGCGATCGCAAAACAATACCCTGACCGCACAGTGTTCATGATGGACATAAATGAAAGAGCAGTGGAATTGGCGAAAAAGAATGCGGAAATGAACGGAATTCAAAATGTACGTATCTATGAAAGCGATGGAGTTTATATTGATAAAGGGGTCAAAGTTGCAGCCGTTTTAACAAATCCGCCGATTCGTGCGGGCAAAGAAACGGTCTTCAAAATTTATGATGGAGCGTTCCACCATTTGAGCGACGGCGGAGAGCTTTGGGTGGTCATCCAGAAAAAACAAGGCGCACCATCAACGCAGAAGTATTTGGAAGAAAAGTTTCGTTCAGTGGAAGTAGTCGAGAAGAAAAAAGGCTATTGGATTATCAAAGCTGAAAAGTAAATGGAATGACCATAAAATATTGACTTGACAAATTGGCTATGATAACATAATAAAATGCAAAAATATTATTTTTTGGGAGTATGTCCTTTTGTATGCAATGATTTCTAAGTGGGTATACTTGCCGTGGATAAATTAAGTTTAATCGAAAATGAGGTTTTAGAAAAGTCTCGTTTTCTTTTTGTCTTTGGAAAATCATACACCATTTATTTGATTTTGCAAAGACCTATTATCGCTTTATTGAGGGGTGAATAAGTTGACAGGTCAACTAGTTCAGTACGGACGACACCGCCAGCGTAGAAGCTTTGCGCGCATTAAAGAGGTGTTGGAGCTTCCAAATTTGATTGAGATTCAGACATCCTCTTATGACTGGTTCCTTAAAGAAGGATTGCTTGAATTGTTTAAAGAAATTTCTCCAATCGAGGATTTCACAGGTAATCTTTCTCTTGAATTCATCGATTTTTCATTGGGCGAACCAAAATATGATGTCGATGAATGCAAGGAACGTGATGTAACTTATGCTGCTCCATTGCGCGTGAAGGTACGTCTTCATAACAAAGAAACTGATGAAGTAAAAGAACAAGATGTTTTTATGGGTGACTTCCCATTAATGACAGAAACAGGAACATTTATTATCAATGGCGCCGAACGTGTTATCGTATCACAATTGGTACGTTCACCAAGCGTATATTACCATGATAAAACGGACAAAAACGGCAAAAAAGGATTCGGTGCAACAGTCATTCCAAACCGTGGTGCATGGTTGGAATTTGAAACGGACGCAAAAGATATTGTCTATGTCCGCATCGACCGCACTCGTAAATTGCCTGCTACCGTTTTATTAAGAGCGTTAGGATTCGGTTCCGATCAAGAAATCATTGATATTCTCGGTGATAATGAATATTTGCGTAATACGCTTGAAAAAGACAATACAGACAGCACGGAAAAGGCGTTGATCGAAATTTACGAACGCCTTCGTCCAGGCGAACCACCGACTGTTGACAGCGCAAAAAGCTTGCTGTATTCCCGTTTCTTTGATGCGAAACGATATGATTTGGCAGCCGTTGGTCGCTATAAAATGAACAAAAAACTTCATATTAAAAACCGTTTGTTCAATCAAAAAATTGCAGAAACATTGGTCGATCCTGAAACAGGAGAAATCATCGTTGAAAAAGATACAATTATCGACCGACGCACATTGGATAAAATTCTTCCTTACCTGGAAAAAGGTGTCGGATTCCGTACTTTATCCCAAGCAGGTGGTGTATTGGATGGAGACGTTACAGTCCAATCCATTAAGATATATGCTCCTAATGATGAAGACGGTAAAGTCATCAATGTAATTTCCAACGCGAACGTTGAAGAAGAAGTGAAACATTTGACGCCGGCCGATATCATTGCCGCACTATCCTACTTCTTCAACTTGCTGTACGGTGTAGGAAATGTTGACGATATCGACCATTTAGGTAACCGCCGTTTACGCTCTGTTGGTGAGCTGTTGCAAAACCAATTCCGTATTGGATTATCCCGTATGGAACGGGTTGTACGTGAACGCATGTCTATCAACGACACAGCTTCCATCGTACCGCAACAGTTGATCAATATCCGTCCTGTCATTGCCGCGATTAAAGAGTTCTTCGGAAGCTCTCAATTATCGCAATTCATGGATCAAACAAACCCATTGGCAGAATTGACGCATAAACGCCGTCTTTCCGCTTTGGGACCAGGCGGTTTGACAAGAGAACGTGCCGGTATGGAAGTGCGTGACGTTCACTATTCCCACTATGGCCGCATGTGTCCAATTGAAACGCCAGAGGGTCCGAACATCGGATTGATCAACTCGCTATCAACTTATGCGAAAGTGAATAAATTTGGTTTTATCGAAACTCCATACCGCAGAGTCGACCCTGAAACTGGGCGAGTAACAGATCAGATTGATTACTTGACAGCCGATGAGGAAGACAACTATATCGTGGCTCAAGCAAACTCACCATTAAATCCAGACGGTACATTTGCCAAAGAAGAAGTTTTAGGTCGTTTCCGTGGGGACAATACAGTTTTCAAAAGAGAATTGGTTGACTACATGGACGTATCACCTAAACAAGTCGTATCTGCTGCGACAGCATGTATCCCGTTCCTGGAAAACGACGACTCCAACCGTGCGTTGATGGGTGCAAACATGCAGCGTCAAGCAGTGCCTTTAATTCAGCCTGAGGCCCCTTATGTGGGAACAGGAATGGAATATGTAGCTGCCCGTGACTCTGGAGCTGCGGTAGTCAACAAATATGACGGTATCGTGGAACATGTTGAATCCCGTGAAATCCGTGTTCGCCGCATTGAAATCAAAGACGGCAAAGAAGTAAAAGGCGAATTGGATGTTTATAAACTTCAAAAATTCCAACGTTCCAACCACGGTACATGCATCAACCAACGTCCAATCGTGAAAGTTGGAGATCGCGTAAAACCAAAAGATATTTTGGCTGACGGACCTTCCATGGATAAAGGTGAACTCGCTTTAGGCCGCAACGTCCTTGTTGCTTTCATGACTTGGGAAGGTTTCAACTACGAAGACGCGATTATTATGAACGAACGTCTTGTGAAAGACGATGTCTATACTTCCATTCATATTGAAGAATATGAATCTGAAGCCCGNGATACAAAATTGGGACCTGAAGAAATTACACGCGATATTCCAAACGTGGGTGAAGATGCGCTCCGCAATCTTGATGATCGCGGTATTGTCCGCATTGGTGCGGAAGTCCGCGATGGCGATATCCTGGTTGGTAAAGTGACGCCAAAAGGAGTTACTGAACTTACTGCCGAAGAACGTTTGTTACATGCAATTTTCGGTGAAAAAGCCCGTGAAGTCCGTGATACATCATTGCGTGTACCGCACGGTGCTGGAGGAATCGTTCTTGATGTAAAAGTCTTCAACCGCGAAGACGGAGATGAATTGCCACCAGGNGTTAACCANCTCGTGCGTGTTTACATTGTGCAAAAACGGAAAATCCGCGTCGGGGATAAAATGGCCGGACGCCACGGTAACAAAGGGGTTATTTCCCGCATTTTGCCTGAAGAAGATATGCCGTTTTTGCCGGACGGAACTCCGGTTGACATCATGTTGAACCCATTGGGCGTGCCATCTCGTATGAACATCGGACAAGTGTTGGAACTTCACTTAGGTATGGCTGCCCGCAGATTGGGCGAATACATGGCAACGCCTGTATTTGACGGAGCAAACGAAGAAGACGTTTGGAGCACAATGGAAGAAGCGGGATTGGCTCGGGATGGTAAGACAATCCTTTATGATGGACGTACCGGCGAACCATTCGATAACCGGGTATCTGTCGGTATCATGTACATGATTAAATTGGCTCACATGGTTGATGATAAACTTCATGCCCGTTCAACAGGTCCATACTCTCTTGTAACGCAACAACCACTTGGCGGTAAAGCGCAATTCGGTGGGCAACGTTTTGGTGAGATGGAAGTTTGGGCGCTTGAAGCATACGGTGCAGCCTATACACTACAAGAATTGCTAACAATCAAATCTGATGACGTGGTAGGTCGCGTAAAAACATATGAAGCGATTGTAAAAGGAGAAAGCGTTCCGGAACCGGGCGTGCCTGAAAGCTTCAAAGTGTTGATCAAAGAACTTCAATCTCTCGGGTTAGACGTGAAAATGCTCACGGTCGATGAAGAAGAAATTGAATTGAGAGATATGGATGAAGATGATGATCTGCAACCAGCTGATGCTCTCAATATCTTGCCGGCTAAAGAAGAAAAACCTGTTGAAACACAAAAATAATGCATGCGGGCAGGAATTGTCCTGCCCCATTAAAACTTTACGGTTTTGATTAAAATAGGAATGCCAAAAGGACTTATTAAGGGAGGTAGGCTCCTTGGTTGACGTAAATGAATTTGAATTTATGAAAATTGGTTTGGCTTCACCGGATAAAATCCGTTCTTGGTCCTATGGAGAAGTAAAAAAACCTGAAACAATTAACTATCGTACATTAAAACCTGAAAAAGACGGTCTTTTCTGCGAACGCATCTTTGGTCCGACAAAAGACTGGGAATGCCACTGCGGAAAATATAAACGCGTTCGTTATAAAGGTGTCGTTTGTGACCGATGCGGTGTAGAAGTAACACGTGCGAAAGTTCGCCGTGAACGCATGGGACACATTGAACTTGCTGCGCCGGTTTCCCACATCTGGTATTTCAAAGGAATTCCAAGCCGTATGGGCCTCATTCTTGACATGTCGCCTAGAGCTTTGGAAGAAGTTATTTATTTTGCATCTTATGTAGTGATCGATCCAGGTGCCACAACACTTGAAAAGAAACAGTTATTGTCTGAAAAAGAATACCGTGCATATCGTGAAAAATTCGGCAACAGCTTTGAAGCCGGAATGGGAGCGGAAGCAATTAAAAAGCTCCTGGAACAAATTGATTTGGAAGAAGAAGCAAATAAATTAAAAGAAGAATTGAAAACCGCTCAAGGCCAACGCCGTACTCGTGCCATCAAACGCCTTGAAGTCATCGAATCTTTCCGCAGTTCCGGAAACAGACCGGAATGGATGGTGTTGGAAGTTCTTCCGGTTATTCCGCCTGAACTTCGGCCAATGGTGCAACTCGATGGTGGACGATTCGCTACATCCGACTTGAACGATTTATATCGCCGTGTGATTAACCGTAACAATCGTCTAAAACGACTACTTGATTTAGGTGCTCCAAGCATCATCGTCCAAAACGAAAAACGTATGTTGCAAGAAGCGGTGGATGCATTGATTGACAACGGACGCAGAGGCCGTCCTGTAACAGGTCCTGGTAACAGACCATTAAAATCTTTATCCCACATGTTAAAAGGGAAACAAGGCCGTTTCCGCCAAAACTTGCTTGGTAAGCGTGTTGACTACTCAGGACGTTCCGTTATTGTCGTAGGTCCAAACTTGAAAATGTATCAATGCGGTCTGCCAAAAGAAATGGCGATCGAATTGTTCAAACCATTTGTTATGAAAGAGCTTGTTGAAAGAGGATTGGCTCACAATATAAAAAGCGCAAAACGCAAAATTGAGCGCATGCACAATGAAGTATGGGATGTATTGGAAGATGTAATCAAAGAACATCCGGTACTTTTAAACCGTGCCCCAACCCTTCACAGATTGGGAATCCAAGCGTTCGAACCAACGTTGGTTGAAGGCCGTGCGATCCGCTTGCATCCACTTGTATGTACAGCTTATAACGCAGANTTCGACGGTGACCAAATGGCCGTACACGTGCCATTATCAGCGGAAGCTCAAGCNGAAGCGCGTCTCTTAATGCTTGCGGCACAAAACATCCTGAATCCAAAAGACGGTAAGCCAGTTGTAACACCATCCCAAGACATGGTATTAGGAAACTACTATCTAACACTTGAACGTAAAGGCGCCCGTGGAGAAGGTTCCGTATTCTCCAGCCCGGATGAAGTGTTGATTGCTTACCAAAACGGAAATGTGCACCTGCACAGCCGGATTGCCGTTAAAGCAGGCTCTCTAAACAACAAAACGTTCACGGAAGAACAAAATAAAAAATTCTTAATCACGACTGTTGGTAAAATCATTTTCAATGAAATTTTGCCAGAATCATTCCCATACATTAACGAACCAACATCTTACAACTTGGAAGTGGCAACACCAGACAAATATTTCGTCGACTTGAAAATTGACGATGAAATGTTGAAAGAACTGGAAGCTTCCGAAGAATACAACCAACTTTCCGAAAAAGAAAAAATCGAATATCAACGGAAAGCGGTATTGAAAAAATATATCGAAGATCAAGAACTCATTACACCTTTCCGTAAAAAATTCTTGGGAAGCATTATCGCGGAAGTGTTCAAACGTTTCCATATCACGGAAACATCCAAAATGCTTGACCGCTTGAAAGACTTAGGATTTAAATATTCAACACGTGCTGGTATTACGGTAAGTATCGCTGATATCCTCGTATTGCCAGAAAAGAAAGAAATCTTGGATAAAGCTCAGAAAAAAGTGGATAAAGTTATGCAACAATTCCGCCGTGGTTTAATCACGGAAGAAGAACGATATGACCGAGTGATTTCAAGTTGGTCTGAAGCGAAAGACGAAATTCAATCTAAATTGATGGACTCCTTGCCAAAATTGAACCCAATCTTCATGATGAGTGACTCCGGTGCCCGTGGTAACGCATCGAACTTTACTCAGCTTGCCGGTATGCGTGGTCTGATGGCCAACCCGGCCGGTCGAATTATCGAACTTCCAATCAAATCTTCCTTCCGTGAAGGTTTGAGCGTATTGGAATACTTCATTTCGACGCACGGTGCCCGTAAAGGTCTTGCCGATACAGCGTTAAAAACAGCGGACTCCGGATATTTGACTCGTCGTCTCGTGGACGTAGCCCAAGACGTAATTATCCGCGAAGAAGATTGCGGTACAGACCGTGGATTAACAATTGGCGCATTAATGGATGGAACAGAAGTCATCGAATCATTGGAAGAACGTATTATTGGACGATACGCGAAGAAAACAGTACGTCATCCTGAAACGGGAGAAGTGCTTGTAGAACGTGACAAACTTATCACACAAGATATCGCTAGAAAAATTGTGGAAGCCGGCATTGAAAAAGTGACAATTCGTTCAGCCTTTACATGCAATACAAGACATGGTGTATGTAAAAAATGCTACGGCATTAACTTGGCGACTGGTGAAGAAGTTGAAGTGGGTGAAGCGGTCGGTATTATTGCAGCCCAATCCATTGGTGAACCAGGTACCCAATTAACGATGCGTACATTCCACACTGGTGGGGTTGCCGGTAACGACATCACGCAAGGTCTTCCACGTATCCAAGAAATCTTTGAAGCCCGCAATCCAAAAGGGCAAGCGATTATTTCTGAAATTCGTGGTATCGTCACAGACATTGAAGAAAGTCGCGATGGTTTAAGAGAAATTACCGTTGTCGGCGAAATTGAAACCCGCAAATATCAAGCGCCGTATAATGCACGCTTGAAAGTAGCGGTTGGAGATGAAGTGGAACCTGGCCAAGTGCTTACAGACGGTTCAATCGATCCAAAACAATTGTTGAAAGTAAAAGACGTGGCCACAGTTCAAGAATATCTGTTAAAAGAAGTTCAAAAAGTATACCGTATGCAAGGGGTGGAAATCGGCGACAAACACATCGAAGTAATGGTTCGCCAAATGCTTCGAAAAGTGCGTGTCATCGAAGCGGGAGATACAGAACTGCTTCCTGGAACGCTTCTTGATGTTCATCAATTTACAGACGCGAACAGAGAAGCGATTATGAGTGGAAAAATTCCTGCAACTTGCCGCCCAGTGATTCTCGGTATTACAAAAGCATCTCTTGAAACAGAATCATTCTTGTCAGCTGCATCCTTCCAAGAAACAACTCGCGTGTTAACGGATGCCGCAATCAAGGGCAAACGGGATCCATTGCTNGGACTCAAGGAAAACGTCATCTTGGGTAAACTTGTCCCAGCAGGTACTGGTATGCAAAGATACCGTCAAATAAAAATCAAAGAAGATCCGGTGGATGCACAGGAAGAAATGACATCCGTCGAATGATCGGCAATGAACGGGCTGTCAAATCCCTAATTTGAGTATCCGGTTATCCAGCGGAAGGCCACTGCCGCTTATAGAGAATAGCGGCGGACAGGATCCTTCTGCTGGATTAACTAAATATAAATAATGTTAGAAATTATTTTTATCACCCACATAAAAAATGAATTGACAGATTGAAATGATAATGATAATATACTTAGGGTTGATAGCAACTGTTTCTACTTCGGAGGATATGTAAATGTCTTATGAAAAAGTAAAACAGGCAACTAAAACAATCATAGGAACAAAGCAAGCAGTAAAAGCAATAAAGGCTGGCCGAGCCAAAGAGATTATCGTCGCACAAGATGCAGAAGAACGAGTGACTCAACCCGTTATCGCTCTTGCGGAAGAATACGGAATTCCGGTCGATTATGTGCAATCGAGAAAAGAGCTAGGCAAAGCGTGCGGAATCCAAGTTGGAGCTGCCGTTGTTGCAATTGCTGCGGATTAGTTTTTGTGAAAAACACAAAAGCTTTGTTTTTACCCTAAAAATGAACCACCTGGATGTGTGGAATTAAAAGATGAAATGAAGGGAGGAAAAAACAGATGCCTACAATTAACCAATTAGTGCGCAAACCTCGTAAATCTAAAATTACTAAATCTAAATCACCTGCGTTAAACAAAGGTTACAATAGCTTCAAAAAATCTCTTACTAACGTTAATTCACCACAAAAACGCGGAGTATGTACACGTGTTGGTACAATGACACCGAAAAAACCAAACTCTGCGTTACGTAAATATGCCCGTGTTCGCTTAACAAACCAAATNGAAGTTACAGCTTACATTCCAGGTGAAGGTCATAACCTTCAAGAACACAGCGTTGTATTAATNCGTGGTGGACGTGTAAAAGACTTACCAGGGGTACGTTATCATATCATCCGTGGTGCTCTTGACACTGCAGGTGTAACTGATCGTAAACAATCCCGTTCTCTATACGGTACGAAAAAACCAAAAGAGAAAAAATAATTAAAATAGATACAATCACATTCATCGAAAGGAGGAAAACACATGCCACGTAAAGGTCCTGTTCCAAAACGCGACGTGTTACCAGATCCACTTTACAATTCAAAATTAGTGACACGTTTAATCAATAAAATCATGATCGATGGTAAAAAAGGTACTGCCCAAAGAATTCTTTACGGTGCGTTTGACATCGTTAGAGAACGTACAGGTAAAGATCCACTNGAAGTGTTCGAAGAAGCATTAAATAACGTAATGCCAGTTCTTGAGGTACGTGCTCGCCGTGTTGGTGGTTCCAACTATCAAGTACCGGTTGAAGTTCGCCCAGACCGTCGTATCACTTTAGGTCTTCGCTATCTAGTGAACTATGCGCGTCTTCGCGGTGAAAAAACAATGGAAGAGCGCTTAGCGAATGAAATTTTGGATGCTGCAAACAATACAGGTGCTGCAGTGAAAAAACGCGAAGATATGCACAAAATGGCAGAAGCAAACAAAGCATTTGCACACTATCGTTGGTAATCTGAATTTTGTACTAGCTCTATGCTAGTACAAAATTTAAACATATTATTAAGTCTAAACCCAATATGGAAGGAGACAATTCCCTATGAAACGCGAATTCTCCCTAGAGAATACACGTAATATTGGGATTATGGCTCATATTGATGCTGGTAAAACAACAACAACTGAGCGGATCCTTTATTACACTGGTAAGATTCACAAAATTGGTGAAACTCACGAAGGTGCCTCTCAAATGGACTGGATGGAGCAAGAGCAAGAACGTGGTATTACAATCACTTCTGCTGCGACAACAGCTCAGTGGAAAGGCCATCGCATTAACATTATCGACACACCAGGACACGTAGACTTCACTGTGGAAGTTGAACGTTCTTTGCGTGTACTTGACGGTGCGGTAACAGTACTTGATGCTCAATCCGGCGTTGAGCCACAAACTGAAACAGTATGGCGCCAAGCAACAACATACGGCGTTCCACGTATCGTATTTGTTAACAAAATGGATAAAATCGGTGCCGACTTTTTATATTCAGTAAGTACTCTTCGTGATCGCTTGCAAGCGAATGCACACCCAGTTCAATTACCAATCGGTGCAGAAGATCAATTCTCTGCAATNATCGATTTGGTTGAAATGAAAGCTNATTTCTACACAAACGACCTTGGAACTGATATCCAAGTAGGTGAAATTCCAGAAGAATACCAAGCACAAGCTGAAGAATACCGTGAAAAACTCATTGAAGCGGTTGCTGAACTAGACGAAGAATTAATGGAAAAATACTTCGCTGGTGAAGAAATCACTGTTGAAGAGTTGAAAGCGGCTATTCGTAAAGCGACAATCGCAGTAGAATTCTATCCAGTTCTTTGCGGTAGTGCGTTCAAAAACAAAGGTGTTCAATTAATGCTTGATGCAGTAGTTGATTAC
>JGI1652J44930_10000677_pt1 | contig 13208 bp, 13 predicted proteins | sample NewIslsDNAsample_FD_44930 | JGI IMG/M metagenome (IMG submission 44930)
CGGTTTTCTGGGTGCGACCATTCCTTACCCGATCTTTTATGAGTTGATGGGATGGCGGCTGTCCGATCCCCTGGAGGTGCTCGCCGAGTGGGTGCCGCGGATCCGTGCGGAAGTGGATGTGCTCGTGCTGCTTTCCCATCTGGGTCTGCCCATCGACCGCCGCTTGGCGGAAGAGGTGCCGGGGATCGACCTGATCCTGGGCGGACACACCCACCACCTGCTGGAGGTTCCCGAGCGGGTCGGAAACACCTTCATCGCCGCGGCGGGCAAGTATGGACAACATGTGGGGCATGTCACGCTGGAGTGGGATGCCGAAAGAGGTTGCATCGCCGGCGGATCGGGGCGGGTGCGGCCTGTGGAGGGAATCGGTGATTCCGAAGTGATCCTCCGCCGGATCGAGCTACACCGGCGGGAGGGAAAAAAATTTCTTTCCAGCCCGATCGGATGCCTGGATCGCCCCCTCTCCATCGATTGGTACCGGGAATCTCCCTTGGGAAACCTCCTGGCGGACGGATTGAGGGAGTGGGTGGGGGCCGAGGTGGCCCTGGTCAATGCCGGGCAGCTGTTAGGCGGGCTGGATCGCGGGCCGGTGACAAAGGGGCGCTTGCATCAGATCTGTCCACATCCGATCAATCCGTGTAAAATGATGCTGACGGGGCGGCAAATCCTGCGCACGCTGGAGGAGGCCCTGCTGGAGGAGTTTCAGCGCCTTAAGATCCGCGGTTTTGGATTCCGGGGTGAACGGCTGGGAACGATCAATGTTTCCGGGCTTCAGGTGGAGTACCGTCCCGAGGCGAAGCCCTATCAGAAGATCCGCTCCGTCCGCGTGGGAGGCGAGCGGCTTCAGGAAGACCGGAAATACCAAGTGGCCAGTGTCGACATGTTCACCTTCGGCGTGGGGTATTTCGAGCTGCAAAACGGAGAAGATGTCCGCTACTATCTTCCGGAATTTTTACGGGATGTGCTCGCCTGGCGGCTCCAGCGTCCGGAATCGGTCAAGGACTGTTTGGTGCCCCGTTGGATCCGGGTTTAAGGTCCGGACGTTACGAAGGGAAGTTCCCCTGCCGTTTTCAGAGGGGAGAAGGATCGGCTACAATAGAGAGAAGGAGGGTTCTCCATGCGATTTGTCGACGAGGTTTATTCACTGTACCGGGACCAGTTGAACGACGAAGAAGAGGATCCGGTGACCCTGGTTCTCAGTTTGTTGGAAGAACACACCCGGGAAGATATCCAACGGTTGATCGATGAAATGAGCGAAGAGGAACTGTTCCAGATGATGGGGATCTACCTCGTGGAGATGCTGAAGATGAAGATGGCGCAGGAAGGAAAAATTCCTCTTTGGAAGCCGTCCTTCGTTCCTCCCCATCTCCATTGAACAGGCAACCCGTTTCCCTCCCCGACATACCCTGATAGGGAATGAAATCGAGGGAGGGAGTTTTTTTGGTACGGCTTCAACCCTTTGATGTGGACGGCCTCCGGTGATCGGCGTGGAAGTGGCGCTTCCCAAGACGAGGCTGCTGGTTTTGACGACGGACAAAGGATATATCATGTGCGGCGCGCTCGATGTGAAACTGCTGAATGAAAAATTGGCGGAGCGCGGGATATTGGCCGGCCGGGCTGTCGGCGTGCGCAGTCTGGAAGATTTGCTGGAAGCCCCGCTGGAATCGGTTACCCTGGAGGCGGAGCGCCGCGGGATTCGCCCCGGGATGACCGGCCGGGAAGCCTTGTTGAAAATGGCGTGACAGACGCAAAAACCGCCCGTCATGCCGTAGGGGCCGGCGGGCGGTTCCCTCGGAGTCCCAGTGCCTCCATAAGCCGGGCAAAATCCTGCGGCGGAGGTGCCGAAAAGGTCATCTTCTCTTCCTTCAGGGGATGGGTGAAGGACAGGCGTTCCGCGTGGAGGGCGTGCCTTCCGATAAGTTTGCCGGGGCCTCCATAAAGCCGGTCTCCCCACAGGGGGTGTCCCAGGTGGGCGAAATGGACGCGGATCTGGTGCGTTCGGCCGGTCTCCAGCCTCGCCTCGATCAGGGAGGCCTGTTCGGTGGAGGCGAGAACCCGGTACAGGGTAATCGCTTCCGCTCCGTCCTCGGCGACACGCCGGCGGAGGGGATGGGTCGGGTCCCGACCGATGGGCAGGCGGATTGCGCCCGTCTCCCGGGTGAGACGGCCCTGCACAATGGCGAGGTAGATCCGCCCGATGGACCGGTTTTTCAGCTGGCGGTCCAACAGCTGGTGCATGTAGGCGTTTTTGGCGATGAGCAGAACCCCTGTGGTGTCCCGGTCCAGCCGGTGCACGGGGCGGACCCGTCCTTCGAAGCCCTGACTTTGCCAATGGTAAAGGATGCCGTGGGTCAGGGTGCCGGTCTCCCCGGGATGGACGGGATGGACATTGACGCCCGCCGGTTTGTCCACCACCATCAAATCCGCATCCTCGTAAAGGAGGCCGAAGGGAACCGGTTCCGGGACCAAGTCGGACCGCTCCAGGGGTCTGACGGCGACGCGCAGGCGATCCCCCTTCTTCACCCGCCGGCCCAGCCAGGGCATCCGGCCGTTGAGCCGAATTCCGCGGCACCGGGTCAGGCGGTTGATCATCCGGTTGGAGAGGGCGAGGGGGCCCCTCAGGACCTCCTCCACTTTTTTTCCGTCCCAGTCCGGTGGAATTTTATATGAGATCCATTTGTTGTGACGGGCAGGGGTCTTTTCCATCGGATCACCCCGTGATTTCAAGATGTTCCGCGGTTTCCGCCGAAGGGCGGGGGCTCATTCGGCCGATCCCAGCGCCTTGCCGAGGTTTTCGGCGTTTTTTTCCATGATGGAGAAATAGTCTTCCCCGGATTTCTCCTCCTGCGGCGTCAACCCCTCCAGGGGATTCAGCACCAGGGCTTCGGCACCCACTTCCTCCTTGACGGTCTCGGCCAGGTTCCCCGGAACGAGGGAATCGAAAAAGATGACCTTTACCCGGTGCCGCTTGGCCGCCTCGATCACCGCCTTCAATTCCTTCGGACCGGGCTCGTCGGAGGGGGACAAGCCGGAGATGGCGATCTGACGAAGGCCGTATCGATCCGCCAAGTAGCCGAAGGCCGAGTGGGAGACGACAAACTCCCTTTTTTCCGCGTTTTCCGCGATTTCCCGGAAGGTTCGGTCCAGTTCGTCAAAGCGGCGGGAGAGCCGATCGAAATTGGTCCGGTAATCGGCGGCGTGATCGGGATCGGCTTTGATCAGGGCGTCCCGGATCGCCTCCGCCATTTTTTTCGCCCGCACGGGATCCAGCCAGACATGGGGGTCCGCCTCTTGGCGCCCTTTTCCCGATCCGCTGTACAGGGGCTTTAGCGATGCGGAGGCGTCGACGGTCACCGTCCGCTCGGAATCCAGGATTTCCCTGGCCTTTTTGATCCATGCTTCAAATCCGATTCCGTTGTAGATGAAGACGTCGGCGCGGCTCAACCGGGCCAAGTCCCTGGGGGTGGGTTCGAAATCGTGGGGTTCCACTCCCGGAGGGACGAGGAGGATGACATTCACGTGTTTTCCGCCGATCTTTTCGGCAAAATCGGCGAGGGGATACACGCTGGCGTAAACCATCAGTCCGCCGCCGGAATCTTCCTGCGTTTCTCCGGAGCATCCCGCAGCCATCAGAATCATGACGAGAGATAAGGCAACCAGCAGTTTTTTGTCTCGTGGCATGGGTTCACTCTCCCGACGGTAAACTCCTTGTTTTATTATAGAGAGATGACCGGGGTTTGTAAATCGTAATAATTACGATTTAATAGAACCATGATGGGGGCATTGCGGGCGCAAGATCGCCTTTTCTATAATGGAGGAAAAGTGGAAGCCGAATTCTGCGGGCAACCCCGCGGGTTTTCCGGATGCGCAGGCGGTGGATCGTGCCACCTGCGGATCCGTCAAGCGAGGGTGAATCCATGCACCGGAAAAGCGTTGGAAAAACGGTCCTGATCACCGGCGCCTCGACGGGCATCGGGGCCGAGTTGGCAAAACGGTTTGCCGAAGGCGGATTTGATCTGATTCTGGTCGCCCGCAACCGGGACAAGCTGGAGCAGCTGGCGGAAGAAGCGGGAAGGCGCTTCGGCGTTTCCGTCCGGGTGGTCGTCAAGGATCTGTCCGAACCCGCCGCGTGCGGGGAATTGATTCGGGAGCTGGAGGAAGCGGGGATCGAGGTTCACGTCCTGGTCAACAACGCCGGAATCGGTGTGTACGGTCCGTTTGCGGAGACGGACTGGGAGAGGGAACGGGAAATGATCCGGTTGAACATCGAAGCGCTCACCCGGTTGACCAAGGCGTTTCTCCCCGGCATGCTCCGGCGGGGGGAGGGGAAAATTCTCAATGTGGCCTCCACCGCCGCGTTTCAGCCGGGCCCTCTGATGTCGGTCTATTATGCTTCCAAGGCCTATGTCCTTTCCTTTACCGAAGCGCTTGCGGAGGAGGTCCGGGGGACGGGGGTGACGGTGACGGCCCTTTGCCCCGGCCCCACCCGGACGGAATTCGGTTCCCGGGCGGGGTTTGGAACGTCCAGACTGTTCCAGCGCGGAGAAATGGATGCGGAGACCGTCGCCCGGGAGGGTTTCCGGGGGCTCATGTCCGGCCGGCGGGTGGTGATCCCCGGGCTGTCCAATCGCTTGCTGGTCGGTTCGGTCCGGTTTTTGCCCCGCGGGCTGATCACGAGGATCATGAAAAGGATCCAGAAAACGCGGGAGGTCCGGGACGGAACGTGAACCTCCCGCGTCGCGGGACGGGAAGGTCGGCGGGAAGAGATTGGCGAATTGTATGGTTGCATCCGGTTTCATCCATCCCTTTGTACGAGTATTGACCGGTCTTAAAAAAGATGGGGGAGGGTTATGATGGGTGTCATTGAAATGATCAATCCGGCGACGGGTGAGCGCCTCGGGGAACTGGAGGAGACTTCTCCGGAAGCGATTGAGCGGGCCATGGTTCATGCGCGAAAGGCGTTTCGGCGTTGGGGGAATCTGCCCCTTGCGGAACGGTTGGATCACATCAACCGCCTTCGCCGCTATATCGTCGATCATGCCGATGAACTGGCGGAGACGGTGGTCAGGGACACGGGCAAAGTGCATCTGGAGGCGCTGATGACAGAAATTTTGCTGACGGTCGATTTTATCAAGTATTACGAAAAGAGGGCCGCCTCCATCCTGAAGCCGAAGAAGGTGTCGACACCGATCACCCTGATCGGCCGGCGCTCCTGGGTGGAGTACCGGCCGATGGGAGTGGTGGCCGTCATTTCTCCCTGGAATTACCCCTTTCAGTTGGCGATGATTCCGGCCATTTCCGCCCTGGTTGCCGGAAACGCCGTGCTGATCAAGCCGTCGGAGGTGTCCCCCCTCACGGGTCTTTTGATCGAGAAGGTCTTCCGGAAAGTCGGTTTTCCGGAAGATGTGGTGCAGGTGATCCACGGGGGAAAAGAGGTGGGGGAACGGCTGATCCAGGCGCGCCCGGACAAGATCTTTTTCACCGGCAGCGTCGCCACGGGGAAAAAGGTGATGGCCGCCGCCGCGGAGCATCTGATTCCCGTCGACCTGGAATTGGGCGGAAAGGATCCGATGATCGTCTTCGCCGACGCCGATCTGCGCCGGGCGGCGAACGCGGCGGTCTGGGGCGCCTTCACCAACGCCGGGCAAACCTGCATGGCGGTGGAGCGCCTTTACGTGGAGTCGTCGGTGTATGAGACGTTCGTCCGGATGGTGAAGGAACGGACGGAAGCCCTGCGGTTGACGGAAGAGGGGGCCGACGTGGGATCGATGACTTTCCCCCGGCAGCTGGACATCGTGGAGGCGCATCTTGCCGATGCGAAGGAGAAAGGGGCGAAAATCCTGTGCGGGGGGCGGAGAACCGGTTCCGACGGGCTCCATTTTGAACCGACGGTTTTGACGGATGTGGACCATTCGATGCGGATCATGCGGGAGGAAACCTTCGGACCGGTGTTGCCGATCATGCCCTTCGACACGGAGGAGGAAGCGATCCGGCTGGCCAACGACACGCCCTACGGCCTGAACAGCAGCATCTGGACGAAGAACCGCAAGAAAGCCCGCCGGGTTGCCGGGCGGATCGAAGCGGGGAACGTGTGCATCAACGACGTCATGATCAACATGGCAAATCCGGGCCTTCCCTACGGCGGGGTCAAGTGGAGCGGGATCGGCCGGTACCACGGTCCGGAGGGACTGTTGAGCTTCTGTCACCGGGTGTCGGTAATCTCCCACCCCGGGAGGAAAAAGCGGGAGATCAACTGGTATCCCTATTCCGAACGGCAGACGGATGCGATCCGATACCTGATCCGTTTGTTGTATGGAAAAGGATGGAATCTGTCGCTGAAGGAATTGCTCAATTTGGCGGTGCAGTTTTTGCGGCGGAAATAACCCTGCGTCGATGCAACGGTTGCCGGCGGGTGGAAGAAATCAAACGTTGTAACGGGGAGGAGCAGGTTTTGACCAAGCGGGCAAGGACGCGTTTTTGGAAGGGACTTTTGGTGCTGTTCGCTTTCTTTCTGGGTCTTCCGGGAGTGGCGGAGGGGTCGCCGGGGCAAATCAGAATGGAAGTTGATCCGGGGTTTGGCGGAGTGATGAAAGGAGAATGGGTGCCGGTCCGGGTCAGGCTCGCCAATTCCGGTTCCGACGTGGAGGGAGAGCTGATCGTCAAACCGTTTCATTTGAGAAATCGTTCGTTTGCGGGGGAACGGGTGAAACTGGCGGGGGGAACCTCCAAGGAGGTCACCCTTTTGTTGTCCAGGGAATTGGCGTTGCCGGTGGCGGAGATCGAATTTCGCACCGGAGGCGGAGTGGCGGTCCGGAAAAAGCTCGGTGGAACCGTTGCGGGCACGGAGATGCTCATCGGCGTGTTGAGCGATTCACCTGAGCTGTCTTCCCGGTTAAGAAGTTGGTTGGGGGTGTCGGCGGGGCACTCCGAAATCCGGGTGGAAGGGTTAAGGGCGGAGGAGATTCCGAACAGGGACCTGGGCTTGTCCGGCTTGGATGTGTTGGTGATCAACGGCATCGATGTCGGTTCCCTCGGAAAGTCCCGCCAAAGGGCGATTCGCCGTTGGGTGGAAAAGGGCGGTCTGCTGGTGGTGGCGGGTTCCTCCTCCGCTTCGTCCTCCGGGGAGCTGGAGCCGATCCTCCCGGTGAANGGGGAGGGGACGACGACGCTGAAGAATCTGAAGCCCTTCCGCCGCTGGGGAAACGTCCCCGAGCCGAAATCCCCCCTGACCGTCGGCCGCGTCCGGCTGGCGGACGGGGGACGGGCGGTGATTTCCGCGGGGGATCTTCCCTTGCTGGCCCGGCGTCCGGCCGGGGCGGGGGCGGTGATATCCGCCGCCTATGATTTGACGGCCTCTCCCTTGGCCGAATGGTCCGGAAACGAACGGCTGTGGCGGGAAATGCTGTTTTTGGGCGGAGGGGAAGGACGGTCGTTTCGGTTGGAGGGCGTTCCGCGCTCCGGCAATGCTTCCCTGGAAAAGGCCCTGATGAAGATGCCGCATCTCGAACTTCCCAGTCTTTCCGCGATGGCGGCGCTTTTTTTGGTGTATGCGCTTGGGGTGGGGCCGATTCTCTTTTGGATTCTCAAGACGCTGAACCGGCGGGAATGGGCATGGTGGATCATTCCGTCTCTGGGGATCGCCGCAACCCTGGGGATTTACGCCTATGGCAAGATCCTCCGGGGGGACGAGGTGCTGGTCCACAACCTTGCCTACGTGGAGACGAAAGCGTCGGGTGAAGCGGAGGTTCGGGGCGTTTCCGCATTTTGGAGCCAGGAGGCGGGAACATACCGGCTGGACGGGAAATCGAACCTCTGGTTGTGGCCTTTTCCGGAGCAGGGGGAAAACCGCCTCGGGGCGGGCGTATCCGGCCGGTCGGCGGTCACCTTTTTGGATGTTCCTTATTGGACCCCGCGCGGGATGTCTGCGGAATCGACGGCTTCCCTGGGTGGGGATCTCCGCGCCGTCGCCAGGTTTCGGGACGGAACGTGGCACTGGGAAGTGAAAAACGGAACCCGCCTTTTTCTTCGGGATGTGAGTCTCGTCCTGGGAGATGACGTGCGGCGGGTCGGTTCCCTCGCCCCCGGGGAGACCAGGACATTTAAGGCGGAGGATGTTTCCCGGGATGCCCAAGGCGAGATCCAAGACCTTTCGAAACCGGAGTTGAAACAGCAGATGAAACAGAGGATGAAGCAGCAATGGAAACAGACGAGGGAAGATCTGATGCAGAGTCATGTGACGGGATACTGTGTGACGGGCTGGACGGAAGAGCCCATCTTCTCCTACGGGATCCGGGGGCGGGAGACGAAGGAGGAACACCTCTCGATGGTGTTGGGGCGCGTCGAAATCGAACCGGTCAAAAAGGAAAACACGATCCTGTGGAACCGCGGCACCCTTCCCTCCCAATATGTGGAGGGAGATCGCTTGCTCTCCTCCACGAAGGATTCGGCGCTCAAAGATCATAGTAATCCGGTGATGATCGCCTATGATCTTCCCTTTGCACCGGCTGATTGGAAACCGCTCCGGATCGATGTTTTCCCGGAAAAGCGGCGTTATGTGGAGGTGTACGACTGGAACAGGGGAAGATGGGTGGAGGCGAAACGGCTTTCCCGTCTGTCTCCGGACGAGCTGCCCCATTTTGTCTCTCCGTTCAATCGCATCGTGATCCTGACGGACCGGCCCGGGGCAGGACCTCTCCTGGAAGTGGAAGGACGGGTGGTGCGATGATCCGAACGGAGAATCTGTCCAAACGGTTTGGGAATGTGGAGGCGGTCAAATCCCTCAACCTTGAAGTGGCTGAAGGAACGGCCTACGGGTTTATCGGTCCCAACGGCGCCGGCAAGTCGACGACCATGGCCATCTTGGCCACGCTGCTCGCCCCGAGCGAAGGCAGGGCCTGGATCGACGGATGGGATGTGACGGATCATCCCGACGAGGTGCGGCGCATAATCGGTTACNTGCCCGATTTTTTCGGGGTGTACGACCGGTTGACCGCCGAGGAATATCTCGCCTTTTTCGCCGCCGGTTACGGAATTGAGCCGCCCCGGCGGGGGGAAGTGATCTCCAGGCTGTTGGAACTGGTCCGCCTGTCGGACAAACGGGACGCCTATGTGGATCACCTTTCCCGGGGGATGAAGCAGCGGTTGGGATTGGCCCGCTGTCTGGTTCATGATCCGAAGCTCCTCATCCTGGACGAACCGGCATCCGGACTGGATCCCCGTGCCCGGATCGAGTTTCGGTCCGTGCTGCGGGAATTGAAGTCGATGGGCAAGACGATTTTCATCAGTTCACACATCCTGCCGGAACTGGCCGATTTCTGCGATGCCATCGGCGTGATGGACCGGGGGAGACTGGTGGCCGCCGGGAATGTGCAGGAGATCATGGACCGCTATCGGGGAGGCCGGACCGTGGAAATCCATCTGCTGGAGGATGCGGATCGGGCGGTGAAATTGCTGGAAAAGGAAGAAGGGATCACCTCCCTCCGCGTGGAAGAGCGCAAGCTGACGGTGGGGATGGAGGGGGACGAGCATCGCCAGGCGGAGATTTTGTCCCGCCTGATCGCCGAAGGGATTTCCGTGTATCGATTTGAAGAAGTCGCCACAGACATTGAGGACGTTTTTTTGAAAATCGCGGGAAACGGGGAGGAAAAGGGTCCATGAACCGATGGCCGCAGGTGTGGGATGATCCGGTGCTGAACAAGGAAGTTCGCCAGCGGATGCGATTTTCCCGGACCCCCTGGATTGTGTTCCTTTATCTGGGCATCATGGGGTTTTTGATCTTCACCTATATGTTTTTGATGGAAAAGGAACAGTTTCTTAATTCGGAAGAAAACCGGTTTCTGTTCATGGGGCTGGCGCTGATCCATCTGATGATCCTCGCCTTCGTCGTTCCCGGCTTGACCGCCGGGACGATCAGCGGGGAGCGGGAGCGGCAGACGCTTTCCGTGCTGTTGACGCTGCCCCTTTCATCCAGCGGGATCATCTTCAGCAAGTGGTTGGCCTCAATAGCCTTTGTGATCTTGCTGATCGTCGCCTCTCTTCCTCTTTACGCCTCCGTTTTTCTGTTCGGAGGCGTTTCCCCGGGGGAGATCCTTTATACCTTTGTCCATCTGCTGATCACGGTCTGCTTCTTGGGGGCGCTCGGCGTCTTTGTTTCCACCCAGATCCGGCGGACGGGGCCGGCGATGGTGACCGCCTACGTCGCGGTGGCGATGATTTTGGTCGGCATTCCCGTGTTGATGTTTTTCATCGCCCTGTTGTACGATCGGTTTTTGTGGGACTCTCCTCACCATCTCCCGCTACCCTTTGAACTTTTGGCCGGCCTGCATCCCGTGATCACGCAGTTGGCCGTTTTTTTCGGGGAACAGATGGGATTGGGTCTCCAGTGGCGGATCGACATCTATTGGATGTATGTTTCGGCCTATGCCCTTTTAACCGTTGGCTTGCTCGTCGCCGCCTCTTATTTTCTTTCCCCTGCCCGTTGGAACAAATGGAGTTTCTTCTCCTCAAGGAGTTCTTTGAAAAAGGGCCCGAAAGATCCCGGATGAAAGGGGGAAAGCCGTGCTTGAGGAATGCCTCTTGCTGATTCCGTCGCTCTTCAGCATGGTTGGGGGAGTGATCGGCTATAAACAATACATTTCCAAGCTGGCTGGGATATCCGATGAAAAGGAATTTCTGTCCCGAAGCAACCGGGAATTCCGGCAATTTGCCTTGAAATACGCCGTCATTGGAGGGACGATGGCCGGACTAATGGGAATTGCTGCCGTCCGGATCTCTTCGGGAAAGGCCGTTCCCGGAAACGTGCCTCTGCTGATGGTGATCGTTTTTTTGATGATCCTTGTCGCTTTATTGTCCATCTATTTCATCACCGCCGGCGTTCTTCATGATCCCCGTTCTTCCGCCAGGGTTAAGAAAGATATGATACAGTCGATGATCGCTGCGGCTATGGCGGTCAATGCAGTTCCGATTATTTCCATGGGCATATTTCTCGCGATCATCGAGAAGCACTATTGATTTGTCCGGCGCAAGAAGAAAATGGAGTNTTACCAGACGGATGCCTGATTTTTTACCGTTTCTCTTTGCAAGGGTCCGCATGTTGACGATCCGTCTTTTTCCCGTCGGGATCCATTTCGGCATTTTTTAAGGAAAATCTTCTGTTTCTCTGTCAAATCAGGTATATTTTATTTAAAAGCTTTGTTCGGCCCAAGACGGCGATCCTCTTGGGCCGTCTAAATTCTCGGGGAAAGGAGGGGGTAAAGCGGTGCTGGACCCGATTTGGTCTCTGGTGATCGCATCGGCGCTCGGGATGATCGGGGGACTGATTCCCTACAAGCTTTTTGTCTCCCACCTTGAGGAGAGTTCCTCCGAAAAGGAGTTTTCCGCGAGGAGACAGCAGGGATATTATCGGTACTTGATTCGGCACGTTTCGACCCAGGCGATTCCAATTCTTTTTCTACTGTATGGCATGTACTTCATTCTCTCAGAGGGAAGCGCCTCCACAAGCGTGACGGATGTGACTCCGTTCCTGGCGGCGGTGATTTTAATCATCATTTTAGGTAACTTATTCCCCTATCTCATGGTGTTGCCGATATTGCGGGATCCCCGCACCACGGAGCAGATGAAAAATCAAACCAAAGGCTTGTATGCCGTGGGAAGTTCATTGATCATCGCGGTAGCCATCGCTCCCTTGGAATGCTGATATTGATTTTCACCGGCCAGGTTTGAGCAATCCTGCGGAAACGATCTTGAGAGAAAGGAGAAAACCCCTTTGTTCAATCCGATATGGTCCCTGGTGGCCGCGTCGGTGATTGCGGTGATCGGGGGAATTGTCGTTTACAGACAAGTGGTTGCTCATCTTTCCGAAAGCTCCTCGGAAGAGGATTTTCAGGCCCGGAGGCAGCGGGCGTATTCAAGTTTTGTCATCCGATTCCTCCTTGTCGAATTGGTGTCGATGTCTATCCTCTTATACGGCATGTATCACATCGTCGTCTTGAGGACGGTTGAGTTCGCCGATGTGACCCTGCCTTTGGCGGTGGTTCTCCTGACGATTTTGTTTGCCTTTCTGTCCCTTTATTTCACCACTTCGCAGATCACCAAGGATCCCCAAGCTTCCGAGGACGTGAAAAGGTTCATGAGTTCCATGATGATCACGGGTTTCGGTCTGATTTCCGGTCTTCCTGTGGCATCCCTCTTTTTGCTGTTCGGCGTCATGAACCAATGGTTTTAGGGAGTCGCTCCGAAAGTCGAAATCCTGTTGCCCGGGCCCCTTTCAAGCGATCCGGGAGGCGGAACCGGAGGCATCTTCCGGGCGGCGCCCGCTCTCCCGTCTGCCGTGGGAGTTTTTCTTCGGCAGTGATGTCGGGCAAAGCAAAGGCCGTTAAATGTCCGGCGGGCCTTCCTCCGCATCACTTAAGGGCGGAAAAGGAAAGGGATTTCCCTTTGGCGAAGGTTGTATTGCCCAAACCAAATTGAAAGGATGAATTCCGTGTCCGGAAGGAACGCCGTTCAAGCCCTGGTAGAGGAACACGAGCGGGCGCTGCACCATCTGATGACCATGATGAACCGCTGGCCGGAGGATGCATTGGATCGGCCGGTGACGGATTTCGGGACGGTCCGCAATTTGTTGGTACATATCGTCGAGAGCATGTTTACTTATTTCCAGTGGGTGAGGGAGAAGCTGGAACTGGGGGAGAACGTCTCTCCGCCCCTGGCGCGGGAAGCGCTCAGCCGCCTTTCTTCCCCAAGGGAGTGGGAAAGGGTGCTCTCCCTCAGCCTGCCCTATTGCCGGGAGGCGACCGCCGGCGTTTATGACGACGACTTGGGGAAGGCTTTTCCCGCCTCCTGGAACGAGCGGGAAATCTATATGGTGGAGCAGATGCTGGAACACGCCATCGTCCATGTGTGGAGACATGTCCGTCAGTTGGAGGGCCTGGGGCTGTGACCACTCCCTTAAGGAGTAGATTGGTCCGGTGAAGGGGAGGAGCGGGGATCCGGGGATGCGATCGCCGGCAGGATCCGGCGACGTGCATTTCTCCGTGGCGTAAGGGGAGGTTCCCCCTATGGGCTCCGCTTGTGGATTTGTCATTATAACGGGAATGCGGGGGGATCCGCAGTGATTGTTCGGAAGCAGGGGGATCGGTTTGTTCTGTTTCGCCAGCACGACCATGCCCTGGTTTCCGCCGATTTTGCGCTTAAACTGAAAGAGATCGGCC
>JGI1652J44930_10000679_pt1 | contig 13191 bp, 11 predicted proteins | sample NewIslsDNAsample_FD_44930 | JGI IMG/M metagenome (IMG submission 44930)
TTTCTTTGAAAGCGGATAAATTCGGTCTGATCATCATTACCCCATGGATCCAGTGAAAAAACACTGGATCCATCATACTTTTTCGCTTTTCTCTTGATCCATTCGTTCACTCATCACTGTCGCTGTTTGTTCATCGGTTATCAAAATATTTATATAGCCTCCTCTTAAAACCGCTAAAATACTCTCTACTTTATGCACACCTGCGGCAACTCCGATGACTCGCTCAATTTTTTTTAGATCACTCAGCTCGATGCCTATCGATTTTTGATTAATGATGTGATCAGCTTCTTGGCCATCTTTACGAATATATTTTGAACCAATATCACCGATAATATTAGCTTTTTGTAAATCTTCTAATTCATCCTCTGTCAAGTATCCCATTTCCACAATCGTTGAATGTTGAAAAGGATTTCCAATCCCCACGACGGCAAGATCAACCCTTTTTCCTTGCTCCAATACACTAGCAATATGGGGAGAGCGGACGAGTTCTTCCTTTAATTCAGCTGATTCAACAACGGCGGGTGCATAAAGCGACTCGCAAGTTCCATTTAGTTTTTTCGCAAGTTCATACGCAATCTGATTGGCATGAAGTTCAACTGCACTGGGGCCAACACCCCCCACCAGTGGGATTACTTTGATATTTTCTCGCTTTTCAATGGGATATTCCTTTACCATATGATAGAGCGATTTTCCCCATGAAACGCCAATTGTGCTCACATTCTTTTTGATCATTTTGGAAACATACTGTGCTGTTGTCCGCCCCAAAGCCACTTCTTTTTTCTCTCTTGCATGATTTTTCGTTGGGGCAATCACAACATCGTCCAATTGAAAATGATGGATGATTTTCTGTTCAAGTTCGGTAAGGTCATATCCCTCATCATGAATTGTGATCTCAACAATCCCTTCATCGCGTGCTTTCTGCAGCATTTTCGAGATAACAGGGCGAGATACACCCAACTTTTCGGCAATTTTGGCCTGTGTTAACTCTTGAAAATAATACATTTTCGCAACTTTTATCAATTGCTTTTTTTCTTCCTCTTTTAACATTTAGGACTCCCTCGGTTTCTTCTCAAAATTTCTACGATCAAATGATAACACAATCGATAGGAGCCAAATAAGCCTTCTCCACAAACCCAATGAGGGAACTTGCCGCCTGTTAGATCAACAGTTGATATGGATTCTCCAAGACCTCCTTTAATTGTGTTAGAAAGGCGGCAGCAGGTACACCATCCATCACCCGATGATCAAAAGAGAGACTGACCGACATCATGGAGCGAAGAGTAATTTCACCATTGTATCCAACTGGTTTCTCAACGATTCTACCAACACCTAGAATTGCTGATTCGGGTGGATTGATAATCGGGGTAAACGAATCGACGGCATACATCCCCAAATTGCTAATGGTAAAGGTTCCCCCACTGGTCGCATCCGGACTTAAACGGCCTTCTCTCGCATCCTTTGCTAATTGCTTGCAAATGGTCGTCAACTCCGCTAATCCCAACCGATCAGCTTGTCGAATCACAGGGACAATTAATCCTTGCGGATGGCTAACTGCAAGTCCTATATTCACCTCATCATGTGTAACAAGCTCGTCGCCTTCGATCGAAGTCTGCAGCGCTGGATGATCTTTCAAGACGACCGCAACTGCTTTCACAATAATTTCTGTATACGAAAGGCGATAACCCGTTTTAGCTTCAATGTCAGGTAATAATTGTTTTCTTACTTCAACAACTTGCGTCATATCAATTTCAGAATGCAATGTGACATGTGGCGCTTCCTGCACACTTTGCACCATCCGTTCCCCAATCAACTTACGCATTCCTGTCAAGGGCGTCCGCTTCGGTGGAGTTGCCGACGGAACCGGTGTAGCAGAAGGAGCGGCAATGGCTGGTTCGGGCTGTCTCTGTTTTCTCTGTTCAATAAACCGCTCAACGTCTTCGCGATGAATGCGACCACGTGCACCTGTCCCTTCTACCTCCATCAAGTTCACATCATGTTCTCTCGCCAGCTTTCTTGCGGCAGGCGTTGCACGGGGCTTATCAGTGGGACGCATCGGCTGCTCCTTGTTTGAAGACTCAGCTGTTGGCTGTGATGTCTCCGTCTCTTTGGCCGCTTGCTCGGAACGTTGCGGAGGCTGATCCGGTACTTTTTCTCCTGGCTCGCCAATATAAGCAATCACTTGATTGACAGGCACAACATCATCTTCGTGATAATATTTTTTGAGCAACGTTCCGCTTTCATAGGACTCCACTTCAATGTTGATTTTGTCGGTCATGACTTCTAACAGAATTTCACCCGACTCAACGTGATCTCCTTCTTCTTTAAACCACTGCACAATTGTACCCGTCTCCATTGTCATCCCTAACTTGGGCATTAAGACTTCCTTTGCCATCTTCTATTTCCCTCCTATTCCTTATTGATTGTTGCCTTCACTGCACGAATAATATCCGGAACCTGTGGAACAGCTGCCTTTTCTAAATTGGGATTATAAGGAATGGGAACGGGACGTCCGCCTAAACGTTGAATCGGGGCATCTAGATAATCAAATGCTTCGCTCTCAGCAATAACCCCCGCGATTTCACCACCAATTCCTCCGCGCTTCACCGCTTCGTGAACAATTACACAACGGCCCGTCTTACAAACTGATGAAACGAGTGTATCCACATCCAAAGGAACCAGAGTACGTGGATCAATGACTTCTACACTAATTCCTTCTTTTTCTAATTCGGCCGCTGCTTCCAATGCCCGATGAACCATAATTGCTGTTGCAATTACTGTTACATCAGTTCCTTCTCGCTTGATATCTGCTTTTCCCAGTGGGATCGAGTACATTTCTTCAGGAACTTCGCTTTTCGTTCGGTACAACAACTTATGTTCATAAAAAATAACTGGGTTGTCGTCTTCAATCGCCGCAATCAACAGCCCTTTCGCATCATAAGCAGTTGATGGTTGTACCACTTTTAGACCTGGAATATGAGCCATCCATGCTTCAAGACTCTGCGAATGTTGTGCTGCTGCTCCTGTTCCAGAACCGGCTGGCGTACGTACAACCATGGGCACTTTCCCTTTTCCGCCATACATATAGCGAATCTTTGCAGCCTGATTCACAATTTGGTCGGTAGCAATCGTGATAAAATCTGAAAACTGCAACTCCAAAATCGGACGCATCCCCGTCAATGCGGAACCCACAGCAGCACCAGCAATTGCTGATTCTGAAATGGGGGTGTTCCGAACGCGCTCTGGGCCAAACTCTTCAATCATCCCACGTGTAACGCCAAATGCTCCTCCATAAACGCCAATATCTTCACCCAAGATAAAAACATCTTGATCCTGACGCATCTTTTGCGACATCGCTTCACGAACTGCTTCTAAATAGGTAATTTCTCGCATCAATGAACCCCCTTTTACGCATAGACATCTTCTTCTAGTGAATCAAGTGAAGGCTCAGGACTTTGTTCTGCATATACGACCGATTCTTCAATTTCATTTTTCGCTTTTGCCTGTAATGCTTCCAAATCTTCTTTCGTTGCAATTCCTTCTTCAATTAATACATTGGCATAAAGTTTAATCGGATCTCGTTTGGTCCGCCATTCCATTTCCTCTTCTTTCGTCCGATATTTTTTCGCATCACTCTTGGAGTGCCCTTTCCAACGATACGTTTTGGCCTCAATCAAGGTTGGCCCTTCTCCCTTACGAGCGCGGTCAACCGCTTCTTTCACTGTTTCAATGACGGTAAACAGGTTATTGCCATCAATGACTTTACCTGGAATGCCATAGGAAATCGCTCGATCAGCAATATTTTCGATATTCACCATCTCTTTTACAGATCCAGACATGCCGTATTGGTTATTTTCACAGAAAAAAATCACAGGCAATTTCCAAATGGAAGCAAGATTGAGCGCTTCATGAAAACTTCCCTCATTGCTTGCGCCATCACCAAAAAAGCACAATACAACAAAGCCCAAATCTTTCATTTTAGAAGTAAGCGCTGCACCAACGGCGATGGGAATGCCACCACCAACGATCCCATTTGCTCCCAGATTTCCTTTCTCAACATCAGCAATATGCATTGAGCCGCCTTTTCCTTTGCAATACCCTGTCTCTTTTGCAAAAAGCTCTGCCATCATCCGATTGACATCAGCACCTTTGGCAATACAATGTCCATGCCCACGATGGGTGCTGGTAATCTTATCTCTCTCCTCTAAAACAAAACAAGCACCCGCTGCTGTTGCTTCTTGACCCACAGCTAAATGCGTGGTGCCATGAATCATTCCCCTTGCAAAAAACTCGTCTACTTTTTCGTCAAAATAGCGGATCAACCACATTTGATGATAGAGGTCCAGTAACTGCTCTTTCGTTAAATACGCAGGAATTTTGCTCACGTTCAAACCTCCCTTTACAATTGTTCATTAAAATGACGTTTGTAAAAATGATACTTTACTCTCTTTTCTTCCGTCAAGATTCTTACTGAATGAAATAATGAGTCGTTGCGCAGTTTATTCCTATCATCCATTTTTTCTTTAAAGCAACAAATTATTCTTTTTATTTATGACATCAAGTCTTATGAATGCATTTCCGTATCTTTTTATTCATTTGGTAAATATTTTTATTAATTAATAGTAGATAAATTTTATTTTTTTATTTATAATGAACTTCAAAATAGAATATTTTCCTACCCGGGTGAGCAATTTTGCATCTTATGTTCAAAGGTGTGAACACTGTTGCAAAAAAAAACGGATGTGTTAACAAAGGTTTCCTATCTGTACTATATTGACAATTTCTCCCAACAGGAGATTGCGCAGCAACTCAACCTTTCAAGATCAAAAGTTTCACGCCTGCTACAAGAAGCCCGCGACAAAGGCATTGTTAAGATTTCTATCAAAGCATCCAAAACGAGAAGTTTTGAACTCGAACAGAAGGTAAAAGAATTATATGGCCTTGAGGATACAATCGTTGTTTCTACCTTATCCATGCGCGAAGAAAACATTTTAAAAGCCATTGGCAAAGCTGCGGCCAACTTTTTAGTACAGCATGCCAAAGACAATATGACAATCGCCTTTTCCATGGGAAAAACACTGAGCCATGTCGCTGATCATGTTGAAACAGACAAAAAAATCAATTGTCACATTGTTCCCATCACAGGTGGAATCGGCCATGTCAATCCGGAGGTTCATGCCAACGAAATTTGCAGGAGAGTCGCAGAAGGACTAGGAGGAATCTCGTATCCGCTCTATGCACCAGCGATTGTTGCCAATCCAAGTATAAAAGAAGCGATTGTCGAAGATCCGATGATTCAAAAAGTCTTTCGCAAATCACTCGATGCCAAGCTAACGTTTGTCAGCGTTGGAAATGTGACACGTTCAACATTTGTGCGCATTGGGAGTATCTCGCAGGAAGAAGCCAATGAGCTCAAACGAATGGGTGCAGTAGGCGATATTGCCTCTAAATTTATCAACCAAGATGGAGAGATTCTGGACCTCGATATTCACCAAAGAGTGGTTGGGCCAGATTTCCAGCAGATCCGAAAAAACTCAAAAGTAGTCTTGGTCGCTGGCACAAAGAATAAAGCAGAAGTGATTCATGCTTCATTGAAGGGGAAATGTGCAGATATCTTGATTACGGATGAGGCANCTGCTTATGAGTTAATTGAAAACGCTTACGTTTAAGGAGGGTCATGATGACGAAAAAAGAACTGGTAATGGGCATCGACGCGGGGACAGAAAGTGTACGAGTTGGCTTATTTGATTTAAATGGAAACGAAGTTGCCTTTGCTGCGACTGAATATCCAACCTATCGTCCCCAACAAGGTTGGGCAGAACAAGATCCACAGGATTGGTGGAATGCATTAGTAACCAGTACGAGGAAAGCGCTCCAACATGCGGGAGCAACAAAAGATCAAGTGAAAGGAATTAGTTTAGATGCAACCGCTTGTAGTGTCGTTCTATGTATGAATGACGGCACGCCATTGCGTCGATCCTTGATTTGGATGGATGTTCGTGCAAGCGAAGAGGCTCGTTTCATCTCTTCGATTCAACATGATGCCTTAAAATACAATGGTTATGGAAACGTTTCCCCCGAATGGATGCCATGTAAGGCCCTTTGGCTCAAAAGAAATGAACCCGAGCATTACCACAAAGCGGAAAAAATCCTCGAATTTGCCGATTGGTATATGTACAAATTAACCGGAAGATGGACAGGGAATATCTGCAATACAACCACTCGTTGGTATTACAACCGACATGAAGGTGGTTGGCCAGTCGATTTCTATGAAGCAATCGATCTCGGTGATATTTTGGAGAAATTCCCACAAGAAATCCATGATCTCGGTGAACCGATTGGCGGTTTAACGAAACAAGCAGCAGAAGAACTTGGGCTCAATGAAGGAACGCCTGTCGGTCAAGGTGGAGTGGACGCTTTCATTGGCTTAATCGGCTTGGGAGTGACCAAACCAGGACGCGTTGGTCTAATTACAGGAACCTCCCACTGCATCATGGTCTTTAGTGAAGAAGAGTTTCACGCTCCAGGTGTGTTTGGTTCTTTCCCTGATGCAGTGATCCCCGGCCTACAAATGATTGAAGGCGGACAAATCTCAACTGGTGCGATTATCAAATGGTTTAAAACCAATTTCTGCAAAGACCTGGAGGCAGAAGCAAAACGAAAAGGTGTAAGCGTATACGACTTACTGACACCAGCAGCACAAAAACTGCCACCAGGCTCAGAAGGACTACTGGTCTTGGACTACTGGCAAGGAAACCGTACACCCCATGTCGATCCGGATGTGCGTGGATTGATCTACGGACTTTCGCTAAGTCACCGACAAGAGCATATCTTTCGAGCCATTATGGAAGGGATTGCTTATGGCACGGAAAACATTATTCGCGTTTTTAAACAAAATAATATCGACGTCCAGGAGATTTCCATCGCAGGTGGAGCTACCAACAGTCCTTTGTATTTGCAAATCCATGCCGATGTAAGCAATCTGCCGATTTACGTACCCAATGTTTTGCAAGCGCCTTCTCTTGGCTCTGCAATCTTAGCCAGTGTGGGGGCCGGCTACTATCAGGATATACAAGAGGCTGTGAAAAACATGGTTCATTATGATCGCTGTATTGAACCGATTGAAGAAAACCATCAGCAATATCAAGAACTGATCGAGCGTTACATGGAAGCGTATCCACTTTTCCAAGAATGGATGAAAAAGATCACCAAACATGCTTCCAGTTAAAGGGAAGGTGAATTTAAGTTGTATACCATTTCAGCTTCGATTCTAGCTGCAAATCATGCCCATCTAGCCAAAGCGGTAAAGGATGCAGCCACAGCAGGAGTGGATTCCATTCATGTTGATATTATGGATGGGCACTATGTTGATAATCTCACATTTGGCCCCAAAACCGTTCATGACCTGCGTAGAGAGACAACGCTCCCAATCGATGTTCATTTTGAAACATATGAACAAGAAAAACTTGTCGATTGGTTTATCGACGCAGGTGCAGATATGATCACCATTCAATATGAAAGTTGCAAACATCCTTTTCGCTTGATTGAGCATATTAAAGCAAAAGACATCAAAGCATCGATTGCTTTTTCACCTGCAACGCCATTTGAGCAAATCCAATGTTTTCTAGCAATGGTGGATGAAGTCAACATTATGTCAGTTGAACCTGGCTTTGGTGGACAAGTATTTCGAAAGGAGGTGTTGCCCAAGATTCAGGCCTGTTCCGACTTTATCCAAAAGGAGAAGCTACCAACACGCATTGCGGTTGATGGTGGGTTAAATGAACACAACATTCCGGATGTCATCGCCAATGGTGGTCAAAATCTCATTATTGGAACCCTACTGTTTATGGATGATCAGATTGAGCAACAAGTGAAAAAAATACGCAAGCTCACAAAGGAAGGGGTAAAAAATGAAGATTAAAAAGATATTTTCGATCTTACTCAGTGTTCTACTGGCTTTAGCGGTTGTCGCTTGTAGTTCCAATCAAAACACCACTGATGATCAAACGGGAAATCAACAATCAAAAACAAAAGGAAAGAAAGTAGAAAATCCGAAGATTGCTTGGATTCATATGAATGCAGCAGCCCAATCGGAACAACGGGCCAAAAAAGGCTTTGAGGATTATATCAAAAAGAAAAATTACAATTGGGAAATCACAACCGTTGACAGCAAAGGATCAGGTCAAACACTTGCTAGCAACCTGGAAGATGCTGTGCAGCGTGGTGTTGATGCAATCATCGTGTCCATGGCTGATCTACGCGCAGCAAAAGCATCCTTAACCAATGCCAAGAAAGCTGGAATCCCCGTCTTTGCTATCGATTCGGGTTGGACGGAAGGAATTATAGTGGATATTACGAGTAACAACTATGTGATGTCTTCAAAAGTTTCCAGTTTTTTGGTCGACCAACTAGGTGGTAAAGGGAACATTATCGCCTTCAAAATGGCAGAACACCATGGCGTACGTAAACGCGGAGAAGTGCTGGATATCATTGTGAAAGAAAATCCCGGAATCAAAATTTTAGAATCTCACAACATTGATTACAGCAACTTCTATCAAGATACGCAAAAAACAATGGAAGACTACCTCTCACGCTATGGCGATAAAATTGATGCCGTTTGGGCTGGCTGGGATGAACCCGCAATGGCTGTAGCCGAAGCGATCAAACAAGCTGGATTTACACGTGATCAAATCAAAGTAGTTGGTATTGATGGACATCCACCTGCCATTGATGCCATGCGCGATAACAAATATCCATTAGTGGCAACAGTTGCCCAAGGCTTTGAAGTGATGGGCGAAAAAGTTGCTGGCTACATCTATGACATCGTAACCCAAGGTAAAGATCCAAAAGATGTCATTCCTTCTACAACGATTTATGTTGATACACCGTTGATCACGAATAAGAACTTGCCTGATAAAAATACGCCTCCTTATAAAGCAAAAGACTTTTATAGCGCAAACTAATGCCCCTTGCGGGTGTTGATCAACACCCGCCGCTCTTTATTTTTGAGGTGATGAATGGATGAGTCAATTATTACGTGTATCCAAAGTAAATAAACAGTTTCCTGGTGTAAAAGCACTGCAAAATGTCCATTTTGATCTACAAAAAGGAGAAATTCATGCCATTGTTGGTCATAATGGTGCAGGTAAATCAACGTTCGTCAAAGTGATTACGGGTGTATATCAGCCGGAAGAAGGAGAAATCTATCTCGAAGGAAATCCCGTTCAATTTCATAGTCCACATGATGCTCTACAAGCCAAAATTGGCATCGTCACTCAAGAAGGTAGTCTCATTGAACAATTTACTGGGGTTGAAAATATCTTTTTAGGTCAAGAGATCAGTCGCATGGGCTTTTTAGATAAAGCCTCCCTACAAAGAAAAGCAAAAGAACTACTAGCAGAATTCAACATTGAGATTGATCTTTCACGCCAAGTCCAGTATCTCAGCCCCGCTCAACGCAAGTTAATTGAGATTATGAAGGTGTTGAATCTGAAACCCAAAGTATTGATTCTCGACGAGCCAACAGCATCGTTATCTGATAAAGAGCGGAAAATTTTATTCTCCATTATGAGAAAACTAAAAGAAGCCGATATTGGGATTATCTTCATTACCCATCACCTGGAAGAAGTTTTCTCGATGGCAGACCGGATTACCGTATTTCGTAACGGAATCAATGTCGGCACGAAAATTGCTGCTGAAACCAATGAAGATGAGATTGTCAAAATGATGATTGAAAAGAGCAGCTTGGAAGAATTTCCGACAAAACAACATACCATTGGTGAAAAACTATTGGAAGTACGTGATCTTTCGGATGGTGAAAACATCCAAAACTCCAGTTTTACTGTACATGCCGGAGAAATTGTTGGGTTTTTTGGAACGGTTGGTGCAGGCAGAACCGAATTAATGGAACTCTTATATGGGGCAACCAAAAAGAAGTCTGGAACCATCCTGATTAAAGGGAAACCGGTACAAATTCGCAATGTGACCCAAGCCATTCAACACGGATTTGCCTTGATCCCTGATGATCGTCTTCGCAAAGGATTGTTAGTGGAAGAAAGTGTGAAACAAAATCTCTCTCTCCCCTCGCTAAAAGAGATGACAATGATGGGTTGGATCCGACAAAAATTCGAAGAGCAGCGAGCCAAACAATTGATTGATGCTTTAAATATCAAAACACCGGGTACAGAAACAAAAGTAAATCATTTAAGCGGTGGAAATAAACAAAAAGTCTCATTCGGTAAATGGACTTCCTCCAAAGAACGAAAACCCCTTATCTATATCTTTGATGAACCAACGGAAGGGGTCGATGTGGGTGCACGAGCCGAAATGTACAAGATTATGGTCGACCTTGTAAAAGATCAACAAGCAGGGATTATCCTTGTTTCATCTGATCTCTCGGAGATAACAGGACTCGCGGATCGAATCTATGTGATGAAAGATGGAAAAATTGTGGATGAAATTCAAAAAGAAGAAATCGAAGAAGAACGATTAATTGAATCTTCACTTGGCGTATAAATTTTTGGTTGGATTGGAGGAGACAAATGGCCGAACAAACATTAAAACCCGATAGCAAAAAAGTTGATTTTCAATATCTATTTTCCCGATACGCAACGATTGGCGCATTAATTCTCGTCTTTGTACTTTTTTCCATTATTGCGGATCGCTTTTTGGAAACCAACAATTTGATCAATATTGTGCAACAAGTTTCAACCCTGGCGATCGTTGCGTTTGGCTTAACCATTGCCATGGCTGCAGGTGATTTTGATCTGTCAGTCGGTAGTGTTGCCGGGTTAGCTGGGATTCTTGGCACAGGACTACTGGTAAATGGCTATAACCTGTTATCCGCCATCTTGTTTGTGATCCTAATTGGCGCGATCTTTGGGCTCGTAAACGGGTTGATTTCCACCAAATTAGGGATTCCATCCTTAATTGTGACCTTGGGAACTTCTTCGGTTGCAGTTGGCATTAACTTTATGTATTCTGAAGGAAGAGCCATCTATGGAAATCTGCCTGAATCCTTTACCACACTTGGTCGAGGCGATGTAATCGGCTTACCGATGCCCATTATCATTATGGCGATAATCGGGGTGATTGTTTACATTTTCCTCAATAATACCCGTGCAGGTCGATATATTTACGCAGTTGGCGGCAATGCAACTGCTTCCAAATTATCTGGAATCAAGGTGCATCAATATCGGATTCTCAGTCTTGTCTTAAGCGGGATTGGGGCTGCCATCGCGGGAATCGTATTGGCAGCTCGACTGGGTAGTGGTCAGCCAACAGCTGGTGAATCCTTTCTCATGGATAGTCTAGCCGCTGTCTTTTTAGGTATGACCACCATTAAAGTCGGTCAGCCTAATATTCTGGGAACACTTGTAGGCGTTATTCTCATTGGTGTGATCAACAATGGCCTAAATCTACTCGGTCTCCCCTTCTATATACAGGATATTGCCAAAGGGACAATTATGATTCTTGCTGTCGCCTTTGCAGCATCAAAAAATGAATTGAAATTCTTTTAAAAACTAAAGAAAACGAGAGAAAAGGTGAGGAAAATGAAAACACGTAGACTGGCAAAACTGTTTCGAAATGGTCGTTCTCTTAATCTAGCACTGGATCATCACTTCTTTACGGATCAAACAATCGGCATCGATCAAGCAGCAAGTATGATCCCTGCTTTACATGAAGCAGGCTTGGATGCAGTCTTGGTAACAAAAGGGATTGCAAAAATGTATGCAGCCGAATTAAAAGATGTCGGCGTCTATTTGCGCGTCGATATCTCTACCTCCATTTTCTCTTCCTCCGTGCCTAAAGTAAGCCCAATTGCAACCATTGAAGACGCGCTGGCTCTAGGTGCAGAAGGAATTGTCTGTATGACCTTCCCAGGGTCCGAACATGAATATGAGATACATCGCTATACCAGTGAACTAGCGGAACAGGCGGATCGCTGGAACCTGGTACTGCTTGTCGAATCGTTACCTTATACTTATGCCATTACCACCCCAGCATCGAATTCAGCCCAAAAGATTGCTGCCGCCGCTCGGATCGGAGTGGAACTGGGCGCAGATGTGATTAAGACACGTCTGACAGGGACCGAAGAGGATCGTCTTGTCATCGAACAAGCGAAAAAGCCTGTGTTGGTCTTAGGCGGACCCAAAACCGATAACAAAGAAAGCTTCTTCTCGTTTATTGAACATTCGATGAAAGTCGGCGCCAAAGGGGTGGCAATCGGCCGCAATATATGGGGAGATCAACACCCCCTCGGCATGATCAAAGCCCTGAATGCCCTTGTTCATGAAAACCAGTCCGCCACCAAAGCGCTGGAAATCTATCAACGTGAGGTGGAAGCAAATTGAAAGCTTTACGCCTATATGGGCCCTCAAAAATCCAAATTGACGATATTCCAATCCCCACGATTCGCGAACAGGAATTGTTGCTCAAAATCGATTCCTGTTCGATTTGTGGAAGTGATTTTCGCAATGTCCGCGCTGGAGGTTCTTCCCATGGGATGGACCTTCCCCGCGTGTTAGGGCATGAACTGGTCGGAACCATTGTCGAAGTCGGAGCACAATGGCGCGATCAGTTTCACGAAGGAGAGCAAGTTGTTGTCGGAGCAATCGTTCCTTGCGGACGCTGTCCGCTCTGTATTCAAGGCCACCCCAATCAATGTCAAAACAAAAAAGCAATTGCCTATCAATATGACGGTGCATTTGCTGAATACATGAAAGTACCGGAGCAATCTATCCGTTCCGGTAATGTAATCAAAGTGGCAGAGCATGATGAAGCCATGCGCCCACAACTGGCATTGAGTGAACCCCTCTCCTGTGCGATAAACGGGCAAGAGATTTCACAAGTCTCGCTCACGGATACCATCGTGATCGTTGGCTGCGGACCATTGGGGCTGTTTCATACACAACTGGCAAAATTAAAAGGCTGTAGCAAAATCATCTGTGTCGATTTTGATCAGCACCGACTCCATCTTGCCAAACAAGTGGGAGCCGATCATATCCTCTCCCCTCAAGAAGTTGATTTGGAAGAAGCGATTAAAGAATTAACCAATGGCATCGGCGCCAGTGTCGTCATGGTTGCCGTTCCCGACCCACAAGTCGTCCAAAATGCGCTCAACTGGGTAGCACCGCGAGGTCGAATTAATGTCTTTGGCGGAATGCCTCAAGATCACCAAGGCATTGAACTCAA
>JGI1652J44930_10000681_pt1 | contig 13167 bp, 14 predicted proteins | sample NewIslsDNAsample_FD_44930 | JGI IMG/M metagenome (IMG submission 44930)
ACGATATCGACGTACTCGCAACCGCCATAATAGCGTCGTCCTGGATAACCTTCTGCGTATTTGTTCGTTAAAACCGAACCTTGCGCTTCCATGACCGCTTCGCTGACGAAGTTTTCAGAAGCGATTAATTCAATTTTGTCACGCTGTCTTCCCAATTCTTTCTGTATCGCATCAAATACTTCTTTATCAGCAGACTGTAAATGTTTCATACTAAACTCCTTCCAACTTTCTACTATGTTTCAACCATACTTGATTTTGATTTTCATTTCAAGTAAAACACGAATCTTTTTTTAAAATTTTGTTTTAATGTACGGATTTTATTAGATTTAAACAAACGTTTGATTGCATTCATTGCTTATTTTACCATAAATGCAATTGGCTAATCATAGCCTGGACAATTGTCAGATTGGAAATATGTTAAACCTTGTTTTAGCCAATTTATATGTGCTAATTGCGGATTTCCTCCCGGCATGAGAACATTGAATTGCAATCTCAACTTTCTCAGTAAACAAAAACGTTTAACAGCCATACTTCACCGTTTGCAGCGGTTGCGAAGAAAAAACGATACATTTCCGTTATTCTGCAAACAAAAAGTCTAATCCAGCTGAAGACACAAAAATTGATGCTGAACGAAAGGGTCCCGTCATTTTTCATGCTCTGGGCTTCCCCGCTTAAACAGATTCTGTTGATGTCTCATGCTTGAAACTATAATCATAGACACCGTCAAAAATTTGCACTGAAAAGTTTTGATTTCAACATTTGTAAACGGGCAAGCAGTTTTTCAATGTTGACTTTCCGACCGAAAAATAAATCGTTAAAAATGACATTGAAAAAAGTGAAATTCGGTGCAAATAAAAAAGACGATTTCCTCATGCAGAGGAAAATCGTCATTTTTTCCGATAACAAGCTCTTTCTCCGCCGATCAGTTTCGGCCGTGTTTTAGCGAGCGTTACATGCGCCTGTCCGATTGAACGAATGGAAGTTCTTACCGGAACCGCAACTTTTTTTAAATGCATGCCGATGAACGTATCGCCGATGTCAATTCCGGCTTCCGCTTTTATTTCTTCAACGACGACAGGATTTTTCATCTGTTCATACGCGTATGCCGCCATGGAGCCGCCTGCATTCGGAACCGGTATGACGGTCACTTCTTCGTATCCGCGTCTTTGCGCTTCTTCTCGTTCCATCACGAGAGCGCGATTCAAATGCTCACAACATTGAAAAGCAAGAGTGACACCATTTTTTTCTGCAAACTGTTTCAGCGGTTCATATATCGCTTTTGCAACGTCAAGCGTACCCGCAGTGCCAATTCGTTTGCCGATTACTTCACTCGTGCTGCAACCGACAACGACCAAACTATTCGGTTTTAATTCAGCAAGCTTTCCGAATTCCTCCAGCAGCTTTTCCATTTGCTCGCTGATGGCTAGCAGCATCGAAATTCACCTTGATTTTCATACTCGCTAATTTTCTTAATCCGTCTTTCGTGTCTTCCGCCTTCATATTCCGTTTCCAGCCATGTTTTTACGATTTCACGCGCCAATCCCGGCCCGATGACGCGTTCTCCCATCGCAAGCACATTGCTGTCATTATGTTGACGAGTCGCTTTGGCTGAAAACACGTCGTGCACGAGTGCGCACCGAATGCCTTTTACTTTATTCGCGCTAATCGATACACCGATTCCCGTACCGCAAATGACGATGCCGCGTTCAAATTCTCCTTTCGCCACTTTTTCAGCAACGGGAATTGCATAATCCGGATAATCGACGGATGAAGGGTCGTGGCATCCGACGTCTTCATATTCGATGTTCATTTCTTCCAACAATTTTTTGATTTCCTGTTTCAATTGAAATCCACCGTGGTCTGAGCCGATTACAACTTTCATGATTCACCCTCCGCTGAAATTCGATCGGTGTCACTCAAGTATAAATTTTTTGATCGTTTGATTCAAGCGGGATGATTGTTCAGAAAGCTCAGCGATAATGTTGGCAATATTTTTGATCGCTTCCGCCTGTCTTTCCGTTGTGGCAGCGACTTCATCAGCGCCCGCGGACGTTTCTTCCGCGATCGCGGCAACTTCTTCCGACTGCTGTGACGTAACTTGAACGCTTTCCATTTGCTGATTGACGAGTGATACGATGTTGTTAACGGAATTTGTCACTTCATTGACAGACTGGCTCATTTCCGCAATTGCTTCCGTTGTTTGCTCGCCTTTTGCCGCTTCTTTCATCGCCATATCTACTTGACGGTTAATTTGATCGACGACATTCGCGACTTCCGCCTGGATGTTTTGAATATTTTCCGTAATTTTTTGCACTGCTTGCGCACTTTCTTCAGCGAGTTTGCGGACTTCTTCAGCTACGACTGCAAATCCGTGTCCGTGTTCACCGGCTCTTGCCGCTTCAATTGATGCGTTCAGTGCAAGCAAGTTCGTCTGTTCAGCAATTTCACCGACAAGTGATATGATTTGTCCAACTTCTTTTGCATGGCTTTCCAAACGGGAAACGGCCGTCAACGACTGTTCAGAACCATTGGCGACAATTTGCACGCCTTCAACAAGCGAACGGATGACTTCCTCACTTTCTTTCAATGTGGTCACCATTGCTTCCGCCAATTCTTTCGATGCATTTGCTTCCTGCTGAACTTTTTGCGCTACTACCGTTACGTCTTCCATCGATTCTGCCGTCGTTTGTACCGCCACCGCGGATTGTTCAGCACCGGATGCGATTTCTTTAATCGTCGATTTCACATTTTCCGATTGTGCAAGCACGTCATTAACGGCAGCTGTAATTTCTTTTACTTTATCATCCGTTTGCTTAAAGTTAGCATCAATTTCCGAAACGATTGTCCGCAAGTTTTCCAACATATCATTGTAAGCAACAGCCAAGCGGTTAATTTCATCCGAGGTTTTTGGAATCGGAACATTTTCCTGAATGTTGCCGCTGGCAACTTTACGTGCAGACTCTTCGAGCTGAATGAGCGGTTTGGTAATCAGACGCGCGGAAAAATAGGCGAGGATTCCTGTCCAAATCACTCCCAAAAGCAGCATCAATGCAATGTATAATGTTTTGTTCATTTGCAAATTCAAAAAGTCATATACAAAGAAAACGAATATCGCAGTCGTACCGTAAGTGATAATCGCCAGCGTCGAAGCAAAAATCATCAACTTTAACTGCAAGCCCCATTTCACTTTTTTAGTCTCCTGTTGCACCATCTGTATCCCCCTCGTTTTCCAGTTTTGCGACTAATTTATCGATAAGCGGCTCCATTTCCGCCATTAAGCGGCGATACGTTTCCAAACTTCCTCCAAACGGATCCTGAATGTCAATGCCGTTTTTCTCTTCCCCGACAAATTGTTTTAATGTAAAAACTTTTTCTTGATAAGCAGGAAATTGTGTTTTGATGCTTTCTTTATGTTGGGCTGTCATCGTCAAAATGACATCTGCCCATTCAAACAAATCTTCGTTCGCTTGTTTGGATTGATGGGTAAACTGAATGCCTTTTTCTTTCAGTGCTTCCAGTGTCTGCTTGCTTGCAGGCATTCCCTCGAAAGCAAACAAACCAGCAGATTGCACTTCTATTTTATCGGATTTATGTTTAAGCAACGCTTCGGCCATTGGACTCCGGCACGTATTGCCTGTACACACAAATAGTACTTTTTTCATAATTAGCCCCTCCTCTTTTAACGCTATCTTACCATTGCAGAAGGGTGCATTCCAACTTACCTAATAAATATATCGGATATTGACACAATCATTTTTACCCCAAATGTTAACAATATGATGCCACCGAATGCCATACTGTATTTGCCAAACACGCGGCGAAATTTTCGCGCGAGCACCAGCCCGCTCATCGTCATCACTGTGCTCATCAACCCAAAAACGGCAACAGTCACTATCGTTTTTGCTCCAAACATCCCAAGACTTAAGCCCGCTGACATGCTGTCGATGCTCATTGAAAACGGAAAAAACAAAAGCCCAAGACCATACGGTGAAACAAATGTTACATTTTTTTCAAACTGAAAAGAAGAACGAATCATGGAAAGTCCGAGCCCTATGAGCAGACACCCGCCAAAAATTACAGCAAATTCACCGAAGTGATGGGAAAGCATTTTTCCGATCGTAATCCCTATAAACGGCATCAGCATATGAAACAATCCGGTTAGACCGGAAAGAAGCGCCATTCTTTTCAAGCGAATGAACATCATCCCAATGCCTAAACTCACTGAAAATGCATCCATCGACAACGCAAATGCCATCGTCGAAATCGCGACTAGTTCACCGATAGCGTACGCTGCATCCATCGTGTTCCCCCTACATGCCAAGCTTTTATAACGATATGCAAAAATTAAAAAAATAGACGAGTCTTCTTGTCAGTATCATTTTTTTGTTTCGGGGAATGTACACGATGCGCTTTTTCATATTAAGTTCCACATTGACAAAACCAACACGAAACGAATTTTTGTCCGCAGAACAGAAAAAACGAATGGAAAAGTGAATCTGAAAAAATCAAGCGGACTTTGCTCTTTGTTATCTGTATCCGCAAACAATTTTCCATATCACCGTGAAAAAGTATTAAAAAAAGTAATGTTTTCTGTACAATATCAAAAAGAAAGGGGGAACATTCGTGAAATTTAAAATATTTTCGATTGCTTTATTTTGTATTTTATTATTTCTTACAGCTTGCAGCGACTCGACTTCCGTCGAATATAACATATTTGCTGAACGTAATGAAACCGATAGAATCTTCTTGCGTATTGAAACCGATGTAACTGACGAGGAGAGTCTGATGGAAATCATTAAGGATATTCGTCGCAATGAAAAGTATAAACAGTATGATTCGGTTTATCTGCATATCGTGAAGCCCGGCCCGGAAAACTATGATGATGACGACATTCTTGAACAATCCATCATGCGTGCTAGATTTGCAAACACTGAAAAAGGTTTAATTCAAACCGGATTAGAAGAGCTTGGAACGGCCGCAGCTGAGTATTTGTATGACGAAAAATAAACGAACATGAGTTTTTGTCTTGCTCGTTTTGTTTTTATGGATAATAAGGTGTTGAAATAATGAATTCATTTCGTCGCGATATATACGCCCACATGCGGCAGCGACAATTTATCCAATCTCCAATAACTTCAGTAATGTCGCGACGAAGTTCCCTTTGATTCCTGCCAAAGTACATTCCGAAAAAATTCATAAGTTTTATTCCGTATCTACTGTGTGTAGTGTGTATAATCATTAAATAGAATTTATTATCGATCGTGAATCCATACGTTAACAACTCAAACAGTAAAATAGGCGAAGCGGTGCGCCGCAAACTTCAATAATTGGAAACTCCTGAGGTGGTGTTATACAAAAAATTAATGACCCGTCGCCTGACGGGTTTTTTACGGAATAATTTTCGCTGCCGCTTTTTCAAGCCGGTTCATAATCGCGGCGCCTATTCCTTCTTTCGGAAAAGCTTCACTGATAATCACGTCTACGTTTTTTGCGTCAAATTGCCGAAGCGATTCGTACAATTGGCCAGCTACTGTTTTCAAATCTGCACGTTTCCCACAAGCATGAACGTAATCGGCTTCATAATTATCGGCATTTTCTTCTGTCGTAAGGACACCAACGCGTTTTCCTTCTGCTTTTTCTGCTTCAATCAGTTCCTGCATCCGTTCCGGTGACAAAACTAAATATAGCGGAGCATTTGGCGAATAATGTGTATATTTCATGCCAGGAGATTTCACTTTTCCTGTAACGGAAGTCGGCTGCCGGACGTTTTCTTTCCCAACGACAGCTTCAATCTGTTCACGCGTAATTCCGCCAGGCCTCAATATTTCAACATGCGTGCCGGTGACATCAATGACCGTCGACTCGACTCCAACATCGGTTGTTCCGCCATCGAGTACGCCTGCAATTTCATCGCGCAAATCTTCAAGAACATGCTCCGCGCTTGTCGGGCTCGGTTTTCCCGAACGATTCGCACTCGGTGCTGCAACAGGCACGTCCGCTTTTTCCAATAGGGCAAGCGCAACTGGATGATTCGGCATGCGCACAGCCACTGTCGATAAACCGGCCGTCGCTTTTTCGCTAATCGCTTCCGTTTTCGGAAAAATGATCGTCAACGGCCCTGGCCAAAAAGCATCAATCAGTTTTTCAGCCAGCTTTGGAACATGTTGGACGATGTCATGAAGCTGTTTTTTTGAATAGATATGTACGATTAGCGGATTGTCGGATGGTCTGCCTTTCGCGTGAAAAATTTTTTCAATTGCTTCATCGGAACAGGCATTTGCTCCAAGTCCATATACCGTTTCAGTTGGAAACGCCACAACTTCATTCTGTTTCAGCAGCCGAGCCGCTTCTTCGACCGCTTCGCTTTCACACAATTTATTCACATGTTTGTCCACCGGCCAAATTTTCGTTTTAACTTTTTTTTCCATAACCTCACTTCTTTTCTAATTTATTTCATTGCTATTTGTAAAATTATCCAGATGCTATCCACAAATTGTGGATAAAGTTTAATTATTTGTTAACAATTTTAACATGTCTTTGACAGTTATCCACAGTTTTTCAAGCAAATCGATGATGAAAAACGAAAATTCAATGTCAGTTTCGCTTTCTTCCTGTTCCTTTTCATTTTGTCCGCCATCATTTTTTTCCTTTTTTTCAACAACTGCCTCTCCGCTGTCGATATCGAGAAAACAGAGCGGCGGAAACAAAACGCACCACCAGTTCGCTCCCAGTCCGTCTCCGATCGTAATCAGCAGCGTTTCATATTCTCCAGCGGGATAAACGATATTTCCATACAGTTTTGTCGGAAATGAAAATACGCCAAACTGAACGGAGAAAGGCAAATCAACGCCGGCATTTTTCAGTTCGCGCTCGACGATCCTTTCAATTTCCGGCAAATGCTTTTTAATTTCTGCCCTTGCTTTTTCAACAGAAGCATAATGTTCCACCCACGTGGATATTTGTGCACGGACTTTATCGCGGATCATCCTTTTTACTTTTTGATCCGCATCGGCATTGCTATGCGCTAAAATCCGCAAACGAATGGCATCATCCGGAATGATGGCTGCTTGGCTTTCATGCGGTTGATGAAATAACGAAGTATATAAAACCGAAAACGATAAAAATAAAAATATGATTGCTTCTCGTTTCACTTCCAGACACCGTCCTTTCATCCGTACAGTTTGGACAGCGTGCATGTGAAGTAAACGAAAAACAATCCGTGACTTTCTTACACAAATCGACAGTCAAAACCCGATTTCAGCGGTGACGATACGGTCTTTTCGATTGATGTCATACGTCTTTTCGATCTGTGCATCGGGAAACTGCTGGCGCAACAGCATCATGACATCATCGGACTGGCCAAATCCGACTTCAAACCCGACGATCGCTTGCGGCTTTAACACTTTCGGAAGCGCTTCGATGATCGCACGGTAAAAATCAAGCCCGTCTTTTCCTCCGTCAAGTGCGAGACGCGGTTCATAATCGCGTACGCCTATGTCGAGCTTCTCAATCATTTCCGTTTCGATGTAAGGAGGATTGGAAACGACAATGTGGTAACGCTGTTTTTTTTCAATGGCGGGAGCAAGCAAATTCCCATGCACAAATTCCACATGATGAGCCCCTAAACGTTTCGCGTTTTCCCGTGCAACCGAAAGCGCCTTCCCGCTAATGTCAATCGCAGTCATCGACAGATTTGGAATTTCAAGCGCGAGCGTAATGGCGATGCAGCCGCTTCCCGTTCCGATATCACAAGCGGTTATGCGTTCTTCTTTGCAGAAACGTTTATTAATTTTTTCCACGACTTTTGCAACGAGTTCTTCCGTTTCCGGACGAGGAATCAACACCGCTTCGTTGACGAGAAATGAACGGCCGTAAAAACGTTCTTCACCGATTAAATACTGCACCGGCACACCTTTTTTATGCCGCAGAATCAGCGATTGGAACTGTTCCATCACATCCTGAGGGCAATCTTCCCGAAGTTTTAGCAACAAATGCGTACGGTCAACGGACAGTAAATGCGCCAAAAGCAGCTCCGGCGCATTCGTTTCTGTTCCTAAAAAAGAAGAAGCCCAGTTTAAGGCTTCGATGATTTTCCATGTGCGTCCGCTCATGATGAACCGACCTGTTTCAACCGTTCCGTCTGGTCATGTATGATGAGCGCATCGATGATTTCGTCGAGTTTTCCTTCAAGCACCTGGTCCAATTTCTGAATCGTCAGTCCGATGCGATGATCGGTTACACGGTTTTGCGGGAAATTGTACGTACGAATACGCTCGGAACGATCGCCGGTGCCGATCGCAGATTTTCTTGTCTCGTCGTATTCTTTTTGCGCTTCTTGCTGATATTTATCGTAAATCCGGGCACGCAAAACTTTCATCGCTTTTTCTTTATTTTTGATCTGCGATTTTTCATCTTGGCATGTTACGACGATGCCTGTTGGGATATGCGTCAATCTTACCGCTGACATCGTCGTGTTCACGCTTTGCCCGCCAGGTCCGCTCGATGCGAACGTATCGACGCGGATATCTTTTTCGTTGATTTCCACTTCGATTTCTTCCGCTTCAGGCAAAACAGCCACCGTCGCTGTCGACGTATGAATCCGTCCTCCGGATTCCGTTTGCGGAACGCGCTGAACACGATGGGCTCCATTTTCGAATTTCAAGCGGGAATAAGCCCCTTTTCCGGTAATCATAAAAATAACTTCCTTGTACCCGCCTAATTCCGTATAATGGGCTTCGATCACTTCCGTTTTCCAATTTTTCATTTCAGCATAGCGCGTGTACATGCGGAACAAATCGGCTGCAAACAATGCCGCTTCATCACCGCCAGCCGCTCCGCGAATTTCGACAATAACGTTTTTCTCGTCATTCGGATCTTTTGGCAGAAGCAAAATTTTTAACCGTTCCGTAAGCTCTTTTTCTTTTTCTTCCAGTTCGTCAATTTCCATTTTGACCATTTCGTGCATTTCATCGTCCAATTTTTCCTGCAGCATTTCTTTTGCATCGCGCAATTCCGATTTTACACGTTTATATTCACGGTAGACTTGAACGGTTTCTTCCAAATCCGACTGTTCTTTCGAATATTCCTTTAATTTTTCGGGATTAGCAATCACTTCCGGATCGCTTAACAATTTATTTAACTGTTCATAACGTTCTTCAAGCGCCTGCAAACGTTCGAACACGCTCTATCCACTCCAATCACTCGTTGCAGTTTATCCTTCAGCGTAACAGTAATATTATAGTATACGAAACCTTTAGTAAACAACAAAAATGCCGAATGATTGCGGCATTTTCTCATGTTAGAAAAAAACGCCTCAAATGATTGAGGCGCATCAATATTATTCATTTCGAACGTAAATGCGGATCTCATAACGCGGCATGGCAATTTGCAGTTTGGTGCGCAGATCGTTCACGTCGGCATTCGTGACGGATTCGCCGGCTCGAACATGAACATGCGCTGTATTGCCGATAATTGCAACCATGACTGGTTCGAACCCGCTTTCTGTTTTTACCAGCTGACGTATTTTATCTTGATCGTCGCTAATGGAATATTGCTGTTCAGAGAGGTTCCTGATTTGCTGCGGATTTTGATTCATGTCGAAATTATAGCGTACGCTTTCATCGTTTCTAAGCCACTGATGGTTTATTGGACCGGCGCCAAACAGCCGATCGCGAATCGGCGCATCCGCATCGTTTGAATGTGGAGGCGATGGGTTCGTACACGCCGACAACATAAGCATGGCGGCGCCGGCGATAAGAAGTTTTTTCATGAATGGACCCCTCCTAATAGGAAGGATGTCCATTTCAAACGGATTATCTCAAGACAAATAAAGGAAACTTCCCACAAGTGAAGTTTCCTTTATTTGAGGTTGTATTTTTTCTTGAATCGATCGACGCGTCCACCTGTATCCACAAATTTTTGACGACCTGTGTAAAATGGATGGCATTCGGAACAAATTTCAACGCGCAATTCTTCTTTTACAGAACCCGTTTCAAACTGATTGCCGCATGAGCAAGTAACAATCGCACGTTTATATTCAGGATGAATTCCTGGTTTCATCACTTTCACTCCTTCCGCCCTGAATCCCTTGAGAATCAGAGTATCATCGATTGTTTATACAAGCATACAGAAAGATTATAACAATGCATGCAAGAATTCGCAAGAAGCTGCTTGATTTTTTTATCATCCACCGATTTTTTCTTTTTCAAATTGTTCGAAAAACTCTTCGTTTGATTTCGTTTCTTTGAGCCGTTTTAAGAAATGCTCAACAAACTCGACCGAATTATCCATTGTTTTCCGGATCGCCCAAAGTGTTTCCAGATGCTTTTTCGGGATCAGCAGTTCTTCTTTGCGCGTTCCCGATTTCGTAATATCGATAGCCGGAAAAATTCTTCGTTCTGCAAGCCTGCGATCGAGATGCAATTCCATATTTCCTGTTCCTTTAAACTCTTCATAAATGACGTCATCCATTCGTGATCCGGTATCGATTAGTGCAGTTGCCAAAATCGTTAAACTGCCGCCTTCTTCAATGTTGCGGGCTGCACCGAAAAAGCGTTTCGGACGGTGAAATGCCGCCGGATCAATTCCACCTGATAATGTTCTTCCGCTCGGTGGAATGACAAGGTTAAATGCTCTCGCCAGTCTTGTGATACTGTCAAGCAAAATGATCACGTCTTTTTTATGTTCAACGAGCCGCATCGCTCTTTCCAACACGAGTTCAGCGACTTTAATATGGTTTTCCGGCGTTTCGTCAAACGTTGAATGGACGACATCGCCTTTAACGGAACGTTCGATGTCAGTTACTTCTTCCGGACGCTCATCAATTAAAAGCACGATTAATTCCGCATCAGGGTGATTGATCGTAATCGCATTCGCAATTTCTTTTAACAGCGTTGTTTTTCCAGCTTTCGGCGGTGCGACGATCAATCCCCTTTGACCGAAGCCGACTGGCGCAAACATATCGATAATGCGCGTTGACAAATTTTCCGGATCGGTTTCAAGTTTAATTTTCCGCTCTGGATAAAGCGGAGTCAGCGCCGGAAAATGAACGCGTTCTTTCGCCAGTTCTGGATCTTCTCCGTTTACTGCTTCAACATGCAAGAGACCGTAATAACGTTCATTTTCTTTTGGAGGGCGGACTTTTCCCGATACTTTGTCTCCGTTTCGCAAGTCAAATTTACGTATTTGCGATGCGGAAATGTAAATATCTTCCATGCTCGGCGAATAATTGATTGGACGCAGGAAACCAAACCCTTCGTTCGGGATGATTTCCAAAATCCCTTCCATGAACAAAAGTCCGTCCTGTTCAGCTTGAGCTTTTAAAATCGAAAAAATGAGCTCTTTTTTGTTTAATTTGCTGTAATAGGAAATTTTATAATGACGAGCTTGTTCGTACAGCTCTTTCAGTTTCATATTTTCTAAATCTGCTAGATTTAAACTCATTACGACACCACTCTTTTATCATAATTTTTTCAGTTTTTTGAATTGAATGTAAAAGTTGGGGACTAAACTAGAAGCTGAAGCAAGTGTTGACATGTTTTTGAGGATGAAACGTTCCGTTTCCCGCAACGAATGAGAAACGGAACGGCAGACTACTGCTTTAAAAAGAAGTCCGGTTTTTTTGCCAGGTTATGTCTCGCCTGAATTTTACGGATCGTATTTGTTTTTGCCCGCATCAAAAGCGTTTCTGTTTCCGCATAATGACCCAAGAAGCGTACACCTTTGACCAATTCACCGTCTGTAACACCCGTCGCCGCAAAAATTGCATCATCGCCTTTCACCAAATCATCCGTTCGAAACACTCGGTTAATATCCGTGATACCCATCTCGCGGCAACGTTCCACTTCCGCATCATTCTGCGGCGCGAGCTTGCCTTGGAATTCTCCTCCAAGACACTTTAACGCTACTGCTGCCAAAACGCCTTCCGGGGCTCCGCCTTGTCCAAATAAAATGTCAACGCCTGTTTCTTCAAACGCGGTGTTAATCGCAGCTGCGACATCTCCGTCGGTAATCAGTTTGACGCGTGCGCCGGCATCGCGGATTTCCTGTATCAGTTTTGCATGCCGTTCACGCAAAAGCACAGTCGCGACAACATCTTCAATATCTTTATTTTTTGCTTTCGCAACCGCTTTTAAATTGTCATAAACGGAAGCGTTGATATCGATGTGGCCTGCCGCTTCCGGTCCAACGGCGATTTTATGCATATACATATCCGGCGCATGCAAAAGCGTTCCCCTGTCTGCGATCGCCAACACCGTCAGTGAATTTGGAGCACCTGATGCAACGATGTTTGTTCCTTCCAACGGATCAACGGCAATGTCCACTTTCGGACCGTTGCCAGTCCCTAGCCGTTCACCGATGTAAAGCATCGGCGCTTCGTCCATTTCTCCTTCTCCGATCACGACAACTCCGTCCAAATCGACGGTATCAAATACGGATCGCATGGCTGAAGTAGCCGCTTCATCCGCATCGTCTTTTTTTCCTTTGCCGATCCATTTTGCCGCTGACAAAGCAGCAGCTTCTGTAATTCGTGCAACTTCCAGCGCTAATTTTCTATCCATCGCTCTCTACCCCTAAAAACTTTTCACATGTGCTTCTTGTTCTTCTTTTGTCATTTTTTCTCTCCATACCCGCGCACCTAAACCGGTGAGCTTTTCAATCAACTGTTCATAACCGCGGTCGATATGCTCTAAACCGTAAATTTCTGTGATGCCTTTCGCCATTAACCCAGCAACGACTAACGCTGCACCAGCTCTTAAATCAGTCGCCTTTACTTTCGCNCCTTCCAGCTGGCATGGTCCGTTGACAATTGCTGAACTGCCTTCGACTTTAATGTTTGCACCCATGCGTCTCAGTTCATCGACATGTTTGAAGCGAGCGGTGTAAATCGTATCCGTGACAATGCTCGTTCCATTCGCTTTCGTCAGCAGCGACGTAAACGGCTGCTGCAAATCTGTAGGGAAACCTGGATAAACAAGCGTTTTCACATCAACAGGTGTCAATTCTTTTTGATGATTGCGCACGATCACATGATCTTCGTACGTTTCAACACTGACACCCATTTCCCTTAGTTTTGNAACNTACGANGATTCTAAATGCTGGGATATAACATTGTCAATAACCACTTCTTTTCCCATCGCTGCCGCCATGATCATGTATGTACCCGCT
>JGI1652J44930_10000683_pt1 | contig 13151 bp, 12 predicted proteins | sample NewIslsDNAsample_FD_44930 | JGI IMG/M metagenome (IMG submission 44930)
CCCCGCCGATCGGCGGCTATATGCATGCTTTTGCTTGCCTTTGGCCTCCGCCAGCGGTGGTAAAGCGCAAGACAGGACGTTGCCGTCAACCCCGGTGGCGGTAAGGAATTCGAACGCGGCGCCTGTCCGGTTCTTCCCGCCGCTTTTGGTCCTCGATTCGAAGCCCCCGCCCCGCCGTGTACAGCAGCAGCGCCAGGAGAAGCGTCGCAACGGGCAGGGCATCGGGATTCACGAGACGAAAAAGGCCCAGCGCATCCCCCAGCAGTCCTTCCCAGGTGAGGCGGATGAAGCGAAGGGGGGAAAGGGAATCCAGCGCGGGGATCCAGCTGAGCAGCACCGGCGCATGCACCGCCGCAAAGGCTCCCAGGGACCGGGTGTAGGAAAGGCCGTGGCCGTATTTGGCCGACGAACCCAGCCCCGCATAAATGATCGCGGTGACCGTTCCGGTGAGAATCGCCGTCCGCTCCAGTTGCGCCGCCGCAAGCTCCGCATCGGTGAACCAGTATCCGATGAAAAGGGGAAACAGCCATTCCTTGAGCAAAGCGACGGAAACCAGGACAAATGCCATCTCCGCCATCAGCGGCCGGATCCTTCCCTTCATGTTCCCCCCTCCCTCTTCTGACAGGGTATGTCCCTTCCGCAAAAAAAAGAACCGCCCGTCGAGCAGGCGGATGCACAGAACGTGCACGATATGGATAGGAGTGGAGAGAAACCATACTGTAGTTTCATTATACAAGGGCCCGGACAGCGTGTCAACAGGTAATTCTCAATTTTCAGATGGATTCCCTCTGACTGTTTTTCGCGAATATTCCTTTATATATTCATTCCAATTCCTTGAGGATCGCCGCGAAATTGGGAAAGGAAACGGCGATGGCTTCCTCCCCGTTCACGCCCACACCCCCGTCGGCGGCCAGTCCGGCGACGGCCATGGCCATTCCGATCCGATGGTCGCCGTGGCTGTCCAGCAGGCCTCCCCGCAGAGGAGTGGGGCCTTCGATCACCATCCCGTCCGGCGTCTCTTCCACCCGCGCCCCCAATTTGCGAAGTTCCTCCGCCACCGTGGCGATCCGGTTGCTTTCCTTCACCTTCAGCTCGGCGGCGTCGCGGATCACCGTTCTTCCCTCCGCCCGGGTGGCCACCACCGCCAGCACGGGAATCTCGTCGATCAGGCGGGGAATCAATGAACCGCCCACTTCGACGCCCCGTAGCGGTCCGCCGGTCACGGTGACATCTCCCACCGGCTCCCCGCACCATTGGTCCTTCGGGGTGACGGTCACCTCCGCCCCCATGGATCGGAACACATCCAGAATGCCTGTTCGGGTGGGATTGATCCCCACGTCCCGGACCGTCACCCGGCTGCCGGGAACCAGCAGCGCAGCGGCGAAAAGAAAGGCCGCCGAGGAGATGTCCCCCGGCACCCGGACGTGTCGGCCGGAAAGGCCTTGGCCTCCCCGGACGGATATCGTTCCTTCCTCCAGGGAAAGCTTCGCCCCAAAGGCCGTCAGCATCCGTTCGGAATGGTCCCGGGATGGGTGGGGCTCCCGCACCCGGGTCCACCCTTCCGCCCGAAGTCCTGCGAGCAGGAGACAGGATTTCACCTGGGCGCTCGCCACAGGGCTGTGGTGTTCAATTCCTCTCAGTTCTCCACCGCGTACCGCGAGGGGAGCAAATCTTCCGCCGTCCCGGCCGTCGATCCGCGCCCCCATCCGGCGCAGGGGTTCCACCACCCGGTCCATCGGCCGGCGGGCAATCGATGCGTCTCCGTGGACGATGGAAAAGAAGGGGCTGCCGGCCAGAATGCCCAGCAGCAGCCGGATCGTCGTGCCGGAATTGCCCACATCGAGGCATTGGTCCGGTTCCCGCAGCCCCTGCCATCCTCGGCCGTGAACGGTCAGGGTGGTGGGACCCTCCCGATCGATCTTCACGCCCAAGCGCCGAAAACATTCGATGGTATGGAGGCAATCCTCCCCGGGCAAAAAATTTTCGATCCGGGTCGTCCCTTCGGCGATGGCCCCGAACATCACCGCCCGGTGGGAAATCGACTTGTCCCCCGGAACCTGAAGCACCTTGTCGAAGGCTTTTCCTTTGCCGATTTTCAGCATCTGCACCCTTTCCTTTCCGTCTTCCCTTGTTGAAAAGCGTCCGCCGGTAAAGCAGGGTTAAATCGCGCAAATCACATCAAGCCGCGGGATTTCCGCCATGCCGAAAGCCCGGAGCCCCGGGCCGATTTTCAATCAAACGAAAACACCCGATAGCCCGCATCGCTCAGAATGCGGATCGCCCGTTTCAAATCCTCTTCCTTTTGGAACACGAGCCGGAGCACGCCGGCGGCATCCTCCCGGTTCTCCATGATGCCGATGTTGCTCAGGTTGATGCCCTCGTTCCCGAGCAACATGGCCACCCAGCCGATCACGCCGGGTTGGTCCGGCACATCCACGTAACACTCGAAGGAGGGGAGCAACATGTCCTTTTTCCGTTCGGGGAGCTGTTGTCGAAGGAATCGCGCCCGGCGGAAAAAATTTTCGATCTCCTCCGCATCTCCCCGCTCGATGGCGTCCCGCACCTCCTCCATCACCGACAGCCAATCCTCCATCAGCCTGAGCAGTTCCCCGCGGTTGCTCATCAGAATGTCCCGCCACATGACGGGATGGCTGGCGGCGATCCGGGTCAAGTCCCGGAATCCCCCCGCGGCCAGGCGGTGAAACCATTCGTTTTCCTCGTTGTAACGCCCCACCTGATTGACCAAACCGGCGGCGATGATGTGGGGCAGATGGCTGATCGCCCCCACCAGCCGGTCGTGGTGATGGGGATCCATGATCACCATTTTGGCCTTTGTCGCTTGCTGGAGAAGACTGCTCAATTTTTGCACTTCAGAAAGCGGCGTCTCCGGCGAGGGAGTCAAAATGTAATAGGCGTTTTCAAACAGCAAGGAATGGGCGGCCTCCACACCGGAACGGTGGGAGCCTGCCATCGGGTGTCCGCCGATGTATGTCACTNCCNGCTTTCGAAATTCCTCGAACCAACGGACCAATTTTCCTTTGGTGCTGCCCACGTCCGAGATGATGCACCCGGGAGAAAGGGGTTGCCGTTCCAGGCGGGACAAAAGTTCGGGAATCGTTCCCACGGGGACCGCCAAAAAAATGAACTCCGCATCCTTCACCGCCTCTTCCAGCCGGCGGCTTCCTTCGTCGATGACACCGGCGGCGACGGCCCAGTCCAGGGTTTCCTGGGAATGGTCATAACCAAAGACGCGGCAATTCGTCCGCTCTTTCAGGCAGAGAGCCAGCGAACCGCCGATCAGGCCGACTCCCAGCACCGCCGCCTTCATGGCCGATCCGCTTCCTTTTCCGCCACAAACTCCCCGAGCGCATCCAAAAAGCNCCGGTTCTGTTCCGGCGTTCCCACCGTCACCCGGATGAAGGTGGGATAACCCAAAGCCTTTCCGGAACGGACGATCACCCCTCGTTTCAGCAGAAATTCAAAGGCTTCATCCGCGGGACGGCCCGTGTCCAGCAGAATGAAATTCCCGTGAGGGGGATAATAAAACAGATTCCACTCCTCAAGCCGGCGTAAGATCTGCTCGATCCCCCGCCGGTTTTGTTCCCGGCATGTTCGGACGAAGGCTTCGTCCTCCAGGGCGGCGAGCGCCGCCCGNTGCGCCAGACGGTTCACGTTGAAGGGCTCCCGCACCCGGTTCAGTTCCCGCACGATGTCGGGGTGGGCCAGCCCGTAGCCGATCCGGAGCGAAGCCAGCCCGTGGATTTTGGAAAAGGTCCGGAGAACGATCAGCCTCGGATGTTTCTCCAGGAGCCGAACCGAATCGGGATAGGCGGGATCCGTCACATATTCGGCGTAGGCTTCGTCGATCACCACCAACACGTGATCGGGAAGTTCCTCCAGGAATCCGGTGAGGGACGGCGCATCGACAATGGTTCCCGTCGGGTTGTTGGGATTGCAGATCCACAGGATNTTGGTCCTGTCCGTCACCCGCCGCAGCATTCCGGAAAGATCATGCACCCCCTCCCGCAGGGGAACCTCCACCGGTTTGGCCCCTTCGATCAACGTCTGGGTCTTGTACCGGGGAAAGGTCTTGTCCGCCATCACCGCTTCATCGCCCGTTTCGAGATAAGCNCGGGAAACCATTTGAATGATCTCATCCGAACCGTTTCCGAGGATGATCCCCTCGGGATCCACCTTGAGCCGCTCCGAAAGCGCCCGGCGCAGTTCCGGGGCCGTTCCCTCCGGATAGAGGGGAAGCGAGGAAAATTCGGATGCAAGGCGTTCTTTCACCTTTGGAGAGCACCCAAAGGGGTTCTCGTTGGAAGCCAGCTTGATCACGTCATCGAGCCCCAGCTCCCGCTTCACTTCTTCCAAGGGCTTGCCCGGCTCATAGACCGGCAAGCCGCGAATGGCTGCCTTCGGTTTCATATGGTTCCTCCCCGCTGTTTTTCTCTTTATCTTACTCCGTTTTCAGCCTCCTGACAAACCTCCGGATATCCTCCAGGGCCTGCGGCCGATCTTCCTCACGCCGCAGCTTCTCCGAAACGGAAGCAATTTGTTCGACAAGGGCGCTTCCGACCACCACACCGTCGGCAAACCGGGAAAAGTGGCGGACATGCTCCCCCGGGAGATGCCGAACCCCACCACGATGGGAACCGGAGAGCGGCTCCGAACTTCCTGAAGAAAGCGCTCCACCCCATGGGAAAAGCGTTCCCTCCGCCCCGTCGTCCCCAGGGACGAAACGCAATAGACGAACCCCCTGGCCCGGGACGCGATTTTCCCGATCCGCTCCCGGGAAGTGGGAGCCACCAGCGGAATCAGGGCCAGTCCCGCCTGGTCGCACAGTTCGCGCAGTCCCTCGCTCTCTTCCACGGGCAGGTCGGGAACGATGAGGCCGTTGAATCCCGCCCGCTTGGCATCGGTGACCAGCGGGCGAAGGCCGTAGGAAAGCAGCGGGTTGTAATAGGAAAACAAGATCAGCGGCACCTGTACTCCCCGCTCCCGGGCGATGGAGACCATCTCCCACAAGCGGTGCAGTGTCACTCCCTGGCTCAGGGCCCGCCAGGCCGCCTGCTGGATCACCGGACCGTCGGCCAGCGGATCCGAAAAGGGAAACCCCACTTCCACCGCCGTCGCTCCCTCTTGATCCAGCAGCCGCAGCAGGGACACCGTCGTTTCCATGTCGGGATCCCCCGCCATGATAAAGGGGATCAGCCGGGGAGCCCGGCTCCTTTGAAACGCTTCCCTAATCCGCTCCATCCGCCGACCCTCCCATATGCGCCGCCATCGTCTCCACGTCCTTGTCTCCCCGGCCGGACAAACAGATCAGAACGATCCGGTCCCTTCCGGCCGCTTTGGCGATCTTCACCGCTTCCGCGACGGCGTGAGCCGACTCCAGCGCCGGCAAAATGCCCTCCGTCCGGCACAGCAGGCGAACCGCCTCCAGCGCTTCCCCGTCCGTCACCGCCGTGTACCGGACCCGTCCCGTGTCCTTCAGATGGGAATGTTCGGGACCCACCCCGGGGTAGTCCAATCCTGCGGAGATCGAATGGGCCGGAAGCACTTGTCCGTGTTCGTCCTGCAGGAGATAACTGTAGGAGCCGTGCAGCACACCGGGCCTTCCCTTGCACAGCGTCGCCGCGTGTTTCCCCGTGGACAGGCCTTTGCCCGCCGCTTCCACACCGTGCAGATGGACTTCCCGGTCTTCCAAAAAGGCGGCAAACATGCCGATCGCGTTGCTGCCCCCGCCGACACAGGCCACCACATGGTCCGGCAGACGGTTCTCCTTTTCGAGGATCTGCTTCCGCGCTTCATCCCCGATCACCCGCTGAAAATACCGGACCATCTGCGGATAGGGATGGGGGCCCACCGCCGACCCCAGCATGTAAAAGGTGTCCTCCACGTGGGTGACCCAATGCCGGATCGCCTCATTGGTGGCATCCTTGAGAGTGCGCGTCCCCGAACGGACGGGCACAACCTCCGCCCCCAACAACTTCATCCGGAAGACGTTCAACTTCTGCCTTTGAACATCCTCCTCCCCCATGAACACGACGCACTCCATTCCCAGCAGAGCCGCCACCGTGGCGGAAGCCACTCCGTGCTGACCCGCGCCGGTTTCGGCCACCAGGCGCTTCTTCCCCATCCTGAGGGCCAAAAGCGCCTGCCCCAGGGTGTTGTTGATCTTGTGGGCGCCGGTGTGATTCAAATCCTCCCGCTTCAGGTAAATCCGGGCGCCTCCGACCTTGCGCGTCAATCCTTCGGCAAAGGTAAGGGGAGTGGGCCGTCCGGAATATTCCTCCCTCAGCTCCTTGAGCCTTCTGAGAAACCGGGGGTCTTCCACCGCTTCGCAAAACCCCTTTTCCAGTTCAAAGAGGGCGTTCATCAGTGTTTCCGGGACGTAGCGGCCCCCGTAGGGGCCGAAATGGGAGGAAAAATGTTTAGTTTGGGTTGCAAACTGGTTTTTGATCATGTATTCTCACCCTCTCCACAAAGGAACGGACCTTTTCCCGGTCCTTGCATCCGTCCGTCTCCACTCCGCTGGACACGTCGACCCCGTCCGGAGCAAAACGCGCCACAAGCTCCCCCACGTTTTCGGGATTGAGTCCGCCGGCCACCCAAACCGGACGCTTGGCCGCGTGCCACTTTTTCCTGATCTCGACGATCCGTTCCCAGGAAAAGCGGATGCCGGTCCCCCCCTTTTGCCCGCCGGAGGCGGAATCCAGCAAGACACTGTCCACCCAGGGGGCGTAGGCTTCCACAGTCCCTTTTTCCGCCGCTTCATCCGGAGTGAACGCCTTGATCACTTGCACCGACAGGGTCTTTTTGACCCACCGGCAAAACTCGGGGGATTCTTCCCCGTGCAGCTGCACCGCGTCCAGATCGGCCCGGAAAAACCAGTCCATCACTTCATCCCGTGTCGGATTCATCATCACGCCCACGGCCATGGCACCCGGCGGAAGCATCCGGAGGAGAACCTTCAGCTGTTCCGGCGGCACAAATCGCCGCCGCCCGGGAACCAGAATGAATCCGGCGGCGTCCAGATCGACGCCCTGGAGGGCCTCCATGTCCGACGTCGTCCGAAGCCCGCAAATCTTCACAAAGGTTCGTCTCAAGCTGCCCCACCCCCGATCAACGCGCGCACGGCGCTTTCCGGATTCTCCTGCCGCATGAGGAACTCGCCCACCAACACGCCGTCCACCCCCGCCCGGGCCATTCGCCGCACATCTTCGGGGGAGGTGACGCCGCTTTCCCCGATTACCGGAATCGTGTCCGGAAGCAGCGGCCTGAGCCGCTCCGTGGTGCCGAGATCGGTTTGGAAAGTGACCAGATCCCGGTTGTTGATTCCGATCACATCCGGCTCGCACGCCAAAGCCCGTTCGATCTCCTCCTCCCGGTGAATCTCCACCAGCACCTCGAGGCCGAGGCGGTGGGCGGCTTCGCTCAAGCGCCTCAATTGCTCGCGATCCAGCAGGGCGGCGATCAGCAAAATGGCGTCTGCTCCCAGCATCCGGCTTTCCTTCACCTGGAGCGGATCCAGGATGAAATCCTTGCGCAAGACGGGAAGGGACACCGCTTTTTTCACCCTTTGGAGGAAAGCGCCTTCCCCTCCGAAAAAGCGCCGGTCCGTCAGGACGGAAACGGCGCTCGCTCCGCCCCGCTGATAAGCGGTCGCCATCACCACGGGATCCACCTGTTTTCGGATGACCCCCCTGGAGGGGGAAGCTGGCTTCACCTCGGCGATCAGGGCCGGTCCGTCCCGGCGGGCTTGAATCGCCTCCGACAGGGAGAGCGTCTTCATCCCGGACTCCCCGCTCCCCTCGGGAAGGAGATGTTTCAGCTCCTCGATTTCCCTGCGCTTCTCCGCGACGATTTTCTCAAGAAACATGGCTGACCTCCCGTGAATACCGGATCATGGTCTCCAGTTTTTCGGACGCCCTACCGCTGTCCACCGCATCGGCGGCCTTCCGGACTCCCTCGGCAATGCTCTTCGCCCGGCCGGCCACATACAGGACGGCTCCGGCGTTGACCAGAACGACATCCCGGCAAGGCCCCTTTTCTCCCCGGAATACCTCCCGCAGGATCCGCGCGTTGGTCCGGGCATCGCCGCCGGACACCGCCTCCTGCGGGGCCGGACGAACCCCCAAATCCTCCGGGATCACCGTGTAGGTTCTGATCTGCCCGTCCTTCACCTCGCTGATTCGCGTCGGCGCGCTGATGGAGATCTCATCGATTCCGTCCAGGCCGGCCACCACCAAGGCCCGTTCGGCGCCGAGCGTCAACAGGACGCGGGCCACCGTTTCCGTGAGGGCAGGATCAAACACGCCCATCAGTTGCCTCTTGACGCCCGCGGGGTTCACCAAGGGCCCCAGCAGATTGAAACAGGTGCGGAATCCCAGCTCCTTGCGGGTCGGCATCACCTGCTTCATCGCGGGATGAAACAGCGGGGCAAACATGAAACAGATTCCCAGACGGTCCAGCGCCTTTTCCGCTTCCTTCGGCGACATCTGGATGCGGATGCCGAGGGCCTCCAGCACATCCGCGCTTCCGCTCCTGCCGGATACCGCCCGGTTTCCGTGCTTGGCGACGGGAATGCCCGCCGCCGCGGCCACAATCGCCGCCCCGGTGGAAATGTTGAAGGTTTTCCCTCCGTCGCCGCCGGTGCCGCAGGTGTCCACCGCCCCGGGAACCCGCGGGTATACGGAGGCGGCTTTGCTCCGCATCCCTTCCGCCAATCCCGTCAATTCCTCCGCCGTTTCCCCCTTCATGCGCAGGGCTGTCAGCACCCCGCCCATCTGCGAAGGGGAAAGCTTCCCTTCCATCATCCGGATCATCAGCTGACGCGCCTCTTCCCTCGTCAGGCTTTCCCCCTGCACCAACTTGGACAAGCATTCCCGGATCATCCGCCTCTCCCTCCCTGTCAGGATCCGATCGGTTTGAACAAGGTTTCCGCCAGCTCCAGCGCCCGAAACATCCCTTTGGCTTTATTGAGGGATTCTTCATATTCCCCCGCCGGGGAGGAGTCGATCACCACTCCCCCTCCGGCCTGGACATACGCCTTGCCGTCGCGAAAATGAAGGGTGCGGATGGCGATGCAGGTGTCGAGATTGCCCGCAAAGCTGAAGTACCCCACCGCCCCCGCGTATACCCCGCGCGGCTCCGGCTCCATCTCTCCGATCAATTCCATGGCCCGGACCTTCGGGGCGCCGGAGACGGTTCCCGCCGGGAAGACGGCGCGCAAGGCGTCGATCGGCGTGCGGCCGGGGGCCAACTCGCCGGTCACGTGGGAAACCATGTGCATCACGTGGGAATAGCGCTCGATCGCCATCTGCTGGGTCACGCGCACCGTCCCGTAGCGGCAGACGCGTCCCAGGTCGTTTCGCCCCAGGTCGATCAGCATGACATGTTCGGCCCGCTCCTTTTCGTCTTGCAGAAGCTCGGCCGCAAGTCTCTCATCCTCCTCGGCCGTCCTCCCGCGGGGGCGGGTCCCCGCAATGGGCCGCGTCTCCGCTTTCCCGCCGTTGACGCGGACCAGCAACTCCGGTGAGGAACCGGTGACCACCTCATCCCCCATCTTCAGGTAAAACATGTAGGGGGAGGGGTTCAGGATCCGCAACACGCGGTACACGTCAAAGGGGGGCGGAGCGGGATGCCAGGTCCACCGCTGGGAGGGAACCAGCTGAAAAATGTCGCCCGCGCGGATGTGTTCCTGGGCCCTTTTCACCATCGCTTCGTACTGGTGGCGGCTCATGTTGGAGGAAGCCCGGAAAAGATCCGGCTCTCCCCCCGCCTCAAAGGGCGCGTCGAGAAAGAAAGCCAGTTCAGGACGGCGGGAGCGGATCCTTCCCGCCCTTTCCTCCAGCTCCTCCACGGCCCGCAGGTAAAGTTCCATAAGCGCCGCTTCCCCCGCTTCCCCGGGGACGTGGAGATGGTGAACCAGCGTCACCTGTTGCCTCAAATGGTCAAAAATCAGCACCCGGTCGCAAAACATCAGGTGGAGATCCCGGGCCCCGGTCCCTTTCCCCGCGTGGGGAAAGGGAGGCAGGGATTCCATGTAGCGAACCGCCTCGTAGGCGATATACCCCACCGCCCCTCCCAAAAAGGGGGGATGACCGGGATAGTCGGGAGTGTGGTACCGTTTCAGCAAATCCTGCACCACATCGAAGGGATCGGCCGCCAGGCGCCTGGTCCCCTCCCTCCCGGACAGGGTCACCTGACCCTCCCGGCAGGTGACGATCAAGAACGGATCGGCCCCGATGAAGGAGTATCGGGCCCACTTCTCTCCTCCTTCCACGCTCTCCAGCAGAAACGAATAGGGCCGGTCGCGCAACCGGTCGTACAAAGACACCGGCGTTTCCGTGTCGGCATAAATCGTCTTGCACAGGGGAATGGACGAATAGGTCTTGGCAAGCCGCTTCACTTCGGCAAACGGGGGGTAAATCACCTTCTCCCTCCTTCCGGGAGGGCAGAACGGAAAGGGGAAAACCAAGGGGAAAAAAGGGGGAAAGAAGAAAATAAAAAGATCAAAGCATGGAAAGCTTTGATCGGAGATACCCGTCCTTTGGCTCCGCTCCGCTCTGCTCTCCTCTGCTCTCTTTGCTCAGCTGGGCTCTGCTCAAAAATTCATTGGATTATCATCACTTTAATCGAGTTTGCCGTTTCTGTCAATCCTTTTTGAGACCTCACCCTGACTTCAACCGGCGGAGCACCCGCCGGATTGCCTCCTCCGGAATGCCCCGCACCAACCGCACCGCGCCGATGCGTTCCGGAAGCACAAAGGCGTATACGCCGCCCCTCGCCTTCTTGTCCCGGCGCATCAGTTCCAACAGCTTCTCTTCAGGCCACTCGCCCGCGAGATGGACCGGCAGGTGAAAGGCCTGGAGCAACCGTTTCGTCGGTTCCACCACGTCCCGCGCCGTCCCCAGCGCTTCCGCCAGCATCGCCGCTCCCACCATGCCGATGGCGACCCCTTCACCGTGGGTCAGTCCCGCATATCCCGAAGCCGCCTCCAACGCGTGCCCGATCGTGTGACCGTAATTGAGAATCGCCCGGAGGCCCGCTTCCCGCTCATCCTGCGACACCACCTCCGCCTTGATCCGGCAACCGTTCCAGATCGCCTCCTCCACCAGGGAAGGCTCCAGGCGCAGAAGGCGTTCGCTGTTTCGGAGCAGCCAGTCCGCGAAGGAAGCATCGGCGATCAGGGCGTGCTTGACCACCTCCGCATAGCCGGAGACCACCTCCCGCCTGGGCAGGGTGCGGAGGGTGCTGACGTCGAACACCACCATGAGCGGCTGGTGAAACGCGCCGATGACATTTTTCCCGAGGGGGTGATTCACTCCCACCTTTCCGCCGACACTGCTGTCGTGGGCCAGAAGGGTCGTGGGCAACTGGACAAAGGGAATCCCGCGCATGTAAGAAGCCGCCAAAAAACCGGCCAAATCCCCGACAACACCGCCTCCGAGGGCCAGCACCACCCCCTGGCGATCCAGTCCGAACCGGAGTCCTTCCTCCACCAGCCGGGAAAGCTGTTCCAGGGATTTGGAGGATTCCCCGGCGGGCACCGACGCCTCTCCCACCCGGTAACCCGCCGCCCGCAAGGGGCCGGCCACCTTCTCCCCGTACAGCGGACCCACATGGGTGTCCGTCACCAGCATCAAGGGGCGATCCGGACCGATCCCCCGACTCCGGAGCCATTCGGGCAGCCGGGCGTACAGATCCCGTCCGATCAGGATCGGGTAGGTTTGCTCGCCTGTGGAAACCTTCAGCGTCCGCATGGTCAAAACCTCGCAATCCGTTTCCGGTATTGCTCAACCTGTTCGATCAGCTCCGGCATCGTGTCGGCGGGAAACTTCTCCGTCAGCGCCTGCGCCACTTCCCAGGCCACCACATTTTCGGCCACCACGCAGGCGGCGGGAACCGCGCAGCTGTCGGAGCGCTCGATGCTCGCCGCAAAGGGCTNCTTCGTCTCGATATCCACGCTGCGGAGGGGTTTGTACAGGGTGGGAATCGGCTTCATCACCCCCCGCACCACAATCCGCTCGCCGGTGGTCATCCCGCCCTCAAAGCCGCCGGCCCGGTTGGTCGCCCGGTAAAAGCCCCTGTCTTCGGCCCAAAGGATCTCGTCATGCACCTCCGATCCCTTTCTCCGGGCCGCCTCGAAACCGATCCCGATCTCCACTCCCTTGAACGCCTGGATGCTCACCACCGCCCGGGCGATGCGGGCATCCAGCTTCCGGTCCCAATGCACGTGGCTGCCGAGTCCCGCCGGCGCCCCCTCCACGATCACTTCCACGATCCCGCCCAGGCTGTCCCCTTCCTTTTTCGCCTCATCGATCAGGCGCATCATTTCCTTTTCCGCCTGCGGATCGAGGCAGCGAACGGGGGAAGCCTCCGCCCGGCGGAGGATTTCGTCCAGAGGCAGATCCGGCGTCGCCTCCGCCTCCGCCGTCCCGATCCGCACCACGTGACCCGCCACGCGGATTCCGCACAGCTCCAGCAGCTGGCGCGCCACGGCCCCGGCGGCCACCCGGGCGGCCGTCTCCCGCGCGCTGGAGCGCTCCAGCACATCCCGCATGTCCCGGTGCCCGTACTTCAATGCTCCGTTCAAATCCGCATGTCCCGGGCGGGGGCGGGTCACCCTCCGCTTTTCCGCGTACTCCGGGATCGGATCCGTTCCCATCACCTTTTTCCAGTGAGTCCAATCCTTATTTTCAATCACCAGCGTCACCGGCGCGCCGGTGGTTTTTCCAAACCGCACCCCCGACAGCACCTGGACCCGGTCCGACTCGATCTGCATCCTGCGCCCACGGCCGTATCCCTTCTGCCTGCGGGCCAGCTGTTCATCCACCTTTTCCCTGGAAAAGGGCAGCTGGCTGGGCAGGCCCTCGATAATCACCGTCAACTGGGGACCGTGGGATTCTCCCGCCGTCAAATAGCGCACGACTTCTCCCCTCTCCCGAAAAAACTTCGCCACAAATTTTCTTAGTATCTTATCACACAAACGAGCGAATCGGAATCGCCTTTAGGCGTTTTCATAGGAATAAAAAAGGTTTTCGTAGCAAACTTGTTTAAATTAATGACACGGCAAAAACCCGAGCCTTCTCCGATGCAGACTCCCCGTTTCTGCAGAAAACGTCCACCGCATCCTCCCGCAC
>JGI1652J44930_10000685_pt1 | contig 13140 bp, 13 predicted proteins | sample NewIslsDNAsample_FD_44930 | JGI IMG/M metagenome (IMG submission 44930)
GATTCAGTATTGACCGAGCGAATGGTCGATAAAATGGACTGTAAGTTATGTAAAAATTGTTCTTTAATTTCTTCTACTTTTTTCTCATCATAGGCTATTAATGTTTCTCCTGATTGAAATAAGTCATTACCACCTATTGTCATCATAATGATGGATGCTTGTCCTAGTTGACGTTGGACTTCTTTTTGTTGAACCAACTCTAGTAATTGCGGAGATCGTAAACCTTTGACCGCTAAATTTGTAACGTTAATATCTTTATCCGTTCTTTCTTTTATTAAATCAATAAAGTAACCAATATAACCTTTTCCGAATGAATCTCCTGTTCCTCTCGTTAATGAGTCTCCAAGCGCAACAATTTGAATCGTATCATTATCATTCTTGGCTATTGTGGCATCATTTTGTACTTCAATTTCTCCCGCTTCTACATTTGTTCGGTCAAACATTAAATAAATTAAAGCTGACATCCATAACAATAAAGAAATAACGGAGGTAATCATGAAAATACGGACGGTAAAAAATTTCAATATAGCCCCTCCTTCCATCTTTCATTTCGAAAAATTATATATCATCTTTCATTTCGAAAATTTATATATGGTAAAGTTTATCATATCAAACGAAATTTACCTATTCAAAAGAGTGGGGTGTCATAAATATTAACCCTTTCATCATACATTTATAACGGTAGATATGCTAATAAAGGAGTCAATAAAAATGAAAAATGGGTTGATGTTTTTTGGTTTTATCACAATTTTAAGTGTCATTGCATTTTTGAATGAATTCAATTTTTCTAACGAAGATAATCCAGTAGATGTGCCTGTCATTCATTTCAATTTTGAAGATAACGAAGAAGAAAGTAAAACTCACATCCCTATTCTCGAATATCGTTTAGACAAAAAGGAAGAAATTGATGGATATATAGTAGAAACCTACCGAGAATTTGAAATTTATAAAGATGAAAACGGGAAAGTGATTCAGACGATACCTACGGAAAACTATGAGTTTATTAGGTATAAAAAATATTAATGCAATGTCTTATCTTCTTCATGATTTTATTCCCTCAAATCATTTTAACCCCTATCCTTTGGCTTTTCACTATGCATTATTGTTAATAGATTCCCATTCTTATATTCTTTTTTTCCTCTTTTTTGAAAAATATCAATAGGACGTAGATTTACAAGAGGATTTACCTTTCAAAGTATTTTTTTCCTATCGAAAAAGGACAATTAACCATTATATTAGCCCAACATAAAATGTTTATATGCTCTAATTGATACAGGCTAACGTAGAAAGGATGATAAGGATGTGTGGGATCACCGGCTGGATAGATTTTCATAAAAATATGAATAACGAAAAAGAAACACTCCATAAAATGACAGAAACATTATCTAAACGCGGTCCCGATGCAACACAAATTTGGACCAACACTCATGTAGGCTTTGGTCATAAACGGTTGATTGTCGTAGATCCTGAAGGTGGAAAACAACCGATGACAAGAGAAAAAAATGGTTATCATTACACCATTTGTTACAATGGAGAGCTATATAATACAGAGGATATTCGTAAAGAATTATTGAAAAAAGGATATACTTTTCAAGGACATTCAGATACAGAAGTTCTTTTACAGGCATACATCGAATGGGAAGAAAATTGTGTAGAATGGTTAAATGGAATCTATGCCTTCGCTGTGTGGGATGAAAAAAACAATCAACTCTTTATTGGACGAGATCGTTTAGGAGTCAAACCTTTATTTTATGCAGAAATTAATAACGGTTTTATATTTGGATCTGAATTAAAAGCGATTTTAGCTCACCCAGATGTGAAGACGCAGATTGACCGAGAAGGATTGAACGAAATTTTTGCTTTAGGTCCATCCCGTTCTCCAGGATCAGGTGTATTTAAAGGGATTAAAGAGTTAAGGCCTGCACATGCATTAACTTTATCTCCTAATAAAGGGTTAAAAATATGGCGCTACTGGAATGTAAAAAGTGAAAAACATATAGATTCTTTGGAAGAAACCATTGAAAAAGTTCGCCACTTGGTAACTGATGCCGTTCAAAGACAGTTAGTTTCAGATGTTCCATTATGTACATTTTTATCTGGCGGAGTTGATTCAAGTTCTATTACTGCTATAGCTGCCATGGAATATGAACGAACAGGAAAAGGCCCTCTTCATACATTCTCTATCGATTATGAGGGGAATGATCTATTTTTCCAAGCGAATGAGTTTCAACCAAATTCAGACACAACTTATATCCATCTGATAACGAAAAAATTTCAAACCGTTCACCATAACTATATGATTACACAAGAAGAGTTAGCGCATTATTTAAAAGAAGCCGTTCATGTAAAAGATTTACCTGGTATGGCAGATATTGATTCATCTTTGCTTTGGTTTTGCGAACAAATAAGGAAAGATTTTGTCGTTGCTCTTTCTGGTGAGTGTGCCGATGAAATTTTTGGTGGGTATCCTTGGTTTCATCGTCCAGAAGATTTGAAAAGAGCCGGTTTTCCGTGGATGAGATCGATTCAAGAACGAAAAAATTTATTGAAGGAAAGCTGGCAGAAAAAATTAAAGATGGACGAATATATGATGTCTAAATATAGAGAAACCGTTCAGGAGACTCCTAGATTAGATGGAGAAAATGAAAATGAGGGACGAAGAAGAGAGTTATTCTATTTAAACATGGTTTGGTTTATGACGACGTTATTAGATCGAAAAGATCGAATGAGCATGGGAGCGAGTTTGGAAGTTCGAGTTCCTTTTGCTGATCACCGTCTCGTGGAGTATGTATGGAATATACCATGGGACATGAAAATGTACGAAAATCGAGAAAAAGGTCTTCTCCGTAAAGCATTGGAAGGATTATTGCCTCACGATGTCCTTTACCGTAAAAAGAGTCCTTATCCGAAAACTCATAATCCAACATACGTTCATGAAGTTAAAGTGTTGTTAAATCAAATTTTAAAAAACCGCGATTCAGTTCTTTACGAATTTTTCAAAGAATCTAAGCTTAAAGAAATCATTGAAACAGATGGTGCCTCTTTTAAGGAACCTTGGTTTGGCCAACTAATGACTGGACCTCAGTTATTAGCCTATCTCGTCCAACTTCATATTTGGTTTGAAGAATACGGAATCGAGCTTATCGATGGATAATAGATTTGGTAAAGAAATATAAAGGGTGTTTCTGATTGGAAACACCCTTTTATACATGAACATTGGTTTACGTGTTAACAAACACAACCTATTATGATTAACAAAATAAATAACACAACAAGTAAGGAAAAACCTCCACCAAATTTATTCCCCATCCTTACACCTCCATTAGGTTTGATATAGCCTATGTCAATCGTCATGTGATTGATTGGGCGAATAACTAAAACGATTGAAAAACGAATTTTCATTCAATAGCCTCTTTTGATTTCTTGTCTTTTATTTCAATTGTTCGATATAATAAATGTGATTGATTTTTTTTTGAAATTTTTGAGGTGAAACGGATGAAGCTTGAAGGTTGGTTTGCGGGATTTATCATCTTTTGGGTATGTGTATTAGTATTTATGTTTGCAGTTGGCGGATATTTTATGTTCCGCAAATTTTTAAAACGACTCCCTAAGGCGGACGGTAAAAGTGATCTAGATTGGGAAGAATATTATGTAAATGAAACAAGACATTTATGGGGTGAAAAAGAAAAAGAACTATTAGAAGAATTAGTTAGCCCTGTACCAGAATTATTTAGAGATGTAGCNCGACAGAAAATAGCGGGGAAAATTGGTGAATTAGCACTAAAAGAAAAAGCCGAGGCGATTACTACCGATTTAATCATAAGAGGATATATTTTAGCAACCCCAAAAAGAGACCATAAATTTTTAAAGAAAAAATTAGTGGATATGAACATTGACTTTTCCTCCTATCAGGAATTGTTTCAATAAAATTTAAGAGAAAACAAACGGTTCCATGAACCGTTTGTTTTTTTATAGCACTTTCCTCACCTATGAAATATTTTAATTATGAATCTTTCAATTTTTTTAATTTTTTTGATATAATATTTAAAGTTCCAAATTTTAGATTGTATTGGTTATGCGGAAACTTATTTGAAAAAAGAAAGAGTTTCATTATTTAAGAAGAATGGTTGATTTAGTGAAATAATTGGTAGATTTGATTTCATTTGAAAGATATATTAGGGGGAAACATCTTGTATAAATTAAAAAGAAGTTCATCTATATTATTAACACTAGGAGTTGTACTTATTATTGGATCATGGGTATTCTCATTTTCCTTTGGTTATGCGTTAAAAGATTATTTTATTAAACCTAGAGATGCGTTTTTATTAGGACAATCCATTGAGACGTATTATTTAATGATTGTAGCTTTTGTTTTATTGGGAATATCGCTCATTATTTTGTCCATCGATACAAAGCAAAAGAGGAGAAAAAATCTTTGGGCATTCCCTATAATGACCATAAGCATAGTACTCTTTTTCATAAGCTACAACAGTTACTATTATGCTAATGATCAAAGAATTGCCAATAAAGAATTATTTTCATTGAAGAAACAAGAGTATCAATGGTCTGAGATTGAAAAAATGGAGTTTATCTTCCACATTGTTGAGGGCGGAAGCCAAAAGGGAGCAGCCATCAAAGTTTATCCGAAAAACGGAGACCATCCAATTTATATTGAATGGGACCAATATATTTTTTTTACACGCTATCGACTAGAAAAATTAGTGTTAGATCATGGAGGAGAAGTTAAAACAGTCATTTTAGATAAAAGAGAAAAATAAAACCATCCTGAATATTTTTCCGGATGGTTTTTCCATTTAAATCGTATTTGGTTCGATTGTTCCGTTTGTTTGAGACAATAGTTTCCGAAATTGAATATACATGGCGATTCGCCACGGAACTATCATGCCAAAAGCTAATAACCAGAACATTCCTGTTAACTCTCCATAGTCGATGCTCGAACTTAATAATAGTTTCAAAACTAAACGAATCAGTAATAGGCCAATTAAAATAAACGGAAATGCTTTTGATCGTTTTAAATAAATATCTTCCCCACGAACTTCAAATTTACTTGTTTTGATTAAAACGATGGAAAAAAGAAGTCCGACAGAAACAGCCTCTAATATCTCAATAGGAGTAACACGAAAGGCTGGAAANAGAAACATAGCTGCTCCTGTTGACATAAATATTGGGGGTAAAATTATTTTTTTGGCTGTAACGGGATGGCTAGAAGCTTTCATCCGTACAAAAATCACTAAAAATCCCATTAATATGGCAAAAATGGTTGAAGCTATAATCACGCTTCCTCATCCTTTTTGTTAAATTTGTCTTTTTCTATTATATACAAATCCTTGAAAATCGCAAATAATCCTATAAAAGAGAAATCCACTTGTTCTCAAGTGGACTAAATAACTGTTACGAAAAATAGGTGGTGAAAGAGAAAACACTATTTCATAAATATTAAAAACCGGTAAACCCACCGAAAATAGGACCTAACCAATTGATCAGTTTTGTCATCCAGTCAAAATATAATACAATTCCCATCACAATCATAAGAATTCCGCCAATTTTTACAATCAATTGACTATGTTTTTTGATCCATTTCAATTTTCCGATAAAAAATGAAAGGACAAAGAATGGAATAACAAATCCAAGAGCATACGCAGTTAAATAAACAACACCCGATCCAGGATTAACAGCAGCCAATGTTATTACCGCTGCCAGAATTGGTCCCATACAAGGCGTCCAACCCGCCGCGAATGCCATTCCAATTAAAACAGAACCAAAATAACCGCTTGGACGATGTTTAAATTCAATTCTACGATCCTTCATTAATACTTCTGGTTTAAATACTCCTAATACCATTAAACCAAAGATGACAATTAAAATAGCACCGATTTGTCGAATCAACTGTCCGTAATCGATAAAAAATTCACCAATGAATGATGTTGCAAAACCTAATGCGATAAAAATGATAGAAAATCCAATTATGAAAAATATCGTATGTAACATGCTTCGTTTTTGCAGCATGGCGTTTTCTTCTTTTAAATCCGATACACTCATGCCTGTAATATAAGATAAAAATGCTGGATATAACGGCAAACAACACGGGGATATAAAGCTTAAAAATCCTGCCCCTAAAGCAATAAAAACATTTATATCAGATGCCATCAAAAACACCTCCTGTCCATCGTAACTTCATTTTACCAGATTGAAACATAAAAAGAACAAGTAGATCGTGAAGGTTTTGTGAAGTGATATCTTAAAATCAGTCCATAAATCAATCTTTTAAAAACTTTTAAGAAAAAAAGTGGTTCAAACCTAAACGATTTGAACCGAATAAACCATTATATTACATAACGATATTAGAGAGTTTTTCACCGTTTTGCAATAAATACATTTTATGATATAAACCACCTTTTGCGAGTAGTTCTTGATGAGTCCCTCGTTCAACAATTTCTCCTTTATGCAACACTAATATTAAGTCAGCATCTTGAATCGTTGATAATCGATGGGCAATCGCAATAGTCGTTCTTCCTTTTCTCATTTTTTCTAATGCTATTTGAATCGCTTCTTCTGTTTCTGTATCAATATTTGCAGTTGCCTCATCCAACACTAAAATTTTTGGATTCGTTGCTATTGTTCTGGCAAACGCTATAAGTTGTCGCTGACCACTAGAAAACGTTGATCCTCTTTCCGTAACTTTTGAATCATATTTTTGAGGCAATTTTTCTATAAAAGAATGCGCTTGGACAAATTTAGCCGCTTCAACAATTTTTTCATCGGAAATGGATTGGTTGTGAAGTCGAATATTATCTTTGATTGTGCCATAAAACATAAACGGATCTTGCAATACTAACCCCATTTTCGTCCTTAATTCTTCCATCGGATATTGTTTGATCGATTGTCCATCAATGAGAATGTCACCTTCGAAAAATTCATAAAACCTCATTAATAAATTGATAATGGAACTTTTTCCGCTTCCGGTATGACCAACTAACGCTACCGTTTCCCCAGGTTTTGCTTTAAACGATATATTTTTTAATACCTTTTGTTTTCCATCATAAGAAAACGAAACATTTTTAAATTCAATTTCTCCATGTTCAATGGAGATAGGTTTAGGATTGTTCGGTTTTGGTGATACTTCTTTTTCATCTAGAAGTTTAAATACTCGAGAAGAAGCAACAATGGCTTGTTGATATAAACTTAATCGCTGCATCACATTATTCACAGGTTCGAAAAATCGATCTAAATAGCTGACAAAGGCAAATAGTACTCCAATTTCTATCGGTTCATTCAGCGATGTAATTCCGAAGAAACTTAATACGATGATTATGGCTAATGTGTAGACAAGATCGATTGCTGGGCGCAATAATAATCCGTCCATTTTAATGTTTCGCATCCCAGCTTTATAATGTTTTTCATTGATTTCTTCAAATTCTTCTCTTAAACGTTTTTCTTGTCTAAAGACTTGAATAATTCCCATACCTTGTAATGATTCGTTTAATTTAGCATTTAATTGACTTAAGCGTTCCCTTAAATCTTGATAAAAAATCGAACTATATTTCCGATATGTTCTCATAATCATAAAAATAATTGGCAATAAAACTAAACAGAATAAGGCTAGTTTAGAATTCAATATAAACATCGACACGAAAATTCCGATAAGCAAAAAGGCACTTTGGATAAATGTTGCAATCACCGTTACAAACATATCTTTAATGGCTTCTGTATCATTGGTGACTCTAGAAACAATACTTCCTGCCGGTGTTTTATCAAAATATTTCATTCCTAATTCTTGAACTTTTGAAAAAACGTCAATTCTCATTTGTTGAATAATTTTCAATGCGATTTCTTGGAATTTTAATAGTTGAAAATAACTAATGATGACATTTCCAACTTGAATGATAAGAAATGCCGCTGCTAATACAATGATTGGTTGTACATCAAAATTTCTAGGGGTTAAATGATCATCAATAAAAACTTTTATGATAATGGGCCCTAAAACATCCCCAACGGTTGTTAATAAAAGTAAAGCAAAAGCAAAAAATATTAATTTTAGATGGGGTTTTGTATAAGATAATAAACGAAATAAAATTTTCCTCTGTTCTTTTCCAGTCATCGCCATCGTTTGTTTATCCATAATATTATCCTCCGTGTTCTACGAGTGATTCAAGTTGCTGGCGTAAGAACATATCACGGTACCAGCCATCCATCTTCATCAATTCTTCATGAGTCCCTCTTTCACTTATCTTTCCTTGATCCATGACGATAATTAAGTCGGCATGTTGTATAGCACTAAGTCGATGGGCTGTAATAATCGTTGTTTTGCCTTCACGGTTTTCTTTTAACGCTCGTAAAATTGCTTCTTCCGTTTTCGCATCTACAGCAGATAATGAATCATCTAACACTAAAATTTCAGGATCCATCAAAATGGCACGAGCAATGGAAATCCTTTGTTTTTGTCCTCCAGATAAAGAGACTCCTCTTTCTCCAACAACAGTTTGATAACCATCGGTAAACTGTAAAATATCATCATGGATATTGGCTATTTTAGCTGCTTCAAAGATTTGTTCATCCGTTGCATTGGGATGGGCAAAAGCTATATTTTCTTTTACTGTCGCGGAAAATAAAAAGTGATCTTGCGGCACATAACCAATCGATTTTCTTAAAGCATGTAATTGATAAAATTGGATAGGTAGATCATTGATTGAAATGTCACCATCATACCCTTCAAATTCTCTCGTCAACAATTTTAACAATGTTGTTTTTCCAGCACCTGTTTTTCCAACAATTCCTAATGTCCATCCACGTTTTACCGTAAAATGAATATCTTTCAAAACAGGTGTAGTCTCATTAGGATACGTAAATGAATGAATACGATATCGAATATCCCCTTTTGGCATTTCATCTTTAGCTTCCGGAACATCCACTATATCTGGTACTTCAGCTAGAAGCGCTGAAACACGATCGTAAGATGCACTTCCTCGTTCTACGATATTAAATAACCAACCAAACGCAAGCATTGGCCAAATGAGCAAACCTAAATACGATGTAAAAGAAATTAACTGTCCAATAGTTAACTCATCATTAACAACATATACGGCACCAAACGCAACCGCAAGNAAATAGGAAATTCCAATAATGATAGATATGGTAGGATCGAATAATGAATCTACTTTCGCAACAGAAATATTTTTTCTCACCACATCGTCTGATAATTGTTTGAAAGATTCTATATCTTCTTTTTCCTGTCCGAACGTTTTTATGACCTTAATTCCTGTAATACTCTCCTGTGCTTTATCATTTAATGAAGAAAAGGCAGCTTGAGCATGATGAAAACGTTTATGAAGAAGGGTTCCGTACCAATTGGTTAAAATCGCCATGAAAGGCATAGGGATTAAACATATTAATGTTAATTTCCAACTAATTGTGGTTGCCATCGCTATGATGACAAATCCACCAGTAGCTAATGAATCAACAAGTGTAAGTACACCAGAACCGGCTACTTGCTGAATCGCTTGAAGGTCGTTAGTTGCATGGGCCATTAAGTCACCGATTCGCTTTCTTTGATAAAACGATTGACTCATATTCGTAAAATGTTCGTATAAACGATTTCTTAATTGTTTTGCTAGTTTGACGGAAGAACCAAAAATCATAATTCTCCAATAATATCTCAGCACATACATACTAAGTCCAGCAACAACTAAAACACCTAGCCAGAAAAATAATATTCCCCAAGTTAATGTGCGCTCTGCTATATGGTCAGCAATAATCCCAATAATTTTAGGTGGTATTAATGTTAAGATGGCGACAAGTAATAAAAAAATAGTCCCTGCAATGTATGATTTTTTTTCTTGCTTAAAAAACCATAATAAATCGATGAATACTCTCATGTCGGTCCCCCACAATTAATGAATATAAAAACTTTTTATAGTTTACCAAAAATTATAATAATAAGAAAGTTTATTAATTAGATACAAAGAATGAATTTTTCTACAACTTTCGATGAAGGAAAAATAAAAAATCACCCTCCTAGCCCAAAATGGATAAAGAAAGGCGATTTTTTATGAAAAATTATTTTAAGTTTTGTTTGTTCATCGCATTCATCATTTGATTGATTTTCTTTTGCGATGGTTTCATTCCCATTTGCATCATCATAACTTTTAACATTTGTTCGTTAATTGGTGGATTTTTCTTTAAGTAGCTCATCATATATTTACGAGCGATGAAAAATCCTAGTGCGACCCCAGCTAACAAAGCCAGAACACCGACTAGAATAAGTTCCCACATAGATTATTTCCTCCTTCATGTTGTCTACCATACAGTGTACTAAACCATTGTCCATTATACAATATTTGAAAAAATTTTTGTTATGAATTTATATGAGTTTTCGTTTCTTTAGAGGTTTTAGCCATCCATAACGAAAATGTTCTGTATCAGAGGCAAAAAAATTATATTCCGTCTTCCGCAAAGCTTCTATAAATACCATTTCCGCTTCAAAAGTTCCATTTGATTCAATGAACAATAAATTTTCTTTAATTTGCAGTTGAGCCTGTCCACTTTTTCCGCAAATATAGTATATACCATTTTTAACTTCATAATCTTTTCTTTTTTGTAATTGGGACATTAATTGTGTATGTATCCGTAAAGTTGGAATCGGTTTTGTAATGTAATCTATTTGTTTTTTTAAAATATTTTTAAACTCACCAGTAGATTGCTTATATTCTTTGAAAAGGTTGAAGAAAATTCTTTCACGACCGTAAAAATATTTGGCAACGAAGTCTTCAATTAAATACAATTCATATACCCTCAACCACGTCCCCCCCTTAATAATCATCCGTTACTCCCATTATAAAAATTTCTTGTTACGGAACTTGTCAATATATGAAAAAATCTTTCGTTTCTTTTGTCGAATCTTCTTTTTTTAATTATACATAAAGCTCGCCAAAAAGATAACGATTTATTCGGAATTTATAGAATATTTACAAAAAAATTAAAGCTTGCCTTATAATATTGGCAAGCTTTAATTTATACGTCTTATTTTGAAAGTAATTCTTTTACTTTTTTCACGATGTTTTCAACAGTGAATCCGTATTCTTCCATAACTTTATTACCTGGAGCGGATGCACCAAATCGATCGATCGCTAATACGTCTCCATCTAGTCCAACATAACGTTCCCAACCAAGTGACGCCGCCATTTCAATTGCTAAGCGTTTACGAACATGAGGTGGTATGACTTTGTCTTTATAAGACTGATCTTGTTTCTCAAAACGATCCCATGAAGGCATACTTACAACAGAAACATCAATACCTTCCTCTAGCAACACTTTTTGAGCTTGAACAGCTAAATGCACTTCGGAACCTGATGCTAATAAAACGGCTTCCGGAGTTTCTTTTTGAGATTTGGAAATGATATAGGCTCCTCGTTCTACTCCTTCTTTTGCCATTTCGTTTGTACCCTCAATGGTAGGCAATCCTTGTCTTGTAAGTACTAGTGCCGTTGGGCGATCTTTTGAAGTCATTGCCACTCTCCATGCAGCAACTGTTTCGTTACCATCAGCTGGACGAATGACTGTTAAATTTGGCATNGCACGTAATGAAGGTAATTGCTCTATAGGTTCATGTGTTGGTCCGTCTTCCCCTACAGCAATACTATCATGGGTAAACACGTACGTAACTGGTAAATTCATTAATGCAGCTAGACGTATAGCTGGGCGTAAATAATCTGAGAATACAAAGAATGTACCACCAAATACACGGACGCCTCCATGAAGAGCCATTCCATTCATTGCTGCACCCATCGCAAATTCTCTTACACCAAACCAAATATTTCTACCTTCATAAGAATTCGGTAGAAAATCTCCGGATTCTTTAATCATCGTATTATTAGAACTTGCTAAATCTGCTGAACCTCCAATTAAATAAGGAACATTTTTAGCAAGTGCATTGATCGACTCTCCACTAGATGCACGGCTAGCTAAAGATTTTCCTTCCTCATAGACAGGTAAATCTTGATCCCATCCTTCTGGAAGTTCCCCGCTAATAGCTAATTTTAGCTGTTTCGCTAATTCAGGATATTTGCTTTCATATTGTTTAAATAATTCATTCCATTCTTGTTCTTTTTTCTCACCTTGAACTTGTACTAGTTCACGGAAACGATCATAGACTTCATTTGGTACATGGAAATCTTCTTCGAAAGTCCATTGATAATATTCTTTTGTTAATTTTAATTCTTCAGCCCCNAGTGGAGCACCATGAACCGCAGATTTTCCTGCCTTGTTAGGAGAACCATAACCAATCACAGTTTTTACTTCAATGAGTGTCGGACGATTTAAGTCTTGTTTCGCAAGTTCGATGGCTTTTGCGATTTCTTCTAAGCTGTTTCCATCCTCCACTCGTATGTATTGCCATCCATATGCTTTAAAACGCATTTCTACACTTTCAGAAAATGCTTTATTTAAATCCCCATCTAAAGAGATATCATTAGAATCATATAATACGATAAGACGTCCAAGTTTTAAATGTGCAGCTAAAGAAGCAGCTTCTGCTGAAACTCCTTCCATTAAATCGCCATCTCCGCAAATGCTGTATGTAAAATGATCGATAATATTCAAATCATCTTTGTTATAAACAGTTGCAAGATGTCGTTCAGCCATAGCCATTCCTACAGCCATTGCAATCCCTTGACCTAAAGGACCTGTAGTTGCTTCAACACCAGGTGTATGACCATATTCTGGATGTCCAGGAGTACGGCTTTGCCATTGACGGAAATTTTTAATATCATCCATCGTTAAGTCATAGCCGGATAAATGTAATAAGCTATAAAGTAACATTGAACCATGTCCAGCAGATAAAACGAATCGATCACGGTTAAACCAACTTGGGTTTTTTGGGTTATGATTCATAAATCTTGTCCATAACGTATAGGCCATTGGAGCAGCACCCATTGGCATTCCGGGATGTCCGGATTTAGCTTTTTCAATGGCATCAATAGATAGAGTACGTATTGCATTAATAGAAAGTTGATCGATATTGTCAAACATTGGAAACATCCCTTCCTATATTTTCTTACTCCTCTATAATATATGTCTTAAGCAATGAAGACAATAAAAGAAGTATAGTTTTTTCATTCTCTATTA
>JGI1652J44930_10000686_pt1 | contig 13131 bp, 13 predicted proteins | sample NewIslsDNAsample_FD_44930 | JGI IMG/M metagenome (IMG submission 44930)
CCCCCTCTGTCATGTCCGCTCAGCGAACGCCTGAGAGCTTCGCCCGGCGAGCCGGGCTTGCACCGTCGGCGGGGCCACACCGCTGGTGTGCGCCCTCTTTCCAGAGGTATCTCGCCCGTACGGTCCGGTGGCCTGAGAGGTTGTCGGGGAGGGTTGCTCCTTCGGCGCCGGCCACGGCAGCACCGTGACCGAACTCTCCCGCACGGGGTCAGCGATGCCAGGGAGCCTACCTGATCAGGTGGCTGATTCGAACCGCCGATGTCGCCGGGTACACACCCGGTCGGAGCAGTGCCTCGTCAGCCCGTCCGACGGTCCCGCCGGCGGCGGGCCAATTCGTCCTCCACCGGAGGTTCGACCTGCTGGCCGTCCGCCCGCTCAGCGGGGAACTCGTGAATGGTGCCGCTGATCTCCCGCATCGCGCCGCTGACGGCGATCCCGAAAACGCCTTGGCCGCCTTGCAGCAGGTCCACCACCTCCTCGGCGGAGGTGCACTCGTAAACCGTGGTGCCGTCGCTGAACAGGGTCAGCTTCGCCAGATCTTCCACCCCGCGGTTGCGCAGGTGCTCCACCGCGACACGGATGTTGTGCAGCGACACCCCGGTGTCCAGCAGTCGCTTGACCACCTTCAGCACCAGGATGTCCTTGAACGAATAAAGGCGCTGCGTGCCAGAACCACTGGCGCTGCGAATGGAAGGACGCACCAGCTTCGTACGCGCCCAGTAGTCCAGCTGGCGGTAGGTTATGCCGGCGATTTGGCAAGCCGCTGGGCCCCTGTAGCCGACGAGCTCATCCGGTATCGAAGCATCGCGGAACAGCTCTCCCTGCTCCGCAGCATCCCGGCTGGGTGCCTCCTCGACCACGCCTGCCTCCCCTCGTCCGGCCCGAGAGCCGATGACGATGCCCGCACCCGGCCTGTCCGGGTGCCGTGAACTGCTCCATCGCGCCAAACCACATCGGAGCAATTCATGTCTTGAAGGTAAGCCCGCCCCACATACCGGTCAACGCGACGCGCGGGCACCCCCGGGACAGACGAGCCGGCCCGGAGGGCCGGCCGCCGCCTGTGCAGATGGCAGGGTCAGGTGTCGGCACCGCGGAAGTCCTCCGGGGAAACCGAGTCGAGGAACTCCCGGAACTTCTCGACCTCGTCCTCCTGCTCATCCGGAATGATCAGGCCGGCCTCGTCCAGCACGGACTCGTCGGCGTGGATGGGCACGCCGGCGCGCAACGCAAGAGCGACGGAGTCACTCGGACGCGCGGACACCCGGACGTCGCCGTCGAACACCAACTCGGCGAAGAACGTCCCCTCCTGCAGGTCCGTGATGCGAACCTGCTCAAGGTCACGTCCCAGAGCGCCGATAACGTCCTTGAGCAGGTCGTGGGTCAGCGGCCGGGCAGGCCGAACCCCCTGCTGCTCGAGAGCGATTGCCGTAGCTTCGACCGACCCGATCCAAATGGGCAGATAGCGCTCGCCGTGCGCTTCGCGCAGCAGCAAAATCGGCTGGTTGGCTGGCAGTTCCACCCGCACGCCGACGACGCGCATCTCGCTGCTCATCGTCACATCGCCTCCTCCAGCGCGCCGAAGCGTGACCTCCCGTCGGGAGCGCACCGACGCTTTCGACGTTACCCGCGTCCCGGCGGACATGCCCATCACAAGAGCAGGCCGACGAACCGACCGCAGCAACGGGTGTCCTGGGAAGGGCTCCTCGTCGAGCATTACCCCAGCACGATACACCGCACGCCTGCCCAACAGGACCGGCTGAGAAGCGGAAAAACACCTGCTGCAGCGGTGAAACCGCGCCGAGCGCCGGGCTCCCCGGGCCACGCGACCACGCGCCACCCCCTGCAAACGGCCGGGGAAGCGCCAAGGCTCCCCCGGCCGTCTCAGAAGTCCTGCGGCAGTTCAGCGGTTGTTCTGTTCCCCATCGACCGGGCCGGTGAGGAAAACGAGCCGGAACTTCCCGATCTGGACCTCGTCACCGTTGGCCAGGACCGAGGTGTCCACCGGTTCCCGGTTCACATAAGTGCCGTTGAGACTGCCGACGTCGACCACCACGAAGTCATTGCCTTCGCGCCGGAACTCGGCGTGCCGACGCGAAACAGTGACATCGTCGAGGAAGATGTCACTGTCCGGGTGGCGGCCAGCGCTGGTGGTTTCCCGGTCGAGCAGGAAGCGCGAGCCCGCGTTCGGGCCGCGTTTGACCACCAGCAGGGCCGCACCCGCTGGCAGCGAATCGACCCCGGACGCAGCAGGCTCCGGGGGCGCACTCTCGGTGCTGTCCGGCTCCGAGAGGAAGGGCCTGAAGACCGAGGTGGTCTCCGGTGACTGCTCCGGTGGAACGTCGCCGGAGCCGCTGTTCTGGCTCACCTGAGCTCTCCTCTACGCGGATAGATCGTGCTAAGTACGTTCCAACGTACCGTGCTGCGAGAACGGCGAAGCGCCTGACTCCCATGATCGGCGGCCGGACCGCCGATCATCCCTGGTCGATCAGGTTTTGGTACGCCGCCTCGTCCAGCAGCTGATCCAGCTCTCCTGGATCGGTCATCCTCAGCTCTACCATCCATCCGGCCTCCAGCGGAGCGGAATTGACCAGCTCCGGCTGATCCGCCAGATCCTCGTTGCGCGCAGCGACTTCCCCGGAGACCGGAGCGTAGATGTCCGACACGCTCTTGGTCGACTCCACCTCGCCCATGACGGAGCCGGCGTCCAGCTGGTCACCGACCTCCGGGAGCTGCACGAACACCACATCGCCCAGCTGCTGTTGGGCGTAGTCGGTGATGCCGACCCGGACCCTCTCCGAGTCGATCGGCTTCACCCACTCATGCTGCTCGGTGTACTTGATCACGTCCGGGGCCGCCACCTGGGTCCCGCCTTCCTTGTCCGCTGCCTGCTGAGCACTGCCTGTGCGATCACCGCCTAGCGCGGTGAGCGTAGGCACCACCGGACCACCCCCGCAAGACGCGTCCCCGCAGGAGCTGAAGAGCTACCCCCGCGGTGCGGTGCGAGCTCGTCGCACCGCGGCCACGACCTGACCGAAGTAGAGGACCCCGGCCCAGAGGTACAGCGCTCCGCCCCAGCACGTGAGCGCGAAAGCCGCCGGCCTGGCGACCTCGGAGAACGGGAAGTCCCCCTGGATGAGCAGCAGCAGCGGGAAGGCGTACATCAGGCAGAACGTCGCAGCTTTGCCCAGGTAGTGCACTTCGGGTGGCCGGTAGCCGTGCCAGCGCAGCACCGGCAGGCACAGGGCCAGCACCACGTCCCGGACGATGAGGGCAGCAGCGACCCACCACGGCACCACCTCGCGCAGCACGAACGCGATCAGCGTGGCGATGATGTACAGCCTGTCCGCAGCCGGATCGAGCAGCTCGCCGAGCCTGCTGTACTGGTTGAGCCAGCGAGCCAGCTTCCCGTCCAACCAGTCCGTTATCCCGCTGACGACCAGCACCAGCAGAGCGAGCAGTTCCGCTTTGGGACCGAGCAGCAACCACAGGAAGAGTGGGACTCCTGCTAACCGGAGCACGCTGAGCAGATTCGGCACCGTCAGCCACGGGCCGGCCACCACCCCTGCTGCTGCTTCCCGCAACCGCGCAATGCCGGGGTCCGGCTGATGTGGTTGAGGGTTCTGGCTCGGTTTGCGGGGTTCCGCACCGTGTTCTCCGGTGGTGACCCCGTCCGTGGTGCTGTCAGAATCCTGCACCACGAGCCCTCCCCCCGACTCCGCTGTGAAACTTCCCCTCGTGCAGAACCCAGCTGGTCCCGCTCAGGTCAGGATCTCACATCCGGGACTCCCCAGCCGGGGTGGCCGGTGCTCAGCGAGCTGGTCGACGGTGGTGCGCTCAATCCCGGGTGCGGCTCCATCCTCGCCGGCGGAGCTCGGCGTCGGTCAGAAAACGAGGGCGCCCCCGGTCGTCCATTCCGACCCAGCGAGCTCCGTGGAGGCCCTCCAGGACGTAGGAGTGCCCGCCGCTCCACACCACGCTGCACGGGTCCGTCGGCAGTTCCGGGGCGGCGTCTTCCGCGGACTCGACCACCTGCTGCTCGTTCACCTGACTCCACCTCCACACAACCTGTCGACCTGATCTACCTGGGCGTTATCCCAAGTGGATGTTGATCAAATTCTCGGTTGGAGAGCCGGGTCCGGAGTGGAATATGCGCTCAGCGGCCCGTCCGCGTCGCCGAGCTGTCGCACCTCCTTCTGCCGTGCGGATCAGCTGAATTGAAATCCGGCTCACACTCGAGTGTGCGACAAGATGTCCGCTTCGGCCGCCCGGAACGAACCAATCCACCCCCTGGCGTCCCCGCCCCTTGTGCGGTAGGACACAAACATCATCCGCACCGAGGAGGTGACGCATGGGCTCCTATGCCGACGCTTACCGGCGCAGCCTGGCCGACCCCGAGGGGTTCTGGCTGCGAGCAGCAGCCGCGATCGACTGGGAACGCGCTCCCGAGCAAGCCCTGGACGACTCAGCCGCGCCGTTCTACCGGTGGTTCCCGGACGGCGTGCTCAACACCTGCTTCAACGCGCTCGACCGGCACGTCCGCGACGGTCGGGGCGAACAGCCGGCTTTGGTCTGGGACTCGGCGATGACCAACTCGGTGCGCACGCTCACCTACCGCCAGTTGCTGGAGCAGGTGGCTCGATTCGCCGGGGTGCTGCGCGACCAGGGAGTCGCGGCCGGTGACCGCGTGGTGATCTACATGCCGATGATCCCGCAGGCCGTGATCGCCATGCTGGCCTGCGCCCGGTTGGGCGCCGTGCACTCGGTCGTCTTCGGCGGTTTCGCCCCGAAGGAGTTGGCGGCGCGGATCGAAGACGCCACCCCGAAGGTGATCGTCGCCGCATCGTGCGGGCTGGAGCCGAACCGGGTCGTCGAGTACAAGCCGATCGTGGACCAGGCCCTGCGGATGACGTCGCACCAACCGGACAAGGTGATCGTCCACCAGCGGCCGCAGGCGACCGCCTCCCTCGACGACCGGGACGCCGACTGGGACGAGCTGATGGCCCGGGCGGAACCCGCGGACTGCGTGCCGGTGCGGGCCACGGACCCGCTGTACGTCCTCTACACCTCGGGCACCACCGGGCGACCGAAGGGGGTCGTGCGCGACAACGGCGGCCACGCCGTCGCCCTCCGCTGGTCGATGGCCAACATCTACGGAATCGAGCCCGGTGACGTCATGTGGACGGCTTCGGACGTCGGATGGGTCGTCGGGCACTCGTACATCGTCTACGGGCCGTTGCTGACCGGGGCCACCACAGTGCTGTACGAGGGGAAGCCGGTCGGCACTCCCGACGCCGGTGCTTTCTGGCGAGTGGTCGCCGACCACCAGGTCAAGGTGCTGTTCACCGCGCCCACCGCGTTCCGGGCCATCAAGCGGGCCGATCCGCAGGCCGCTCTGCTGGCCGACCACGACGTCTCCAGTCTCCGGACGCTCTTCCTGGCCGGGGAACGGCTGGACCCGGAGACGTACCGGTGGGCTTCCGAGAAGCTCGGCATCCCGGTGGTGGACCACTGGTGGCAGACCGAGACCGGGTGGCCGATCTGCGCCAACCTCCGCGGTCTGGAGCCCATGCCGCTCAAGCCGGGCTCGCCGAGCGTCCCGGTCCCGGGGTTCGACGTGCAGGTGCTCGACGATTCGGGCAAACCCCTCCCGGCCGGGCGGGAAGGCTCGATCTGCCTGCAGCTGCCACTGCCTCCGGGCACGCTGACCACGCTGTGGGGCGACGACGAGCGGTTCCGGCAGTCCTACCTGTCCCGCTACCCCGGCTACTACCTGACCGGGGACAGCGGGTACTTCGACGAGGACGGCTACCTCTTCGTGATGGGCCGCACCGATGACGTCATCAACGTGGCGGGGCACCGGCTGTCCACCGGGGCGATGGAAGCCGTGCTGGCCGCGCACCCGGCGGTGGCCGAATGCGCGGTGATCGGCGTCCACGACCCCCTCAAAGGCCAGGTCCCCCGCGGTTTCGTGGTGTTGAAGTCCGGTGTGGAAATCACCCAGGAGGCGTTGAAGGAGGAACTCGTCGCCGCGGTGCGCGAGCAGATCGGCCCGGTGGCCGCGTTCAAGGACGTGACCGTCGTCGACGGTCTGCCCAAGACCCGATCCGGGAAGATCCTGCGCAAGTCGATGCGGGAAATAGCCGACCGGGGCGACACGGCTGTCCCGTCCACGATCGAGGACCCGGGAGTGCTGGAACAGCTCCGCCCGGTGCTGCGCCGGTGACCGCGGTGGCCCTCGTGCTGCCGCAGCGGTCCACCGGCGAGCGGTGCCGCGTTCCGCGCCGGACGGCGACGGCCCAGCTGGGGCGCCGTCCGGCGTGCGGTACCGACCTGGCGACGGGACGAGCGTCCGGTCAGCGCGGGAGCCGACCGGTCACTTCGCTTGCGAGACGTGCGGTTCGATCAGCGCCCACCACTGGGACAGGGTCGGCTGTTCGGCGAGGTCTGCGAAGGTGACCTCCACACCGAGCTTGCGCCACTTCTCGATCAGCGACATGATCCGGACCGAGTCCAGACCCCAGTCCTCGATGAGGTCGTCGTCGTGGCCTATCTCGTTCGGCTCCTCGTAGAGCAGTTCGGCGACCTGCGCGCGNACTTCTTCCAACGTCAACGACATGGCAACTCCCGTCAGGCTACTTCGGATCGCTCGGGCTCGAATGACATCGCCAGCTGAGCGGACGTGGCGACCACCGCGCACCGCTTGGCCGCGTAGTCCAGCGCCATGGTGTGCTCCTCGTAGGAGAAGTCGGCCACCGCGTCCGCAGCCAGGAAAGCCTGGATGTCGCGTTGGAAGGCCTCCGCTGCGGTCATCAGGCAACCGATGTGGGCGTAGATGCCGGTGATGACGAGCTGGTCCCGCTGCCAGTCCTGCATCATTTCGGCCAGCTCGGTGCGCTGGAAAGCGCTGTAGCGCCACTTGGTCAGCAGCACGTCGCCCGGTTCGGGGCGCAGCTCGTCGATGATCTCGGCCTGCTCGGGGTCGGCGACTCCGGTTCCCCACCACTCCAGCTGCAGGCCCCGCTGCTCAGGGGTCTGCGGTCCTGGTTGCGCGCAGTACACCACCGGTATTCCCGCTGCGCGCGCCTGCCGGCTCAGCAGCGAGATGTTCTCGACGACCTTGCTCAGCGGTTCGCGACCGGGGGTGAACTGCCCGACGAAGTGGCGTTCCATGTCGTGCACGAGCAGGACGGCGCGTTCCGGCTCGGGCTGCCAGGCCACCCGGTTCTTCGGCAGTTCCTCCGGGCGCGGCAGGCCGTACGGAGCGATGGCTGGTAGACCCACGTGTCCCTCCTAGTTCTTCTCCGGCCGCTTGAGCTTGGGGACGTATTCCCGGGCGATGACTTCGCGCAGTTCTCGCTTGCTGATCTTCCCCACGCCGGTTTGCGGGAACTGCTCGACGAACTCCACTCGGTCCGGCACTTTGTAGGAGGCGAGGCCGCGACTGCGCACGAACTTGATGAGTTCGCGCGCTTTCGGCGGAGCACCACGGGGGACCACGAAAGCGCAGCTGCGTTCCCCGAGGTAGTCGTCCGGCATGGAGACGACGGCCGCGTCGAAGACCGCCGGGTGGGCGAGCAGGTGGTTCTCCACCTCTTCGGCGGCGATCTTCTCCCCGCCCCGGTTGATCTGGTCTTTCGCTCGCCCCTCGACGACCAGGTTGCCCTCGGGGGTCATGCGCACGACGTCACCGGTGCGGTAGAAGCCGTCCGGGGTGAACGCTTTGGCGTTGTGCTCTTCGGCTTTGTAGTAGCCGCGGATCGTGTACGGCCCGCGGGTCAGCAGGTGGCCGGACTGCCCCGGGGGAACGGGGTTGTCGTCGTCGTCGACGATGAGGATCTCGTCGTCCGGCGAGATGGGGCGCCCTTGGGTGGTGAGCACGACCTCCTCGGGGTCGTCGAGCCTGGTGTAGTTCACCAGGCCTTCGGCCATGCCGAACACCTGCTGGAGCTTGGCCCCGAAGGCCGGTCCGATGCGGCGGGCGACCTCTTCGCTGCACTTGGCGCCGCCCACTTGCAGCACCTGCAGGCTCGACAGGTCGTAGTCGGTGTTCTGCACGGCTTCCAACCACACCAGGACGAGCGGAGGGACTGCCGCGGTGAGCGTGACCCGTTCCCGTTCGATCAGCGGGAACACTTCGTCCGGGCTGGGCCGGCGGGCCAGCACCACCCGACCACCGGCGTGCAGCACCCCGAAAGTGCCGGGCGAGCTCATCGGGAAGTTGTGCGCGATGGGGAGCGCCCCGAGGTAGACGGTGTCGCTGGTGACGCCGCAGATCTCGTTGCTGGCCCGGAACGAGTAGATGTAGTCGTCGTGGGTGCGGGGGATCAGCTTGGGAATCCCGGTGCTTCCGCCGGACAGTTGCAGGAAAGCGACGTCGCTCGGCTCCGGGCCGTCCAGTTCGACGGGTTCTTCGTCTATGTCGGACAGTGCGAGGAATCCGTGCTCCCCCGGATCACCAGCGATGATCACGTGCTGCAGTCCGGGCACCTTCTCCTTGACTTCCGCGGCCAGAGCCCGGTGGTCGAAGCCGGCTTCGATGTCCACCGTGATGTACGCCGCTGCTTCCGCGAAGTCGCAGAAGTACGAGATCTCGGTCAGCCGGTGGGCGGGGAGCGCGAACACCGGGAGGGCCCCGATCCGGTACAGCGCGAAGCAGACTTCGAAGAATTCAGCGATGTTGGGCAGTTGGACCACGACCCGGTCCCGGCGCTGGATGCCCAATCCCACCAGGCCGGCCGCCAACCGGTCCGCCCGCTGGTCCAGTTCCCGGTAGGTGATGCGGCGCTTCTCGTCGACGATCGCCACCTTGTCAGGGTGCTCCGCCGCTCGCTCCCGCAGCATCTGGCCGAAGGTGTAGCCGCGCCAGTAGCCCGCTTCCCGATAGCGCCGGGCGAATTCCTCTGGCCACGTCGGGCAGCCAGGAAGTGAAGCCGTCATTGGTTCTCCAACCGGTTCCAAAGGACTACTCCAGCCCCATGGCGGACAAGGCGGTGCGGAATTTCGCGGTGGTTTCGGCCAGTTCCGAAGCCGGATCCGAGCCCTCGACGATTCCGGCGCCGGCGAACAGGCGCAGCACCTCGTCCTCGATCTCGGCGCAACGGATGGCGACCACCCACTCACCGTCCCCGGAGGCGTCGCACCAGCCGACCATGCCCGCGTAGTAGCCGCGGTCGAACGGTTCGATCTCCGCGATGACCTTGCGGGCTTGGTCCACCGGCGTTCCGCAGACCGCGGGGGTCGGGTGCAGAGCTGCGGCGAGCTCCAGCGAGGTGGTGTCCGTGCTCTTGAGCCGACCGGTTATCTCGGTGGCCAGGTGCCACATCGCCGCCGTGCTGATGACCGAAGGCCGGGGTTGGACGTCGAGTTCGGAGCAGAACGGTCGGAGCTGTTCGACGACCGCGTCCACCACGGCAGCGTGCTCCCGCAAATCCTTGTCCGATGTGGATAGTTCTGCGGCTCGGCGCTGGTCCTCCACCGGGTCGGTGCTGCGCGGCCGGGATCCCGCCATCGGATTGGCCCGCACCCTGCCGCCGAACCGGGAGACCAGCAGTTCCGGGCTGGCGCCCAGGAACGTCCTGGCGAACTCGGGGTGCGGACCGCGGGGGTCGCGGATGCCGTCTTCGCCACGCCTGGGCAGGTCCACCGCGAAGGTGTACCCACTGGGATCGGTCGTGGCGAGGTTGCGCAGCACGTCCTGGATCTCGATCGGCTGCTGCGCGGTCAGCTGCAGCGAGCGGGCGAGCACGATCTTGCTCATCTCACCGTCGGCGATTCGCCGCAGCACCCGCTGCACCCCGCGTTCGTACTCCTCGGGGAGCGGGACCGGCTGCACCGCGCACTCCGGAGCGTTGACCGAGCGCACCGATTCCCCGGTGGTGCGCAGCGGTTCGGCACGAACGACCTCGCTGGGCAGCACCAGGTGGGCCGGGAGGTTCTCGCCGAACGGGACGGCGCCCACGACCATCGGGTCGGGGCGGTTGAAGCCACGAGCTCCAGCGAGGAATTCCGCTACCTTCTGCGGCAGGCCGGCCTTTCCGCAGCGGACCTTGGGAACGACTGCTTCCACCCCCCTCGCCAGCACGGCACCTCGTGGCGAGGAGAAGTAGAAGGAGGAGCCTGCTTCGTAGTCCTCCAACAGCCGCAGCGCCGCGTCATCAGGAACGACGTCGAGGTCTTCAGTATCGCTGTCTATTGTGCCCATTTGAGCCTTCCCGGTATTGCGGCGGATTACGCGCGCAAGGTAGCGCCACCGTCTACGTACAGGTCATGCATGGTGATGTGGCCGGCCTGGTCGGATACCAGGAAGACGACCGCGTCGGCGATGTCGTCGGGCGTGGCCAGCTTCCCCAGCGGAATTCCCGCTCGATAAGTCTCCAGAGAACCTTTGATGATCTGCTCCGGCCCGTTCTCCTCCGTCCACATTCCGCGCTGCATCTCGGTGTCCGTGGAGCCGGGCGCCACGACGTTGCACCGGATGCCGTACTCGGCCAGCTCCAGGCCGAGGCACTTCGTGAACGACGTGGCAGCTGCTTTCGAAGCCGCGTAAGCGGACATCCCGTGCCGGGGCACCCCTGCCGCGTTGGAGCTGACCGTGACGATCGCGCCGCGCCGCCGCGGAACCATGCGCTTGGCCACGGCGCGGCACATGTTGAACACACCGGTGGTGTTCACCGCGAAGGTGCGCTGCCATTCCTCGTCGGTGAGCTGTTGCACCGTTCCGGTCTGCAGCACGCCGGCGACGTTCACGAGGATGTCGATGGGTCCGACCTCGCGTTCCACCCGGTCGATCACCTCGGTGACCGCAGTGCTGTCGGCCACGTCGACTCCGTGCGCGCTGACCTCGAGACCTTTCTCGCGGAGCTCCTCGGCCACAGCGCTGACGCGTTCGGTGTTGCGGTCCAGGGCAGCGACCTCGGCTCCGAATTCGGCGAGTGCCGTCGCCACTGCAGCGCCGATTCCCTGCGCCGCTCCTGTCACCACGGCGACCTTGTCGCCGATTCCGGTCCGGTCCATCTCACCCTTTCGCAACTCAGGGTAGCCTAACCTTTGTCAGGTTAGCCTGAGTTTAGAACAGGACCAGGTCGTGGTCTGCCCTCTCGCCAGGTGGCATTGATCACCGAGGTCATCGCACTTCCAACCGCTGCCGCGGACGCGAACCGGAAAAGCGGTCAACCGTCCGCAATGCCCCGGACAATGCCCAACTCCACCAGGTCCTGCGGGCGCAGCCGCAACCAGTCGGCGACCTCCGGCACCTCCTCCGGCGCCCGACGCAGCACCGCAGCCGCCGATTCCGGAGCGATCACCGAGAAGTAGGCGTCCGCGGTGATCCACGTTCGCTCCGGGGACGCCAGCGCCAGCGCTCCCCCGGAACCGCCTTCCCCGATCACCAGTGTGGTTATCGGCACGGTGGCCTCCGCGACCGCGCTGAACGTCTCGGCGATGGCCGGGCCGATCCCGCCCCGCTCGGCCTCCTCGCCGTTGGCCGCCCCCGGCGTGTCGACCAAGGTCAGCACCGGGATGCGCAACCTGTCCGCCAGCCGGATCAGCCGCGCCGCCGACCGATAGCCGGCCGGGGTGTTCGCCGTGCCGGTCTGCGCCGCGAACGCCAGCGTCCGCCCCTGCCGCTGCCCGAAACCGCACAGCATCCCCTCGTCGACACCACCAGCGCGGTCCCCTCCGAGCACGAAGCGCCGCGAGAAGTACCGGTCGAGGTACGCCTGGGCCCGCGGACGTTCGGGCGCCCTGGCCTTCAACACCGCTTCCCAACCGGACTGGGGCACGGCCTCCCCGGCGAGGGAGCGAGGAACCGGGGCCGGTTCGAGCGGGCCGGACAACACCTGCGGGTGCAGCAGATCCACCAGCTCGGCCAGGGTCCCGGCCAACTGGGCGGGCTCGACGATCCGATCGACCTGGCCGGTGGTGAACTTCCCCTCCGCGGTGAACGGCTCCTCGTCAGCGCTCTGCGCGCGGACCCGGCTACCGCCGAAGGCCACCGCCGCTCCCGGCAACGCCAGCACCACGTCGGCGGACGCGGCCAGCACCGCCCACATCCCCCCGGTGGTCGGATTCCGCAGCACCGCGATGTGCGGTATCCGTTCTTGCCTGGCCAGCAGGCAGGCCCGGGCGATCTCGTGCAGCTGCCGCAGCGCGCACATCCCTTCCTGCAGCCGGCTGCCGCCGGAGGCGATCAGGGAGACCACCGGCACCCGCAGCTTCCTGGCCTGCTCGAACGCAGCGGTGATCCGGGCCCCGGTCGCTTCCCCGACCGATCCGCCCAGGAACCGGAAGTCNAACGCGATCAGCACCGCCTGGCTTCCCCCGACCCGCCCGAGTCCGCACAGCACGGACTCCGCCAGGCCGGTGCGTTCCGCAGCGCGGCCGAGCTGCTCCTGGTAGCCGGGCCAGTCGAGCGGCCCGCCCGGAGCGGGCTGCTGCTCCGGGGCCGGGAATTCGGTGAAGTCCTGGCAGATCTCCGACAGCACCTGCCGGGCCGACCGGTGATCAGCCATGTCGCAACGCCTTCTTCTGGACCTTGCCGAGCTCGTTGCGCGGCAGCGCGTCCACGAACCGCACCACGCGCGGCCGCTTGTGCGGGGTCAGCAAGCTCGCCACGTGCTGGACCAGCTCTTCCTCGGTGGCCTGCTGGCCCTGCGCGAGCACGACCCAAGCGACGATGCGCTCGCCGAGGTCGGCATCGGGTTCTCCGGTGACCGCCACTTCGGCGACGGCCGGGTGCTCCAGCAGGGCGTTCTCGATCTCACCGGCGCCGATCTTGTAGCCACCGCTCTTGATGATGTCGGTCGCCTTGCGCCCGACGATCCTGATGTAACCGTCCGGCGCCCGAGTGGCCATGTCACCGGTGCGGAACCAGCCGTCGTGGAACGCCTCGGCCGTGGCGTCCGGGCGGTTGAGGTACCCGCTGAACAGGTTCTCCCCCCGGATGTAGATCTCCCCGACCGTCTCGTCGTCGCTGACCAGGATTTCCTCGCCCTGCTCGTCGACCAGTTTGAGCTCGACCCCCGGGAAGGGCGGTCCGACGTAACCGGGGCGCCGGTCGCCGTCGGCCCGCACCCCGCAGTTCATGATCGTTTCACTCATGCCGTAGCGCTCGACGACCCGCTGTCCGGTGAG
>JGI1652J44930_10000687_pt1 | contig 13129 bp, 7 predicted proteins | sample NewIslsDNAsample_FD_44930 | JGI IMG/M metagenome (IMG submission 44930)
GGCTACCCTCTCCCGCCGTTCTCGGTGGGAAAACTGTTCACCGAGTGGCGGCCTGACGTGCTCGTTCTCGGGGCGGCCGGGTTCGGCGCCATCGCCTACCTGTGTGGCGTGCGCCGCCTGCGGCGGAGTGGGGTGGCGTGGTCACGCGGTCGGACCGTGGCCTGGCTCGCGGGGATCGTCGTCGCGGTGCTCGTGCTCTGTAGCGGCGCCGCGGCGTACGGACGGGCGATGTTCAGCGTGCACATGGCGCAGCACATGGCCCTGACCATGCTGATTCCGATCCTCCTGGCCATGGGAGCGCCGATGACTCTCGCGCTGCGGGCCTTGCCGACCCGCGGACGCGTCGCTCGTCGCCAGGGCGGCCGTTCACCCGAGGCCAGCTCGGCCGAGGACACCGACGTGCGGCCGTTGCGCGACTGGCTCCTCGCGGTCGTGCACAGCCGCGTGGCACGCGTCGCGACGCATCCGCTCGTCGCGCTCGCGTTCTACGTCATCAGCCTCTACTTCTTCTACTTCTCCTGGGCGTTCGAGCTCGCCCTGCGTTCCCACACCGGGCACCTGCTGATGGTGGCCCACTTCCTCCTTGCTGGGTACCTGTTCTTCTGGGTCGTCCTTGGGCTCGATCCCACGCCTCGGCGTCTCCCGCCGCTCGCGCGGTTGGGCGTGCTGTTCGCGTCCCTGCCGTTCCACGCCTTCTTCGGCGTGATCGTCATGACGAGCAGCACCTTGTTCGCGGCCGATTGGTACAACGCTCTGGCGCTGCCGTGGGTCGATCCCCTCGCTGACCAGAACGTCGGTGGCGGCATCGCGTGGGCCACCGCCGAGATCCCGACCTTGCTGGTGATCGGCGTCGTCGTCGCGGAGTGGGTACGCGCGGACGCCCGAGAGGCACGTCGGTTCGATCGCCGGGTCGACGCGGGCACCGACGAGGAGCTGGCGCGCTACAACGCGATGCTGTCCCAGCTCTCGGAGCGGGATCGCGGGCGGTCGCGCTGACGCCCACGGCGAGCCACCCACGCCGCCGACGCTGAGCGACGATCGACGACGAACGGCGCGACGGCCCCATTTGGGGCACGGTCCCGGGACCGTGTATCTTGATGTCGAGATAGTTTCGGGTCGCCACGGCCTACGGTGAGGTCACCCTTACCTGCGCCCGGCCGACATCGCGAGCGAGGATGGCGACGGGTCAACCGGTACGACGAGGGAGTTCTGTCATGGCGAGCGTCGACAGCTTCGGAGCCAAGGGCCGGCTCGACGTCAATGGACGGTCCTACGAGATCTTCCGGCTCTCGGCCGTCGACGGTGCCGAGCGGCTGCCCTACAGCCTGAAGATCCTGCTCGAGAACCTCCTGCGCACGGAGGACGGCACCAACATCACCGCAGACGACATCCGTGCCCTGGCCAACTGGGACGCGCAAGCCGAACCCAGCAAGGAGATTCAGTTCACCCCGGCCCGGGTGATCATGCAGGACTTCACCGGCGTGCCGGCCATCGTCGACCTCGCCACGATGCGCGAGGCCGTGCGCGACCTCGGCGGCGACCCCGCCAAGGTCAACCCGCTCTCGCCAGCCGAGCTGGTCATCGACCACTCCGTCATCGCTGACGTCTTCGGCACTCCCGACGCGTTCGAGCGCAACGTCGAGATCGAGTACGAGCGCAACCGGGAGCGTTACCAGTTCCTACGCTGGGGGCAGACCGCCTTCGAGAACTTCCGCGTTGTCCCGCCGGGCACCGGCATCGTTCACCAGGTCAACATCGAGCACCTCGCTCGTGTCGTCTTCTCCCGGCAGACCGAGGACGGGTCGGTGACCCAGGCCTATCCCGACACCTGTGTCGGCACCGACTCCCACACCACGATGGTCAACGGCCTCGGCGTGCTCGGCTGGGGCGTGGGAGGCATCGAGGCCGAGGCGGCGATGCTCGGCCAGCCCGTCAGCATGCTCATCCCGCGGGTCGTCGGCTTCAAGCTGTCAGGGGAGCTGCCGGAGGGCGCGACCGCGACCGACCTGGTGCTGACGATCACCCAGATGCTGCGTGAGCACGGGGTGGTCGGCAAGTTCGTCGAGTTCTACGGTCCCGGCGTCGGAGCGGTCCCGTTGGCCAACCGCGCGACGATCGGCAACATGTCGCCGGAGTACGGCTCCACGGTCGCCATCTTCCCCATCGACGAGGAGACCGTGCGCTACCTCCGCCTGACGGGCCGTTCGCCCGAGCAAGTGGCGCTCGTCGAGGCGTACGCCAAAGAGCAGGGGCTGTGGCACGACCCCGACCGTGAGCCGGTCTACTCCGAGTACCTCGAGCTTGACCTCTCCACCGTCGTGCCGTCGATCGCGGGTCCCAAGCGGCCGCAGGACCGGGTGAACCTCAGCGACGCCAAGCGGGCGTTCCGCGAGGCACTCCGCGACTACGTGCGCCACCCCGAGCCGGAAGGCGTCAAAGGCTACGACGAGGCGAGCGCGGAGTCGTTCCCGGCGAGCGACCCGCCGGCGTTCCACGCCACCAACCACAGCGACGCACCTCATGTCTTCCACTCCGCCGCGCGCGGCGCTCAGGGCCGCCCGAGCTCGCCGGTCCGTATCACCTTGCGCGACGGAACCGAGTGCGAGATCGACCACGGCGCGGTCGTGATCGCGGCGATCACGTCCTGCACCAACACCTCGAACCCCTCGGTCATGGTGGGGGCGGCGCTGCTCGCCAAGAAGGCCGTCGAGCGGGGCCTGTCGCGCAAGCCGTGGGTCAAGACGACATTGGCGCCCGGCTCGAAGGTCGTCATGGACTACTACGAGCGGGCCGGCCTCACGCCCTACCTCGAGAAGCTGGGCTTCAACCTCGTCGGCTACGGCTGCACGACCTGCATCGGCAACTCGGGGCCGCTCATCCCCGAGGTGAGCCAGGCCGTCAACGACCACGACCTGGCCGTGGTGTCCGTCCTGTCCGGCAACCGCAACTTCGAGGGGCGGATCAACCCCGACGTCAAGCTCAACTACCTGGCCTCGCCGCCCCTCGTCGTGGCGTACGCGTTGGCGGGAAGCATGGACGTCGACATCACCCGCGACCCGCTGGGCAAGGACCCGGACGGCAACGACGTCTACCTCGCCGACATCTGGCCGTCGGCCGCGGAGATCGAGGAGGTCGTCGAGAACGCCATCGCCAGCGAGATGTTCGCCCGCGACTACGCGGACGTCTTCGCCGGCGACGAACGCTGGCGCTCGTTGCCCACGCCGAGCGGTGACCTCTTCGCGTGGGACGAGTCGTCCACCTACGTGCGGAAGCCGCCGTACTTCGAGGGAATGACGGCGGAGCCCGCGCCGGTGTCCGACATCCGTGGCGCTCGCGTGCTCGCCAAGCTCGGCGACTCGGTGACGACGGACCACATCTCGCCGGCGGGCTCGATCAAGAAGGACAGCCCGGCAGGCGCCTACCTGATCGAGCACGGCGTTCAACCGCGCGACTTCAACTCGTACGGATCGCGCCGCGGCAACCACGAGGTGATGATCCGCGGCACGTTCGCCAACATCCGGTTGCGGAACCAGCTGGCGCCCGGAACCGAGGGCGGCTTCACCCGAGACTTCACCGCCGGGGGTGAGATCACCACGATCTACGACGCGGCCGTCCACTACCAGGAGGCCGGAATCCCCCTCATCGTCGTGGCGGGCAAGGAGTACGGCTCCGGCTCGTCTCGGGACTGGGCGGCCAAGGGCACCGCGCTGCTCGGTGTTCGTGCGGTCTTGGCGGAGTCGTACGAGCGGATCCACCGCTCGAACCTCATCGGCATGGGCGTGCTGCCACTGCAGTTCATGCCGGGAGAGTCGGCGGAGTCGCTCGGACTCACCGGTGAGGAGACGTTCGACATCGTGGGCATCGAGGCGCTCAACGACGGCGTGACGCCCCGCGAGGTGACGGTCCGAGCCGACGGGAAGGAGTTCCGGGCGATCGTCCGCATCGATACGCCCAAGGAGGCGGACTACTACCGCCACGGCGGGATCATGCAGTACGTCCTCCGCTCCTTGCTCACCCGTTGAGCGAGGCGCTGACGAGCCTCGACCCGCATGTCGTCCTCGTCACCGGCATCGCCGTCCTCGTCGGGGCGGTTGTGCAAGGTGCCGCGGGATTCGGCGTGTCGCTGGTCGCCGTGCCCGTCCTGACGCTGCTCGACCCGAGCCTCATGCCGGGTGCGCTTCTCGTCGTGGGCACCCTGCTTCCACTGTTCACGCTCGCCCGCGAGGGAGCGCACATCGACTGGCCGAAGGCCCGGCTGAGCCTGGCGGGACGACTCGTGGGCACGGCGGCCGGGGTCTGGGTCATCTCCGAGCTCTCGCCTCGGGCCCTCACCGCGGGCATCGGCCTTCTCGTCCTGCTCGGGGTGGCGCTGTCCTTGCGCGACCTCACCGTGCCGGTGACTGGTCGCTCGCTGTTCGGCGCTGGGGCGATGACGGGCATCACGGGGACGGCGAGCTCGATCAGCGGGCCGGTCATCGGGTTGGTGCTGCAACGGATGCCAGGGCCGACGATGCGCGCGACGCTCGCGGTGTTCTTCTGCGCCGGCGCCTTCATGTCGCTGGTCGGCCTGGCGGTGGGCGGACAGCTCACCGCNAGGCAGGTCGCGTGCGGGCTGGCGCTGCTGCCGTTCCTCGTGGTGGGCTACCTGCTGTCGAACCCACTGCGGCGCTACCTAGACCAGGGCTGGACTCGCGCCGCGGTGCTGGTGGTGTCGACCTGCTCAGCTCTTGTCGTCCTCGTCAAGGCCGCTCTGTGGTCCTAGCAGGCGAGGTCGATGCCGGCTCGCCCCGAGGCGCTCAGCTTGCCCACGGGACGTCGTGGGGGACGTCCTCGTCCTCGTCTGCCTGCTCGGTCTCCTCTGCCTCCTCCTCGTCGCTCGCCCGTCGGCGAAGCGCGATCGTGGCGAGGAGCAAGAGCACGATGGCGCCGACGCTGATCCACGCGCCGAGTTGGACGTCGCCGATCGCGAACTCAGCCGGCTCCAGCTCAGCGAGCACGGTCGTGATCCACAGGCCGACTGTCACCAGGCCAGCGAGGAATGACAAGACGAGCAGCGGACGCCAGCACAGCAGCGCACCCAAGGTCCCCACCGCACCCGCGACGGCAAGAGGCGCGGCCATCGACTCCCAGTACGACGGAAGCAGGGCCGTGCTTTCAGGCTGGAGGAACAGCTCGCGCAACGGCACCTGCCGAGGTGAGTCGTCGGCCAGCCAGGGGAAGTACGCGCTCGCGGCGAGGGCGAGCGCGGCGATGGTGGCGAGGACGGCCGCCCGGGGACGGACCTGTGTCATGACCCAACCTCCTCGAGTCGACGCTGCGGTCCCCCGTGGGTGCCTGTCGTCGCTGGAGCCCTCCCAGCGTGAGAGCCCGAGAGCCACGGACGTGGACTCAGGTTCGTCGCGGGTTCTCGATGCGTTGTGACGCATTCGATACCCGACAGGCTCCGCCCGGCGCGCGGCGTCCGGTTTCGGACACGGTCGCTCGTGGCGCGCGACTCGTGGCGCCCACACGCTCGTCTACCGCCTCGCGCATCGACCGCCTCGTGCCCGCGCGGGCCACGATCAGCCGCTTCTGGGCGCGTGCGGCGAAGCGACGAGGTCACAGACCGCGACCGTCAGGTATCGGCCAGCTCGACGATGTCGTGAGGACTCGCCACCGCCATGTGCGCCAACGTGCAAGGACGGAGGGGCAAGAACGGAGGGGCCAAGAACGAAGGGGCCAAGAACGAAGGGGCCAAGAATGAAGGGGCATGGCGTGGGGGAGTCCTGGGGGAAAGTCTGAGGGGATCTCGTGAGGGAGTCGTGAGGGCATGGTGTGAGGGAATGGTGTGGACGTGGTGCAGACCACGTTCGATCCGTCCCCAAACGCCGGTGGACCGTGCACTCTAGACTCCAGTGAACGACNCGACGCGACGAGGAGGACCTGGCATGAGCGTGCTCGAGACGATCCAGGGGCCAGCTGACCTCGCTGGGCTGTCCGAGCAGCAGCTCGCCGACCTCGCGCGGGAGATTCGGGAGTTCCTGGTCGCCAAGGTTTCCCGGACCGGTGGCCACCTCGGCCCCAACCTGGGCGTCGTGGAGATCACCCTCGCGATCCACCGCGTGTTCGACTCCCCGCGCGACCGCATCCTGTTCGACGTCGGACACCAGGCCTACGTCCACAAGATCCTCACCGGTCGGCAGGCCGGTTTCGACCAGTTGCGTCGTAAGGGCGGGTTGTCCGGTTATCCCAGCCGCCAGGAGTCGGTGCACGACGTCATCGAGAACTCCCACGCCTCGGCCGCTTTGTCCTACGCCGATGGGTTGGCCAAGGCCTACCAGCTGCGTGGTGAGGACCGGCACGTCGTCGTCGTGGTCGGCGATGGCGCCCTGACCGGCGGGATGGCGTGGGAGGCGCTCAACAACATCGCGGCCGCCAAGGACCGTCGCATTGTGATCATCGTCAACGACAACGGGCGGTCCTACACCCCGACGGTGGGCGGTCTTGCCTCCTACCTCAACGCGCTGCGCACGAATCCTCGCTACGAGCAGGTGCTCGAGCTGGTCAAGCGGTCGCTGAACCGCACCCCGATCGTCGGCGCGCCGGTCTACGACGTCCTGCACGGCGTCAAGCGCGGTCTGAAGGACGTCCTGGTTCCGCAAGGGCTGTTCGAGGACCTGGGGCTGAAGTACGTCGGCCCGATCGACGGTCACGACCGAGCCGCCGTGGAGCATGCGCTGGAGCAGGCCAAGCGTTTCGGCGGACCTGTCCTCGTCCACTGCGTGACCCGCAAGGGCTACGGCTACCACATCGCCGAACAGGACGAGGCGGACTGCTTCCACAGCCCGCCCACGTTCGATCCGGCGACCGGCATCCCCCTCACCGGGTCAGAGCCGAAGTGGACCAGCATCTTCCGGGAGGAGCTGGTCGAGATCGGGCGCCAGCGCCCCGACGTCGTGGCGATCACCGCCGCGATGGAGCACCCAACCGGACTCGACGCCTTCGCGCGGGAGTTTCCGGATCGCTGCTTCGACGTGGGGATCGCCGAGCAGCACGCCGTCACCTCCGCGGCCGGCCTCGCGATGGGCGGGATGCACCCCGTCGTGGCGATCTACTCCACCTTCTTCAACCGCGCCTTCGACCAGGTGCTCATGGACGTCGCCCTCCACCGGTGCCCCGTGACGTTCGTGCTGGACCGGTCGGGCGTGACCGGGGAGGACGGTCCCAGCCACCATGGCATGTGGGACCTGTCGATCCTCCAGGTCGTGCCAGGTCTGCGGATCGCCGCGCCGCGTGACGGCACCCGACTGCGCGAGCTGCTGTGGCAGGCCGTCGGCATCGACGACGGTCCGACCGTGCTGCGCTTCCCCAAGGGCGCCGTTCCGGACGACGTACCGGCCGTCGATCGCGTCGGCGGTTGCGACATCCTGGTCCGGACGGGTGAGCCGGACGTGCTCGTCGTCGCGGTGGGAGCGATGGCGACGACGTGCGTCGACGTGGCCAGCCGGCTGGCCGGCCACGGCATCGGGGTGACGGTGGTGGACCCCCGGTGGGTCAAGCCGGTCGACCCGGTGCTGATCGACCTGGCTCGCCAGCATCGACTGGTCGTCTCGGTCGAGGACAACGGTCGTGTCGGCGGTGTCGGTGCCGCGCTCGGTCTCGCCCTGGCCGACGCGGGGGTACCGACACCCCTGCACGTCGCGGGAATCGCCCAAGAGTTCCTGCAGCACGGAAGTCGCTCCGAGCTGCTGGCGGACCTCGGGCTCAGCGCCCAGGCTCTGGCCCGGGATATCGTGGAGCGCGTGGCCAGCCTGGAGGGCGCACCACTCGACGCCCTCGCTGGCGGTGAGCACGATCCTCTGCCGCGCGGCTGAGACGTACCCCTCCCGATGCCCGGCCCCGATGTGGGCCGATCCCGTTTCGCCGCGCCGTCGCCGGGACAGGACCAGCGCATGGATCTTCTGCGGACCAAGACAGTCGAGGCGTCGATCGCTGACACGCTCGAACCGGAGCACCGGCTCAAGCGGGACCTGGGCGTCCTGGACCTCATCGTCTTCGGCGTCGGCGTGACGATCGGTGGCGGACTGTTCGTCCTCACCGGCACCGCGGCCGCCACCTACGCGGGTCCCGCCGTCGCGCTCTCCTTCGTGATCGCCGCTGTCGCCTGCGGTCTGGCTGCGCTCTGCTACGCGGAGTTCGCCTCGACCGTCCCCGTCGCCGGGTCGGCGTACGCGTACTCCTACGCCACGCTCGGTGAGCTGATCGCCTGGATGATCGGCTGGGACCTCATCCTGGAGTTCTTCGTCGGCGCCGCGGCCGTCGCCTCCGGCTGGTCTGGTTACCTCGCGACAGCTCTGGAAGGGACGCCGATCGCGATTCCCTCCGCGGTCGCGAACACCTCGGTCGGCTTCATGAACCTTCCCGCCGGACTCCTCGTCCTCGCCCTGACGGCTGTCCTGGTCGCGGGGATCAAGCTGTCGAGCAGGATCAACCAGGCGGCGGTCGCGCTCAAGGTCGGGGTCGCGCTCGTGTTCGTGGTGGCGGGCGCCTTCTTCGTGCGCACGAGCAACCTCGTGCCGTTCGTCCCGCCGCCGGAGCCCTCCGAGCGGGCCGGTGGTGTCGCCCAGCCACTCATCCAGGCTCTGTTCGGGGTGGAGCCCGCCGCGTTCGGCTGGGCCGGCGTGGTGAGCGGTGCGGCCGTGGTGTTCTTCGCCTTCATCGGCTTCGACGTGGTGGCCACGACCGCGGAGGAGACGCGGAACCCGCAGCGAAGCATGCCACTCGGCATCATGGGCACTCTCGCCATCTGCACCCTGCTCTACGTCGCTGTGAGCTTGGTGCTCACCGGCATGCGGAGCTACCGGCAGATCGACCCCAACGACGCGGCGCCGCTGGCCACGGCCATGGTGTCCGCTGGGCATCCGGTCATCGGCCGCCTCATCGCCGTGGGCGCGGCCGCCGGCATCACCGTCGTGGTGATGATCCTCCTGCTGGGTCAGACGCGGGTCGCGTTCGCGATGGCACGTGATGGCCTGCTGCCCGGCTTCCTGGCGCGGGTGCATCCCCGCTTCCGCACGCCCTACGTCGTCACGATGATCGTGGGCGTCGCGGTCGCCGTGCTCGCCAGCTTCACCTCCATCAGCGTGCTCGCTGAGCTGGTCAACATCGGCACGCTGGCGGCGTTCATCCTGGTCAGCGTTGGGGTGCTGGTGTTGCGCCGAACCCGACCGGACCTCCCGCGCGCCTTCCGCACGCCGTGGGTCCCGGTGGTGCCCCTTCTGTCCGCGCTGGTGTGCGTCTACCTCATGCTCAACCTCGCCATCGAGACCTGGATCCGCTTCCTGGTCTGGATGGCGATCGGACTGGTGATCTACGGGACGTACGGGCGTCTCCACTCGCGCCTGGCGAACCAGCAGGCCGAGCCACCGACGCAGACCTCCAGCCAAGGCTGAGGCACGGGGTGCGGCGAGCGTCGGCCCAGTGGACCACCCGACGACGGTCGCGGTCGGCGGTCAGCCGGGCAGGCTGGCCAGCCCGCGGGGAAGGAACCGCCGGCCGGTGACCTTCTCGGACAGGCCACTGCGGTCCAGGTACGGCGTGACGCCACCCATGTGGAACGGCCAGCCAGCGCCGAGGATCATCGCGAGGTCGATGTCCTGAGGCTCGGCGACCACGCCGTCCTCCAGCATGCGGCGCGCCTCGTCCGCGACCGCGGCCATCGCGCGTTCGCGCACCTGCTCCTCGGTGGACGCGGAGCTGCCCTGCTCGAGCAGCGCCTTCGTCTCGTCGTCAAGGAACGGTTGCCCCTGCTCGTTCCACGACCACAGGCCGGGCTTGTTGGCGGCGACGAGGCGTTGCAGGTTCGGCGAGACGTAGAAGCGGTCGGGGAAGGCTTCGTGCAGCGTCTCGGCGACGTGCAGCGCGACGGCCGGGCCGACGAGCTGCAGCAGGACGAACGGTGGCATCGGCAGCCCGAGCGGGAGGACCGCCTTGTCGGCCACCTCGACCGGTGTCCCCTCGTCGACGCACCGCATCACCTCGCCCATGAACCGGGTGAGGACACGGTTGACGACGAACGCCGGCGCGTCCTTGACCAGGATGGCGTTCTTCTTCAGCGTCTTGGCCACCGCGAACGCCGTGGCGAGGGTGGCGTCGTCGGTGCGCTCCGCGCGCACCACCTCCACCAGGGGCATCACCGAGACCGGGTTGAAGAAGTGCAAGCCCACGACCCGCTCAGGATGCGCGAGCTTGGAGGCCATCGTCGTGACCGACAGAGACGAGGTGTTCGTGGCGAGCACGCACTCGTCGGACACGATGGTCTCGAGCTCGGCGAAGACCTGCTGCTTTACCTTCATCTCCTCGAAGACCGCCTCGAGGACCAGGTCGCAGCCTGCGTAGATGGACTTGTCGGTCGACCCGGTGACCAGGGACTTGACACGGTTCGCCTGGTCGGCGCTGAGCCGGCCCTTGGCCTGCAGCTTGTCGACTTCCGCGCGTACCCAGGCGAGGCCCTTGGCCACCCGCTCGTCGTCGATGTCGGTCAGCACGACCGGCACCAGCAGCCGACGGGCGAACAGCAGCGCGAGCTGGCTCGCCATGAGGCCCGCGCCCACGATGCCGACCTTCGTGACGGGGCGAGCGAGCGAGGCGTCGGGAGCGCCGACGGGTCTCTTGGCTCGCTTCTGGACCAGGTCGAAGGCGTAGAGGCTGGCCCGGAACTCCTCGGTCATGAGCAGGTCGGCGAGCGCCTCCTCCTCCAGCGCGAAGCCTTCCTGCTTGGAGCACGTCTTCGCCGCCTCGATGATGTCGAGCGCTCGCAAGGGCGCGGGAGCGGCTCCGTGCAGCTTGTTCTCGACGAACGCTCGTCCGCGCGCCACGGCCGCGTCCCACGCCTCGCCGCGGTCGATCGTCGGACGTCGCACCTCAACCTGGCCGGTCAGCACCCGCGCCGCCCAGTCCAGGGAGCGCTCGAGGAAGTCCACCCCGTCGAACGTCGCGTCGGCGAGACCGAGCGGCTCCAGCTGGGGACCTCGGAGCATTCGGTTGTTGTTGAGGGCGTTCTCGACGATGATCTGCACCGCGCCGTCGGCGCCGATGAGGTTGGGCAAGAGCCAGGTGCCACCCCAGCCAGGGAGGATCCCGAGGAAACACTCGCTGAACGCGACGGCGGGAGCTGAGGCGAGCACGGTGCGGTACGTGCAGTGGAGAGCGATCTCCAAGCCGCCGCCGATGGCCAACCCATTGATGAAGGCGAAGGTGGGCTTGCGGCCGTCACCCAGCTTGCCGAAGACCTCGTGGCCGTAGCGGGCGATCGCGCGTGCGTGCTCGCGCGTCGTGATCCGTGGCATCCCGGTGATGTCGGCGCCCGCCGCCAGGACGAACGGCTTGCCGATGATCCCCACCGCCGCGATGTCATCCCGATCCAGCACCTGGTCGAGGGCGGCGTCGAGTTCGGCCAAGCCCCGGGGACCGAATGTGTTCGGCCGGGTGTGGTCGTGTCCGTTGTCGAGCGTGATCAACGCCATCGTGCCGGCGGCGTGCGGCAGGGTCACCTCGCGCACGTGGGCGTGGGTCACCACCTCGTCGGGGAAGATCTGGGCGAACTCCTCAGCCAGGCTGCTCACGGTGCCTCCTCATCGCTCGTCCGTCCGGCGAAGGCGTCCGGCGGTCGTCGGTCCCTCGACGTGTCGACGTCAGGTGGTGCCGTCCCAGTGGGGGTTCTCCCAGATCACGCTGCCGCCCATGCCGAGCCCCACGCACAGCGTTGTCAAGCCGTACCTGACGTCGGGCCGGTCGGCGAACTGCCGCGCCAGCTGAATCATGAGCCGAATGCCGCTCGCGGCGAGCGGGTGCCCGACCGCGATGGCACCGCCGTAGGCGTTGAGGCGGGGGTCGTCGTCGGCGAGACCGAAGTGGTCGCAGAAGGCCAGGACCTGGACGGCGAACGCCTCGTTGATCTCGATGAGCCCGATGTCGTCGATGGTGAGACCGGTCTTGCGCAGGACCTTCTCGGTGGCCGGGATCGGACCGAGACCCATCAGCTCCGGCTCGACACCGACGAAGGCGTAGTCGACCAGCCGCATCTTCACGGTGAGGCCGAGCTCCTTGGCGACGTCCGCCGCGGCGACGATGCACGCCGTGGCACCGTCGTTGAGGCCAGAGGAGTTCCCGGCGGTGACGCGACCATGCGGGCGGAATGGGGTGCGCAGGCCCGCCAGGACCTCGACGGTCGTGTCCGGTCGAGGTGGCTCGTCAACGGTCGCCAGCCCCCAGCCCTTCTCCGTGCTCCACGTGGCGACAGGCACGAGGTCTGGCTGGATGACTCCGTCAGCGCACGCCTTGGCGAACTTGCGCTGGCTCGCCGCCGCGTAGGCGTCCGCGCGCTCCCTGGTGATCTGGGGATAGCGGTCGTGCAGGTTCTCCGCGGTCTGGCCCATGACGAGCGCGGACGGGTCCACGAGCCGCTCGGCGATGAAGCGCGGGTTCGGATCGACGCCCTCGCCCATCGGGTGTCGCCCCATGTGTTCGACGCCACCCGCGATCGCGACGTCGTAGGCCCCGAACGCGATGCTCGATGCCGTCGTCGTCACCGCCGTCATGGCGCCGGCACACATCCGGTCGACGGCGAATCCGGGAACCGTGCGCGGCAGCCCGGCCAGGAGGGCGGCGGTGCGCCCCAGCGTCAACCCCTGGTCACCGGTCTGGGTGGTGGCGGCGATCGCGACGTCGTCGACCCGCTCCGGAGGGAGATTCGGGTTGCGGCGGAGAAGCTCCCGGACGCACTTGATCACGAGGTCATCGGCGCGGGTCTCGGCATACATGCCGCCCGCCTTGCCGAATGGCGTGCGCACACCGTCGACGAAGACGACGTCGCGAATCTCACGGGGCACGATGCCCTCCTCGAGTCGGGGGAGCGAGCGAGAAAGCCGCGGCTTGGCGCCCTCGAAGGCTCGCTCCGTTGTGCCGTCGCTGCGCTTGCTACTCCGATGCTACTCGCTGGTAACGAGGCGTGAGGCGCGAAACACCCGTGCCTCGCCGATGGGGGTGGCCCGTCCATCGGCTGCCCCGACTTAGGACAAATGTCAGCTTATGGTCCACCTCCGGCCGACGTCCGCTGGGTCGGTGTCCGCAACGGCGGGTCACGGCGGCC
>JGI1652J44930_10000688_pt1 | contig 13112 bp, 10 predicted proteins | sample NewIslsDNAsample_FD_44930 | JGI IMG/M metagenome (IMG submission 44930)
GAAATAACAATTTGTAACAAAAAGGATTTGTTATCAACATATATCTAACTTTTCCTATTGTCAATTTTTTTACTCGATACGACATAAATGTGGATATAGTGCGGAGCATAAGGAACATGTTATTTTCAGAAGAAAACGGAACAGGCGTTTTCCAGTTTTTCATTAAGATGAAACCATTATACATGCTAACCGTATTTTAATTGAGACAAAAATAATGAAAAAGGAGAGTGAGCAATGTTAATTGCCCAGTTAGCAGCGATTTTATTTGCCTCGAAAATTGCGGGGGATGTAGCCGTACGGTGCGGACAGCCGGCTGTGCTTGGAAAATTGTTGATTGGTATCGTACTTGGGCCAAGCGTATTAGGGGTTGTGGAGGATACGGAAGTTTTAAAGGAAATCAGTCAAATCGGTGTTATTTTGTTAATGTTTATTGCTGGATTAGAAACAGATGTAGAACAATTTAAGCGGACAGGAAAAGCTGCGACATATGTCGGTGTCCTTGGCATCATTGTTCCGCTTGTCCTGGGATATGCAGCCGGAGCGGGAATGGGGTTATCGGCTGAAAAGGCAGTATTCCTTGGCCTGTTGCTATCAGCGACAAGCGTCAGCATCTCCGTGCAGGCATTGAAGGAAATGGATCAGCTGAAATCGAAGGAAGGCTCGGCAATTTTAGGGGCGGCGGTCATTGACGATATTCTCGTCATCATTGCGCTTGCGTTTTTAATGAGTTTGACCGGCAGCGATGTCCATCTTGGTGCGATCATTTTGAAAAAGGTTGCGTTCTTTGTCGTTGCCATTTTATTGGCATGGAGAGTCGTTCCGCTTGTGTTGCGGCTGTTTGCCCCGTTGCGTGTGACGGAATCGGTTATTTCTGCTGGCTTGATTGTCTGCTTTGCTTTTGCCTGTTTTGCGGAAGTCACGGGAGTGGCGGCGATTATCGGTGCATATATCGCTGGATTAGCTGTCAGTTTTACGAATTATAGGAAAGAAGTGTTTGAAAAAACCGAAACGATTGGTTACGCCATTTTTGTACCAGTCTTTTTTACTTCCATCGGGGTGGCCGTCGAATTTTCCGGCGTGTTTGAGCATATTTGGCTTCTGCTCGGATTAAGCGTATTAGCCGTATTGACGAAACTGGTCGGCGCTGCGTTGGGAGCAAAACTGGCTGGATTTTCCTGGAATAGCGCGCTTGCTGTTGGGGCCGGAATGGTTTCCCGTGGTGAAGTGGCGTTAATTATGCCGGAATCGGATTGGAGACAAAGCTGTTGCCGCCTGATTTGTTTGCTGTTCTTGTCGTGGTAGTGCTTGTAACAACCATTGTTACCCCTCCGTTATTAAAGGCGATTTTCAAGCGAAAGCAAGTTTCCACACGGGCGGCGTAGCAAAAACGAAGGAGGCGAATGGGAATCACGCCTCCTTTGTTTTTTTCACGAACGATTTTTTTTCGCCTGTTTGGCTGTGTCAACGCTATCTTTTTCCATTTCTGCTTCTGCTTTAGAAACGGTCGGATTGGCTACTTCCTGGCTTACTTTATTTTGCCGCCCTTTTTTAGACATAGTGTTTCCTCCTTTTTTCCATATTACGTTATACAGTATGTCTTTAAAATTCCATTTAATTCGCAATGGTGTTTGATCGGAATTTGGTGGCGCGCCTTGTCAATGTAGACTACCTTTGCATGGGGAACGGTTTTTTTGAAAATTTTCGCATATGGGTGCATATAGTAGTCGCTGGCGCCGTAAATAAGAAGGAGCGGCATGCGCAGCGATGAAAGTCGCGTCGTGCAGCGATATATTAACCCTTTTTCATACATGTCTACTAAATCGCGTTTGTTGACTAACTGTACATATTGTTTAATTTCCCGTTTTTCCTTTTTATTGCTTCCNTGCGCTTTTGCCAGTATGTTAGCAAGTAAAGATATAGCACCGAGTTTTACTGTATAGATGCCAAGCAGAAATTCGTAACGAAGCAGTGGAGTACACACTTCAGGAAATCCTCCGATTAAAGCGAGCATTTTTACTTTATCAGAGTAGCGCAGCGCAAATTCTAATGCGATCGAACCACCGTTTGAATAGCCACAAATCACCGCCTGTTTTATATGGAGCGCATCAAGCAAAACACGTAAATCATCGGCCAATAGCGGAATGGTAATAGGGCGATTCGATGAGCTGCTTTTTCCATTGCCGCGCATATCGTACATAATGACGCGAAAATGATGGGCTAAAGATTGCTGGCGACAGAAAACGACATGACCCATTCCGGGTGGATGTATAAATATAAGAGGCGTTCCGCTCCCTGTTTCCTCGTAGTAAAGATGAACGTTTTCTCTACGGTGATGTAAGGCATTCCAATCCCCCCCTGTTCTTAATCTCTCATAGTATGAATAGATGCATCGAAAACTATCCAAAAAGCGCAGCCTTTCCCGTTAACATTTTTTTCATTTGAGCGCATGTTCATTGACAATTTATAATAGTCGAGTAAGATGATAATATTGCAGACGTTTCATTTTAAAGGAGTGGACTTTTGTGACGGAGTCGTTTTGTGTCGAAAAAGTGCTGAATAATAACGTATTGATCGCTTCACATCCAGCGTATGATGAAGTGGTATTGCTAGGAAAAGGCATTGGATTTGGAAAGAAAAAAGGTGACTATATTGAACAAAACGCGGTGGAAAAATGTTTCATTTTAAAAAATGAGCGGGAACAAGAACAATATAAAAAATTGCTCCCGGAACTAGATGAAGAATTTATTGGGCTGATGAATGAAGTGATCCAGCACATTAAACAGCGACTAAACGCTCCGTTAAACGAGCATATTCATGTTGCGCTGACCGATCACATTTCATTCACACTAAAGCGCTTGAAACAAGAGCTCGATTTAAAAAATCCTTTTTTAGTGGAAACGAAAAGTTTATATCCGTTGGAGTACGAAATTGCCTGTGAAGTAGTTGAGATGATTAACAAAAAATTAGGGACAAAGCTACCGGAAGGGGAAGCTGGATTTATCGCACTCCATATTCATAGCGCTATTTCCAAGCAAAGCCTTTCTGAAGTCAACCAACATTCCCAATTGATTGCCAAGCTTGTCCAAATTGTCGAACAACAATTNGATATTACGATCGATCACAACAGCATTCATTATTTGAGGTTTGTCCGTCATTTGCGCTATGCGATTGAACGGATCAAAAAAGGGGAAAAAGTCGAAGAACCAAAAAAATTGTCGAAAATCTTGAAAGAAGCGTATCCACTATGCTATAATACGGCGTGGAAATTAATAAAAGTGATGCAACAAACGTTGCAAATGCCAGTAGACGACGCAGAAGCCGTATATTTAACGATGCATTTGCAAAGATTGTCGAAAAAGGAAGCGGAAACAATCGAATAAAATTGTCTCGCTTTACGTGTTACTGATTCGATCAGGCATGAGTAAAGAAGACAAAGTAGGGCGGCAACAAGAGAGGTTATTTATTTCTCTTGTTGTAAGCGTTCTATTTTTGTCGTTCTTTGCTTATGCCTTTGTTTTTTATGAAAGCGGATTATATTCGCTGTGAAAAACAGTCTACGAAATGAAATTGCGGTACATGAACGTAACGTTTGTTGCAAAACTTATATAAAAGAAAAGGAGGTTATCGAGATGAAAAAAGTGTTTGGCACGCTGCAAAAAGTCGGTAAAGCGCTGATGTTGCCGGTAGCGATTTTGCCGGCGGCCGGGATTTTGCTGGCGTTTGGTAACGCGCTGAAAAACCCGGCATTAACCGATAAAATTCCTGCCTTAAAAGCGGATTGGATCGTGCTTGTTTCCAATGTCATGGAACAGGCAGGCGGCATTGTGTTTTCGAACCTTTCGCTCCTCTTTGCCGTTGGGGTAGCGATTGGACTAGCCGGTGGTGACGGTGTTGCCGGGCTTGCGGCAATTATTGGTTATTTAATTATGAATATCACCATGAGCGTGATATTAGGCGTCACGCCAGATATGATTGGGGACAATCCTGCATTTGCGAATATATTAGGAATTCCGACATTACAAACTGGTGTATTCGGCGGGATTATTGTCGGGATATTGGCTGCTTACATGTATAATAAATATTTCAACATTGAATTGCCGCAATACCTAGGCTTTTTTGCCGGAAAACGTTTTGTGCCAATTATTACAGCAGCATCTGCGGTATTGCTTGGAATTATTATGACATGGGTATGGCCGCCGATTCAGCACGGTTTAAATGCGTTTTCGCATAATATGATTGATGCTAATAAGACATTAGCTGCATTTATTTTCGGAGTTATTGAGCGGGCGCTAATTCCGTTTGGATTGCATCATATTTTCTACGCGCCATTCTGGTTTGAATTTGGCGAATATGTCAATAAGGCCGGACAAGTAGTGCATGGTGACCAAAAAATCTTTTTCGAACAATTAAAAGATGGAGTGCCATTAACAGCGGGAACGTTTATGACAGGAAAATTCCCGTTCATGATGTTTGGTCTTCCAGCAGCGGCGCTTGCGATTTATCATGAAGCGCGTCCGGAAAACAAAAAAGTGGTTGCCGGCATTATGGGCTCAGCGGCGCTTACTTCGTTCTTGACCGGGATTACGGAACCGATTGAGTTCTCGTTCCTGTTCGTTGCACCAGCATTGTTTGCGATCCATACGATTTTTGCCGGACTGTCGTTTATGATTATGCACATATTAAATGTCAAAATCGGCATGACTTTCTCCGGCGGGGTTATTGACTTCCTGCTATTTGGCGTACTGCCAAACCGGACGGCATGGTGGCTTGTCATTCCGGTCGGATTAGTGTTTGCCGTCATCTACTACTTCGGATTCCGCTTTGCGATCCGCAAATGGGATTTAGCAACACCAGGGCGTGAAAAAGTGACAGAAGAAGCGCCAACGGTGAAAGCAGAAGCGGACGATCTTCCGTACGAAGTGCTGGCGGCGCTTGGCGGCAAAGAAAACATTGCCCATTTAGACGCATGCATCACCCGTTTGCGGGTTTCGGTCAACGATATTCAACGAGTCGATAAAGATCGCTTAAAAGCGTTAGGCGCAGCGGGTGTTTTGGAAGTTGGAAACAATGTACAGGCGATCTTCGGACCAAAATCCGATATGTTAAAAGGGCAAATCAAAGACATTATGGAAGGAAAAGCTCCAGCACGGACAAAAGAAGAGCCGGCGGCAGCGGAGAAGACAAAAGACGACGTAAAAGACGTAAAAGCGGAAGCGATCGCTTCNCCGATGACAGGGGAAATCGTTCCGCTGGAGGAAGTGCCGGACCAAGTCTTTTCCCAAAAAATGATGGGGGACGGCTTTGCCATTATGCCGACAGATGGAACCGTCGTGTCTCCGGTTGACGGAAAAATTATCAACGTATTCCCGACAAAACACGCGATCGGCATCGAATCGGCGGCAGGTCATGAAATTTTAATCCACGTTGGCATCGATACAGTCAAGTTGAACGGTCAAGGCTTCGAAGCGCTGGTGAAACAAGGCGATGAAGTGAAAAAAGGCCAGCCTATTTTACAGGTGGATTTAGAATACGTGAAAAACAACGCTCCTTCGATAGTAACACCAGTCATTTTCACGAATTTGCAGACGCAAGAAGCGATTCGTGTAACAAAACAAGGAGCGGTTACAAAAGGAGAAGACCGCATCGCTGAAATCGGTTAACGGTGTGAATTTTCTTCGGCGAATTTCATTAGTTCTTCATTGAAGAAAGACAATATTATTTGGTATGATGACAAAGAAAAATATAAGGAAAAGGGGAATGACGACAATGGCTGAAAAAGTGTTTAAAGTAACTTCAGAATCTGGAATCCATGCTCGCCCGGCAACGATTCTTGTTCAAACAGCGAGCAAATTCAACAGCGACATTCATTTAGAGTATAACGGCAAAACGGTAAACTTAAAATCGATTATGGGCGTTATGTCTTTAGGTATTCCAAAAGGAGCTGAAATCAAAATTACGGTCGAGGGGGCAGATGCAGCAGAAGCGATGGCAGCATTGACAGAAACTTTATCTAAGGAAGGCCTTGCACAATAATGACAAAGACGATCCAAGGGATTGCTGCATCGAGCGGTATCGCCATTGCGAAGGCGTACCGCTTAGAAACCCCTAACCTTGTTGTAGAGAAAAAAGAAATTGTGGATCCACAAACAGAAGTGGAGCGTTTCGAAACAGCGGTAGCACAAGCCAAGGAAGAGCTCGAAGCCATTAAACGGCATGCGTTAGAGCAATTAGGCGAAGACAAAGCAGCGATTTTTGCCGCTCATCTGCTTGTATTAGATGATCCGGAATTACTAAATCCGGTAAAAGAAAAAATCCAAACTGAAAAGGTAAACGCCGAATATGCATTGCATGAAACCGCATCGATGTTCATTTCCATGTTTGAAGCGATGGATAACGAATATATGAAGGAACGCGCTGCTGACATCCGCGATGTCACCAAACGCGTACTTGCCCATCTTCTTGGAGTGGCGATTTCGAATCCGAGCTTGATTGCCGAAGAAGTCATCATTGTCGCGGAAGATTTAACCCCGTCTGATACGGCTCAGTTAAACCGTCAATATGTCAAAGGGTTTGCTACAGATGTCGGAGGNCGTACATCCCATTCTGCCATTATGGCAAGATCAATGGAAATCCCGGCAGTTGTCGGCACAAAACAAGTGACAGCGGAAGTGCAAAATGGTGATATCGTTATTATCGATGGACTAGATGGACAAGTTGTTGTCAATCCGACGCCGGACGTGCTTGCCCACTACGAGGAAAAACGCGCGCGCTATGAAGCGCAAAGAGCGGAATGGGCGAAGCTCGTTCATGAAAAAACGGTGACAAGCGACGGCTATCATGTCGAACTTGCTGCAAATATCGGTACGCCGGATGATGTCAAAGGGGTACTGGAAAACGGGGCGGAAGGAATCGGGCTGTACCGTACGGAATTTTTATACATGGGCCGTTCCGAGCTGCCGACAGAGGAAGAACAATTTGAAGCCTATAAAACGGTGCTGGAGCGAATGGAAGGAAAACCAGTTGTCGTGCGCACGCTGGACATCGGCGGCGATAAGGAATTGCCATATTTAGATCTGCCAAAAGAAATGAACCCGTTTTTAGGATTCCGCGCCATCCGCCTTTGCTTAGAAATGCAAGATATGTTCCGCACGCAGCTTCGCGCCTTGCTGCGGGCAAGCGTGTACGGGAATTTGAAAATTATGTTCCCGATGATTGCGACGCTTGATGAATTTCGCCAAGCGAAGTCGATTCTTTTAGAAGAAAAAGAAAAACTGGAGCGTGAAGGCGTACCAGTGGCTGACGATATTGAAGTCGGCATGATGGTGGAAATTCCGGCGGCTGCGGTGCTTGCCGATCAATTTGCCAAAGAAGTCGATTTCTTTAGCATCGGCACCAATGACTTAATTCAGTATACGATGGCGGCCGACCGCATGAACGAACGTGTTTCCTACCTTTACCAACCGTATAATCCAGCGATTTTGCGCCTTATTAGCAACGTCATTGATGCGGCGCATAAAGAAGGAAAATGGGCCGGAATGTGCGGAGAAATGGCGGGCGATGCGATTGCCATTCCGATTTTGCTTGGGTTAGGATTGGACGAATTCAGCATGAGTGCGACTTCCATTTTGCGGGCGCGCGCGCAAATGAAAAAATTATCGAAAGAAGAAGCAGCGCGCTTTAAAGAAACCGTCCTCTCGATGAACACGGCCGAAGAGGTTGTGGCGTTTGTAAAACAAACATTTCATATTGAATAAAAAACTAGCGGTGAAGTGGCTTCTTCACCGCTAGTTTTTTCTTAAGCAAGAATAGAAGAGGCCGGTTCGTAGCCAAACCGCTGCCGTACGGTAAGGGAAATTCCTAGAGCGATGGCTTTTGCCATTTGATACACNACATGTAAGTTTGTATATGGAAGCGCCGCAGCGTCTTTATCATCTTCCATCATTACCCCCATAATGCTCATATCGCCGACAGCAGGAAGTTTTTTGCCAAGGGCAGAGCCTGGGGCAAGCGATCCAGCGCGGATGACAATCGTATGGATATAGTCGGAAACGCCGACAACGCTATCAATCGCGATCGTATATGTTGATGGGGTTGTACGGATTTGTTTTATCATTTCTTTTATGTTCATCGCATCGACCGGTTGTTTCAAGTTCCCGATGACAGTCATATGTTTCGAATAAAGATTGGCCAACAGGGTTCCGACAAACGGCCCTAAACTGTCCCCGTTAATGCGGTTGCTGCCGATGCATAACACAATGAGGTGATCAACATACGGCGGAATTAATGAAAAAAGATGATTGCGAATAAGCAAAGGAGCTAATGGATTGTCATAGGAAATGGGCTTCATCGCCAGTCGTTCCCTTCTATTATCCTTTCCCTTCTTATTCGCGGCGTCTGCAATAAAATCCTTCTCTCATAAACTGCTAAATTTTTATACACAGCGCTTAAACGGGTTGCGCCACTCCATGAGCACAGCATAATTGAGAGACTCTTCGTCTTCTAAATAATTTTCGATGACTTGAATCGGGGTGCGGCCGCACCGCAACAAAAAGGTGATAACAGGATCCTTCAGCTCTCCTTTTAATACTTTTTCGAGATATTGCGCTGCCGATAGTCGCTCAGCATGGCGGTGATAGCCAGGCATTCTCCCGCCGCCAAGGAGGCGGTCGACATTTAAGCGGATGACTACTTCATACATCGATTGCATTAGCCATTTTCCAAGCCCCAGTTTACGGTAAGGAGGGGAAACGCAAATATCGACAACATATAATGTGTTTCCATCAGGCCGGTGATTGCGGATATAGCCGCCATCTGTTATTTCTTTCCACGTATGCGCCGGGTGGCTCGGGTCGAAATCGACAAGCAGGCCGGTCATCGATCCGACAATGCGTCCGTCTACTTCCACGCAAAGTGCTCCTTCAGGGAAAAGAGAAACATGATTAGTAAGCTGNTCTTCATTCCACCACAGTTCGGACGGAAACGGCGGNGGAAAACTTTCTTGCTGAACGCGGATTAATTGNGGGAAATCCTTTTCTGTATAGTTGCGAATAATNGCTTTATGTGGGACATCGCCNTCAAACACATACAATTCTTTCCAATACATCTTCATCCCCCTGTCTATCAATCTATCGTTGTTTCCATCATATAAGAATNATGGCAAAATCAGCAAGAAAAAACTGCTGTTTGTACAGCAGTTTAGTCGCTNCGCTGATCGATATAATGATNGATTAATGATTCGATTTGCTGTTCGTTCGGCTTTTTTCCAGTGAAATGGAACGTTACTTCATCAATCAGCANCCCGTCNCGGTATACATGCAGTGCCCCTTTTTGCTGGATGACGCTATATTCGANATCAAAAATATATCCATCCCGTTCGATAGCCCCATATCGTCTCTCACCTGCCTGTCCGTTAAGATTTCTTTCTTATTGTCTCGTTTTTGCCCGTGCTTCATGCNCTGAATAAGAATCTGNTCCTATAGACGCATGACGATAGTCCTTTGTATAATGAAGGCAAATTTCGACAAAAAAAGGGGAGAAACAAAGTGGTGTTTAAAACATTGCGGATCAAGTTGATCATTCTAATGGCATTGCTAATGATTGTTTCCCTGGCCGCTACCCAGATTGTCGGAGTGGTCGAAACAAAAAAAATGATCCGCCAGGACGTTGAAAAACGCGCACAATCCATTTTAAACGGGGTGCTAGGCGATATTCGCGACAGTTTTCAAAGCGAGGAAAATAGCTTGCTTCAGTTTAGCGAATCGCCTATCGTNGAGGAAATGATCAAAAAAGAAGATGCCTGGCCGCTGCTTGACCGGCAGTTTCGCACATTTTTAAAAATCCACGAAAACGTTCAACTTGCCTACATTGGAACGGCCGCGAAAAAAATGTATACGACGCCGGCAGCGCCATTGCCTGACGGCTATGACCCGACTTCGCGTCCATGGTATAAAACAGCGGCGGAAAACCAGGATCGAGTCGTTTGGACCGAGCCATACATCGATGCGATAACAGGAAAAAATATCGTGACATTGGCAAAAGCGGTAACAGAAAACGGCCGCGTCATCGCTGTGNTCGGGATCGATATGACGCTGGATGCAGTGGNGAGAATTGTCAACAATAGCGAGGTTGGCTACCATGGGTACCCTGTGCTGTTTGACAGCAAGGGAGTCGCGATCGTTCATCCGCAATATAAGGGAAAAAATATGGCGAAAAACGCGGAAGTCCAATATATGTTAAAGAATAAAAGCGGCTTTTATACATATACATCCGGGAACGAAAAGCGGGTNGTGTANTTTACGACGATTCCTGAACTCGGATGGAAAGTCGGCACCGTATATAAAGAAAGAGATTTATTGGCGATGAGCAATTCCCTTGCCATGAAAATGTTTATCATCACCGTGGCCGCATTATTGCTTGCCATTGTTGTTATTTATTTCCTCGCCCGTTCGATTTCGAAACCGGTCATTGCGCTTCAGCACCAAGCTGAAAAAGTCGCAGAAGGGGATTTAACGGTGCATGTGCGCGTAAAATCAAAAGACGAAATAGGGCAGCTGGCCGATCACTTCAATCATATGATTGCGCAAATGCGGGCCCTCATTCAGCAAGTCAATGAATCGGTAGAGGAGCTCGCCGCCTCCGCTGACCACCTTAGTTCTGTTTCCGAGGAAACGATGGCGACAAGCGAACAAGTGGCCAGCGCCATTAATGATATTGCCAAAGGAACGACGGAGCAAGCGGGCGATTTAGATACGATCAATGAACGGACAGCGGCGTTGTCTGCACAAATCGAAACGGTAACACAGTCGACGGCAAACATGCAAACGCTGTCGAATGAAACGAAAGCGGCTAGTTATGACGGCCTAGAAAATTTAAATATACTGCAGCTAAAATCCGATGAGGCGAAAAAAGAACTATTTGCGGTAGAAAAAGTAATGAAAGATTTAGTAAGAAAGATGGGAGAAATTGATGGGGTGATCCAAACAATTACAGCCATTTCCGGGCAGACGAATTTGCTTGCCTTAAATGCGAGCATTGAAGCGGCACGGGCGGGAGAACATGGAAAAGGATTTGCCGTCGTCGCGGATGAGGTGCGCAAATTAGCGGAGCAGTCGGCAAGAGCAACCGAGCTGATCCACCAAACGATTGCCGTGATTCAGCAGCAAGTGAGTCTGGCGATGCAGGCGGTGAATCACTCGAAAGACATGTACGAACAGCAGCAGCAAGCTGTACACACAACAGGCGATTCATTTGTCAAGATCGTCACGATGATGGAAGAGTTAACAACAGCAATTGCCGAAATTACAGAGGAAGCAAAGCGAATGAATGAAAGCAAAGAGGATGTCATTGGAGCGATGCAAAATATTTCCGCCGTCGCTCAGCAGTCCGCGGCAGCGGCGGAAGAAGTAGCGGCATCCGCCGATGATCAGCTGCAGGCGTTAGGAACGGTGACGGAATCGGCAGAAAAATTAAGCGAGATGAGCCGGCAGCTGCAAAAACTAGTAGAAAAATTTAAAATATCATGATTATGGATTGTTGCGTGCGTTCTATCGCTGCCACTTTTTTTCTCTTTTTTCAAAAAAAAAATAAATTATTGGAGATTTTCATGTTTAATCGTCGATTTTAATGAATGATAGTGCTACAATATACATTGAAAACGTTTATAAAGTTATTTCCTTGTTTATTTGGGAACAATGAGAAGAAGGCAAGCGGGCCCTGTTCGCAATTTTTCTTGATGCGTATGGGGGCGCCAAACGATCCCAAATAAACGAAAACTGGTTGGAGGTTTTCATAATGGCAAAGCAGACGATCAACGATGCACAACCATGGAGTCAATTTTATGGGCCAAACCTCGGGTACGTGATGGAAATGTATGAGCAGTATCTTGAGGATCCAGACAGGGTTGACCCTGAGTTGAGGCAATTATTCGACAGTGGGGAGCCGACAACGGAAACAGAACCGTTTGTGCCAAGCGAGGAGATCGCCAAAACGCATCAGACGTTCCGTCTCCCGGAAAATCCAACGATATTCAGCAAGCTTGTTGCTGCTGTAAAACTAGCGGACAATATCCGCCGTTACGGNCATCTGGCAGCCGATATTAACCCATTAAACAAACAAAATAAAGACACGCGCCGCATCGAATTAAGCGAATATGATTTGACGGAGGAAGATTTAAAACAAATTCCTGTCGCGTTTCTTTGTCCGCATGCACCGGCGCATGTCAAAAATGGATTGGATGCCATTAATCATTTACGGAAAGTATATACAGATAAAATTGCGTTTGAATTTTCACAAGTACATAATTTGGAGGAAAAAAACTGGCTCATCCAACAAATTGAGTCAGGAGCATATTATCCGAGTTTAACAAGCGATGAGAGAGTGGCATTGCTCCGCCGCCTTACGGAAGTGGAAGGATTTGAAAAATTTATTCATCGTACATTTGTCGGACAAAAGCGGTTTTCGATTGAAGGTTTAGATGCNATGGTGCCGCTATTAGACGAACTTGTTCGCCAGTCGATTGAAAAGGAAATCAATGCGGTAAATATTGGCATGGCGCACCGCGGCCGTTTGAATGTGCTTGCCCACGTCCTTGGCAAACCATATGAAATGATTTTTGCCGAATTCCAGCACGCGGAAAGCAAAGATTTTATTCCTTCGGAAGGATCGGTAGCCATTACCTACGGCTGGACGGGGGATGTGAAATACCATTTAGGGGCGGCTCGCCGTCTGCGCAATGAAAATGAACATACAATAAGAATTACGCTGGCAAACAATCCAAGCCATCTGGAAGTCGTGAATCCGGTTGTGTTAGGCTTTACGCGCGCCGCTCAGGAAAATCGCAAAAACGCCGGAAAACCACTGCAAAATACGGATTCGTCGTTTGCGATTATGATTCACGGAGACGCGGCATTCCCTGGGCAAGGAATTGTGGCCGAAACATTGAATTTGAGCCAATTGCAAGGGTATCGGACGGGTGGATCNATTCATATTATTGCTAATAATATGATCGGTTTNACGACAGAAAGCTATGATTCTCGTTCGACAAAATATGCGTCCGATATTGCCAAAGGATTTGAAGTGCCGATTGTGCATGTGAACGCCGATGATCCGGAAGC
>JGI1652J44930_10000689_pt1 | contig 13104 bp, 19 predicted proteins | sample NewIslsDNAsample_FD_44930 | JGI IMG/M metagenome (IMG submission 44930)
CCTAGAATGAAACCACAAATGAATCTAAATCTTTAAAATTAGATTGATTTTACCAACTGTTATGGATAAATTTAGGAGGTTCCCTTATATGTTTGCAAAAGCTTTGCCAAGCTGTTTTACAGTTGGGAACTTATTTCTTGGGATTATGTCCATCATCCTTGCTTTTCAACAGCAATGGCAATATGCAGCAATTATGGTGATCATCGGAATGTTATTGGATGGCCTGGATGGCCGTGTAGCGAGAATGTTAAACACGCAGAGTGAATTTGGCAAAGAGCTGGATTCGTTGTCGGATGTCATAACGTTTGGTGTTGCACCAGCGATGATTATGTATGTATCTGTTTTTAGATATATCGGACCCGAAGGTTGGTTTGTCACTGCCATCTTTCCCATTTGTGGGGCATTACGGCTAGCTCGCTTCAATGTTCAGCCTGGTGAACCAGGTTATTTTATCGGCTTACCGATTACAGCTGCAGGTGGCATATTGGCAACGATGGCGTTGTATAACGAATATATCAATAATCATTATATTTTAATGTTAGGAATGTTGTTTTTATCATATTTAATGGTGAGTCAGATTAAATATCCTGCTTTTAAAAAGATGAAATTCTCCAAGATCGCATATGTGTTAGGCGTTTTATTTATTATAGCAGTTGCTGTTGCCGCTGTTTTTTATCCGCAGGAGTTACCCAAGATTTTGTTTGTACCATTGGTGTTATATGCACTCTATGGAGTCAGAAAGGCTTTTGACAAAAGACGAAGTGTGAAAGAAGAAGAGGCAGCTGAAGAATTAAAATAAATATGAGCCTTCCGTTGCTAACTCACGTTTGGCTCGATGGATAAAGAAGGTGGCCCCACCCTACATAAGGGTAGGGGATTTTTTTTTCTGGAGAGATGGAGATTTGCTACCTAAAAGCAGTATTTCAAATTTCAATCTTTTTTTCAATTATGTTGCCGCGTTCTTCGTGTAAATATAGTATATTACTTATATCAGCTTTTCTACTTTTAACGCATATTAAAGATCCCTAATGTCGCAAGTTTTTCAGATTCTTTTTGAATCACTTTCTCAAGAGAAAGATCCAGCAAGTTACAAAGAGCGGATAAATAAAATAAATTTTTTCCCATTTCATTGGTTACGACATCAGCACAATTCTCACATAAATGATGGTAAAGATGTGTATCCAGTTGTTTCTTCCAATTTTCGAGATCTTGTTTGTTCATAAAAGCTTGACGTTTTGCTTTTACCTCAATACAACCGCACTCCGTTACCGCTTTCATTAGAGCTCGGTTGACACGCGCATTGGATTCTTGCAGTTTGGATGTGACATCGAGGAAGCTTCGGTGGCGGAGAAGTAGGTTTTTGACTTGCTCCTGAAAGGTTGCAAGTAACTGATCGTTGCCCATTTGATCACCTCAATCAGTGGACTTCTGTAAAATGTGCGAGGCAGTTTGAGATTATTATATATGATGTGTTAATTTTTTGGCAAATTTATCTAGGTGGAAATTAATAAAAAAGTTATTGACGGTTATAAGATAAATGTGCTACTATATTGTTTTTAAATTTATTGACACACCTCCTGTTTTGTGATATCTTGGAAACAGATATTGCCCTCTGGAGGTGTACGGGTTGTTCGATGTTGGCGATAAGGTCGTTTACCCAATGCATGGAGCCGGAGTGATCGAGTCAATCGAAGAAAAAGAAATACTAGGAAAGAAGCAAAAGTATTATGTAATGAGATTGCCACTCGGCGATATGAGAGTGATGGTTCCGATCAAAAATGTTAAAAGTATTGGTTTAAGAGAGGTTGTAGATGAAGAGACCATTCATAAAGTATTAAATCGGATGCGTTCCCAAAAGAAAAATGACAATAAAAATTGGAATCGACGCTATCGTGCAAATTTGGATAAAATGAAGAGCGGAGATATTTATGAGGTGGCCGATGTAGTTCGATCGCTCATGCTCAGAGATGAGGAAAAAGGACTTTCGACTGGTGAAAGAAAAATGTTAGACAATGCAAAGCAAATTTTGATTAGTGAGCTTGTCCTTGTGAAAAATATGAAGGAAGAGCAGGCTTTTGAGCTGATTGATGATATATATATGGAATAGTGGGCAAAAGGGCGAAACCTTCTTAACACTTATTCCTTTATAATATAAAAAAGAAGTTGTGAAGCCGGGTTTTCCTGAGAAAAGTTTGTCTATAATGGATACTAGCAGTTGAGTAATTGAATATGAGAGGAGGTGGAGCCCCATGTTGAAGCGGAGCGTACAACTAGCATTTATCATCGTTGGGGGAACCGTTGGTTACTATTTGGGACGTAAATTTTTCCAAGTTCTTGAAGGTGCACCTTTTTATTTAGGAGATGTTCCAGCCCCTCATATCATAGGAGCAATATTGGGTGCAGTTGTCTCATTTATTGCGACTTTCTGGGTGACCGACCATGTTGTAAAATGGATTCGGTGGAGTGAGGAACGTTTAGTAAAAATTCCAGCAATCGATGCTTTGTTTGGAGCATTTGGACTTATTTTTGGACTTATTGTTGCTTTCCTCATTCAGCAACCGTTGGAGCAATTGCCGATTCCCGGTGTCGCACAAGTTTTGCCATTTGTCTTTTCGGGCTTGTTGGGCTATCTTGGTTTTCGGGTAGCGTATAAAAAGAAAGATGAGCTGATTTCGCTCTTTACGCTTGGTCGCCAAGGACGGGAAGCTCGGAAGAAAAAAGCGGAAAAAGAGACGTTTGAACATAAAATTTTGGATACAAGTGTTATTATTGATGGGCGGATTGCGGATATCTGTCAGACGGGTTTTCTCGAAGGAACGCTCGTGATCCCCAGCTTTGTGTTGGAAGAACTTCAACATATTGCTGACTCATCGGATGTGCTGAAGCGAAATCGTGGACGCAGGGGGTTAGATATCCTTAATAAAATCCAAAAGGAATTGGATGTGCGCGTTTTAATTTATGAGGGTGACTTTGATGATGTTACAGAAGTAGATAGTAAGTTGGTAAAATTAGCGAAAGTTCTACAGGGTAAAGTTGTCACCAATGATTTTAATCTAAACAAAGTTTGCGAGCTCCAGGGAGTGGATGTCTTAAATATTAATGACCTGGCTAATGCGGTAAAACCTGTTGTGTTGCCGGGTGAGGAGATCAACGTACAGGTCATTAAAGATGGTAAAGAGCATGGTCAAGGAGTCGCTTATCTGGATGATGGTACCATGATTGTGATCGAAGGTGGCCGTGATTTTATTGGTGATCGCATTGATGTTTTAGTAACGAGCGTGCTCCAAACTTCTGCTGGAAGAATGATTTTTGCGAAACCGAAGCTATTAGAGAAAGCTTTATAAATGGTACTACCCTGTGTATGCTTTTGAAAGGGGAACTTACTTCAGTGAGCGTAGGTGTCGTAATACCTGCTGCAGGGCAAGGAAAACGAATGGGAACGAAGGAGAGTAAGCAGTTTTTATTGTTTCATGACAAACCAATTCTTCTTCATACACTGGAAGTTTTTGAATTCCATCCAGAAGTTGATGAAATTGTTGTTGTGGTAAAAGAAAGTGAAATTGATCGTACACAAAAACTGATTGATGAACAAGGTTATAAAAAAGTGAGTAGTATTGTTGCAGGTGGTCGTGAGCGACAGGAAAGTGTTTGTTTAGGCTTAAAAGGATTGACGACTGATTTTGTGTTAGTGCATGATGCTGTACGGCCTTTTGTGACGCAAAAAGCGGTATCGCGTTTAATTGCTGAAATACGCATGTATGATGCAGCCATTTTGGCTGTCCCTGCAAAGGATACCATCAAAAAAGTGGATGAGAGTCAAGTATTGGAGACATTGGAAAGAAGGCAATTGTGGGCAGTACAAACGCCACAAGGCTTTCGGCGTGAACTATTAGTGGAAGCGCATTTGCAAGCTGAAAAAGAGAAGTATTTTGCAACGGATGATTCAGCTTTGGTGGAGAAACTGGGCATTCGTGTACGAATCGTTGATGGCGAATATACCAATATTAAAATAACTACACCAGAGGATCTCATATTTGCAGAAGCGATTTATCGGATGAAAGGGTAAGAAGATGTTTCGGATTGGTCAAGGTTTTGATGTTCATCAGCTGGTTGAAGGACGCCCTCTGATTATTGGTGGAATTGAAATTCCATTTGAAAAAGGGTTGCTCGGACATTCGGATGCAGATGTGTTGCTACATACCATTGTGGATGCAGCTTTGGGGGCGTTAGCATTAGGGGACATTGGCAAGCATTTTCCAGATACAGATCCGGAATACCAAGGTGCTGATAGCAAGCAACTATTACACAAAGTCTGGAAGATCGTAACGGAACATGGATATCGGTTGGGAAACCTAGATGCAACGATCCTTGCACAAAAGCCAAAGATGGCTCCGTATATTCCAGCGATGAGGAAAAAGATTGCCGAGATTTTGGCTGCAGATGAGCAGTGTATCAGCATTAAGGCAACAACCATGGAAAAATTGGGTCCGATTGGCGAACAAAAAGGAATTGCGGCAATGTCAGTGATATTGTTGATCAAAGATGCAAATTAGAGTGGAATTCTATTTGTGCAATTTGAATCCATTTTGAAGGATATGATATATTCAAATTAAGTTTTTCGGTGTACAAATGTCAATTGAATATGGAGCATGGTGATGATTGGGAGAGTAGGATTTGACGAGGATCCAGAGAGAAGCTGGTTGGTGCGAAGCTTTTCCGAGTCATTTCTGAAGTGCACCCATGAGCCGACTTCTGAAATAGATTTTCTAAAGTAGGCAAGTCCGGAACCCACCGTTATGGGAATGAGGGGAATTTATTGATCAATCAATAAATTCAAGCAGAGTGGAACCGCGAAATTTTCGTCTCTGTAGCTTATAGCTACAGAGACTTTTTATTACGAATGGAAAAGGAGGCGAACAAGGTTGAAACTGTGGACCAAATTGGTCGAGATCCGCAAAACGCTTCAATCTGATATTCAGGCTGTGTTTGACCGGGATCCTGCTGCACGAAGCACATTAGAAGTGATTTTGACCTATTCGGGTTTGCATGCTTTGTGGGCTCATCGCATTGCAAGATTTTTTTACCGGATTCGTTGGTATTTGATTGCACGCATAATTTCGCAATTAAGCCGTTTTTTTACAGGGATTGAGATTCATCCTGGAGCTCAAATCGGCAAAGGTTGCTTTATTGATCATGGCATGGGGGTTGTGATTGGCGAAACATGTGAGATTGGCAATTATGTTACAATTTATCAAGGTGTCACATTGGGCGGAACTGGAAAAGAAAAAGGAAAGAGACATCCAACCATTGAGGATCATGTGATGATTGCTTCAGGTGCAAAAGTACTGGGTTCGATTCGGATTGGAAGAGCTTCGAAAATTGGAGCAGGTTCGGTCGTTTTGCGCGATGTTCCACCAAATTCCACTGTTGTGGGTGTTCCCGGTAAAGTTGTGGTTCAGGATGGAGTTCGGGTTCAAACCGATTTGGATCAGGTGAATCTGCCAGATCCTGTTGCTGAAACCATTCAATTGTTAAAGAAAGAGATTAAAGAACTGCGACTGGAAATCGAACAGCTGAAAGGTGAACAAAAAGGGCAAGGTGAGCAAAAAGGACTTACCATTATTAAGCAGAATCGAGCAAACGAGAGGTGATAATCAAAGTGAAAGAAGAATGGATGCATTCTGTACTTTTGTATAATACGTTGACAAGACGAAAGGAAAAGTTGGTTCCCGTGGAACCAGGAAAGATCAAAATGTATGTGTGCGGGCCAACGGTTTATAATTACATCCACATTGGAAATGCGCGTGTTTTTGTTTTTTTTGATGTCGTGCGGCGCTTTTTTCAACATTTGGGGTACGAAGTGACCTATGTACAAAACTTTACCGATGTCGATGATCGGCTAATCGAAGCAGCAAAGGAAACCGGATTATCGGTTCCGGATATTGCCGAAAAGTATATTGATGCCTATTTTGCGGATATGGATGCACTTGGTGTCAAACGAGCGGATGTTCATCCACGGGCAACGGAGCATATTGAGGAGATGATTGAAGCCATCCAAGAGTTGATTGACAAAGGTTATGCCTATGAACGAGAAGGGGATGTCTATTTCCGTGCACTTGCCAAAGAGGATTATGGCAAATTGTCAAAGCAAACGTTGGATGAGTTGAAAGCTGGCGCAAGAATTGGTCTGAATGAACGAAAGGAACATCCGCTTGATTTTGCTTTGTGGAAAGCAGCAAAACCGGGCGAAATAAAATGGGATACTCCTTGGGGAGTTCCGGGACGGCCTGGATGGCATATTGAATGCTCGGTCATGGCTCGAAAGTATTTAGGTGATACACTTGATATCCATGCAGGTGGTGCTGATCTATGCTTTCCGCACCATGAAAATGAGATTGCGCAAAGCGAATCGCTTACAGGGAAACCTTTTGTTAAGTATTGGCTGCATAATGGGTATATAAATATGGGTAATGAAAAAATGTCAAAGTCGTTAGGAAATGTCAAACGACTTGTTGAGTTGCGCCAAGAATATGAAAGCGCAATCATTCGCTATTTTCTTCTGTCTGCTCATTATCGTCAGCCGATTTCGTTCGATCAGGAAGCAATGGAGCAAGCAACCGCGAGTGTAGAGCGAATCAGAACAGCTGTATTCAACCTAAAACATCGACGCAAAACAGCAAGAGCTGGTGGACATGATCCTGATTTGGAGCAAAAGCTTGCGACTTTATCCGAAGAATTTTATCAAGCAATGTTGGATGATCTCAATACAGCCAATGCGATCAGTGTATTGTTTCATGCAGTTCGCCTGGCAAATGAGTGGATCGCTCGTCCAGTCGTCACGCAGGAGTCGATTGATCGTCTTCTAGATTGGTTTCAGCAGTATGGAGAGGACATTTTGGGATTGGTGGAAGTGAAAGATGAAGAAGAAGAACAGTTGGATTCACGAATATTGCAATTAATTGAAGAACGAAATCAGGCAAGAGAGGTAAAAGATTATCAACGCGCTGATCGGATTCGGGATCAATTATTGGAGATGGGCATTGTCTTAGAAGATACACCACAAGGTGTAAGATGGAGACGAATCCATGATGCTTGATCATAGTAAAAGCAGAGATGAGGATGGGCCATGAAACTTGTTTGGATTCAGGGAAAGCGATCAGTCGAGGAAGCCATTCAAGCCAATCGACACATTGAGAAGATTTACATCGCAAAGGGCAGTTCAAAAAAACGGATCGAATCGCTTCTCAAGCAAGCGAGTCGAAGAAAGATTCCATGTTATTGGGTTCCACGGGAACAGCTTGATCAGATTGCCAAGCAGAGAAATCACCAAGGGATCCTTGCGCAGGTAGAAGCTTATGAGTACGCAACGCTTGAGGAATGTCTACAACGCGCCAAAGTTCTTGAGGAAGATCCCTTCTTTCTGTTGCTCGATGGTGTTGAAGATCCACACAATTTTGGTTCCATCTTACGTACGGCCGAAGCGACTGGCGTGCATGGAGTGGTTATTCCCAAGAATCGTGCAGTTGGTCTGACATCGACTGTAGCAAAAACTTCTGCTGGGGCGATTGAGTATGTACCCGTTGTTCGTGTTACCAATCTCAAACGAACAGCGGATTGGTTAAAAGAGATGGGTTTTTGGATCATCGGCAGTGATGGGAATGCAGAACAAGCGTACTTAGAAGTGGATTATCGTTTTCCATTGGCACTGGTAATTGGCAATGAGGGAAAAGGGATTAGTCGATTGATGAAAGAGAAATGTGATTTTCTTGTTAAACTTCCTATGAAGGGGCATATGACTTCACTGAATGCTTCAGTGGCTGCGGGAATTCTGATGTATGAAGTTGTGCGCAGCCGGAATTTCAATGTCTAGCAACAAAGAGTCGTATCTCATTGTCGATGGATATAATGTGATTGGTGCCAATCCGGATATCCACTGGAATGCCGATACATTAGAAAACGCACGATTGCGCTTAATTCGTGATCTTTCAGAGTATCAGTCCATGACTGGAAGAAAGGTTTTTGTTGTTTTTGATGCACATCGATCAGCTGGAGCGCAAGTAACAACTGAGCTTGAGCAAATAACGGTCATCTATACGAAACACGGAGAGACAGCAGATGAATGCATTGAACGATTGGTTCGAGATTATCGATCCCCTCATCGGAGAATCTATGTTGCAACTTCTGACTATTTGGAACAAAAATTGATTTTTGGTCAAGGTGCTTATCGAATGTCGTCAAGAGAATTAATTGAAGATATCAAATCGTTAAAAGGGAAAATAAATAAACGAATGACAAAAAATAGAAAGAAAAATTTGTTAGTTGATCGATTATCGCCGGATATGAAGAAAAAATTGGAAAATTGGAGGAGAAAAAAATAGGATGAAAATTGACCTTTTTAAATTGATTCAGATATAATAGCGGTAATCTTCTATCTGTTCATTGTACTTCAAGAGTATTTTATGGTAAGGATTGCTATTTTTTTATAATAATTCCGGCTTAGAAGTGATCTGAATATGCGATTACGACGAAAGATCGAAGTATATGGTCGGGGGGATTATTGTGAGTCTGAGTAATTCAACAGATACGGATACTAGTAAAACAGATACTGATATTTATAAAGCAGCTGATTATGAAGGGCTAGCCGACGAAGATCTTGTACATGGTGTTCGCATGGGTGATAGCGATGCATTGAATTACTTGATGAATAAGTATAAGAATTTTGTTCGTGCCAAAGCGAGGTCCTATTTTTTGATCGGTGCTGATCATGAAGATATTGTACAAGAAGGGATGATTGGTCTATACAAAGCAATACGGGATTTTAAAGGGGACAAGCTCTCTTCGTTTAAAGGTTTTGCTGAACTATGCATTACGCGTCAAATTATTACGGCGATCAAAACAGCAACGAGACAAAAGCATATCCCTCTAAACTCATATATTTCTTTAGATAAACCGTTGCATGATGAAGATTCCAATCGCACTCTTTGGGACAAGCTTACGGTAAACTTGTCCAATCCGGAGGATCATTATATCAGTCAAGAGGAATTTAATGATATTGAGGATAAGATATCGCAAATCTTAAGCGATCTTGAACGTAAGGTGTTAATGCTTTATTTAGATGGACGCTCGTATCAGGAAATTGCTGTTGATCTCAATCGACATGTGAAGTCGATTGACAATGCATTGCAAAGAGTGAAACGAAAGTTAGAGAAATATCTAAAAGTGAGAGAAGTATCATTGTAGCGAGTGAAATGAGAGCAAACGTCAAGAATCAAGGGGTTCGAGATACCTCATTTCCAACTGACGTTGCTCTCATTTTTCTTTCACATTGGTTTTAATTGCGAAAAGATGCTGAATTTGTGCAAATAAACGGATTGGGGTATAGTTTATAGAGAAGCAGTGAACCTTGGTAAATTGACAGATAGAATATATTATGGTAAATTGACTTAGATTTGGATAAGGGCTTGTTGACAGAACAACCAACAGGAAGTTCTTGAGCTAATTTTTTGGAGACATCACTGGAAATGTAAGTCAGGACCTGAGGGAAACATCTTGTCAACAACTTGAAAAAATAGGAAACGAATGTGAACACATCAGAGGAGGTGCTTTTGTGAGAGTCAATATTACATTAGCTTGTACAGAATGTAATTCGCGCAATTTTGCTTTGACCAAGAATAAGCGCAAGCATCCGGATCGAATGGAATTGAGAAAATATTGCCCTCGTTGTAATGCACACACCATTCATCGTGAAACGAAATAATATTGAGTGAGAATGTGAGGGGGATATGATGACATTTTTAGCAAGTGTTGGCCGAGGAATTCGAAACAGCTGGACCGGTACCATTGCATTTTTCCGAGGCAGTTTTCGCGAACTCAAGAAAGTTCGTTGGCCGACGCGGAAAGAGATTGTTACATATACCCTTGTTGTGATCTGTATCGTCCTTGCTATTACTGTTTTCTTCTTTTTTGTTGACTTGGGAATTGCGAAGATCGTACAATTGATTACCAAGTAATTAGCTGAATTGGTGAAAGTTGATTCATAAGGGGGGAAGGGTTACCCTTGGCAAGCATGGAGAAAAACTGGTATGTTGTTCATACGTATTCGGGCTATGAAAATAAAGTGAAAACCAATTTGGAAAAGCGCGTCCATTCGATGGAGATGCAGGATAAAATTTTTCGTGTGCTTGTTCCGATGGAAGAACAAGTTGAGCATAAAGAGGGCAAGAAAAAGACCGTAATGCGTAAAGTTTTTCCAGGCTATGTCTTAGTTGAGATGATTATGACCGATGATTCTTGGTATGTAGTGCGGAATACACCGGGTGTAACCGGTTTTGTCGGGTCATCTGGGTCTGGCTCCAAACCGACCCCCCTTATGCCGGAAGAGGTTGAAGCGATTTTGGCACAAATGGGTATGGAAGATGACCGGAAAAAGGTTGATTTCAAAGTGAAGGATCAAGTGAAAGTGATTGATGGGTTGTTTACCGATATGACGGGAACGGTTGAAGAGATTGATTTCAATCGTTCAAAATTGAAAGTGTTGGTGAATATGTTCGGTAGGGAAACCCCATTGGAGCTTGATTTTTCTCAGGTGGAGAAGATATAAAAGGACGAGCATTGGATAAAAATAGTTGATGTTGTGCTTTTTTTGGTATACTTCCAGCGGCCATTTGTGTTAGAATATTATTCGGTTCTGCGATGATTGCTCGGGACGAGTGAATTGGATGGTTACCCGTGCCTGTGGGAGGGTTGAATACCCGACAAGACCACATGAAGGAGGATGATGGATAGTGGCAAAGAAAGTGATCAATGTCATTAAATTGCAGGTTCCAGCTGGACAAGCGAATCCGGGCCGGCCTGTTGGTCCTGCTTTGGGTACGGCTGGAATCAATATTATGGGTTTTTGTAAAGAATTTAATGCACGGACACAGGATCAAGCGGGGATGATCATTCCAGTCGAGATTACCGTATATGAAGATCGTTCCTTTGATTTTGTGACCAAAACACCTCCAGCAGCATTTTTATTGAAAAAAGCAGCAAAAATTGAGAAAGGATCTGGCGAACCCAATCAAATTGTTGCCAAAGTAAGTCGTGAACAGATCCGGGAGATTGCCGAAATCAAGATGCCGGATCTCAATGCAGCTGATATCGAAGGAGCCATGAAGATTATCGAGGGAACTGCCCGCAGTATGGGCATTGCCGTTGAAGATTGAGTCATGGTTCCAAAAGTGGGAGGATTTTCCGCTATAACCACGAAGGGAGGATGTCAAAATGGCAAAGCATGGAAAAAAATATCGTGATGCTTTGGCGAAAATTGAAAAGAATAAATTATATGAACCTGAGCAGGCTTTAGCTTTAGTCAAAGAATTGGCTTCAGCGAAGTTTGATGAGACAGTCGAAGTTGCTTTTCGCTTAGGGGTTGATCCGAAAAAAGCCGATCAACAGGTTCGAGGAGCTGTTGTGTTGCCACATGGTACGGGGAAAACCAAGCGAGTGCTGGTCTTTGCGAAAGGTGAAAAAGCGAGAGAGGCTGAAGAGGCTGGTGCTACGTATGTAGGCGACGATGATTACATTAACAAAATTCAGCAAGGATGGCTGGACTTTGATGCTGTCGTTGCAACCCCAGACATGATGGCTCAGGTTGGACGGTTAGGCCGTATTTTGGGTCCCAAAGGTTTGATGCCCAACCCAAAAACGGGTACAGTTACCATGGACGTTGCTAAAGCTGTAAAGGATATTCAAGCTGGTAAGATTGAGTATCGTACCGATAAAGCTGGAAACGTACATGCGCCTATTGGTAAGGTCTCATATTCAACAGAGCAGTTATTGGAAAATCTCCAAACCCTGGCTGAGGCACTGATCAAAGCCAAGCCAGCAGCGGCAAAAGGCACTTATCTAAGGAAAGTGACGGTTTCTTCCACAATGGGACCGGGCATTGCCGTAAGCACTTCACAGCTGGCGTAACATTGCTGCAGATGCAAAACTGAATAGGATGTATTGATAACATGTGAAGATGTGCCGTAGACAGTAGGTGCGGCGAACAACCGCTTAATATCCTACCGAGGTGCAAGAAGAGACATGATGTTTGTCTTTGATTGCCTTCGACTGTCTACGTGCGAAGGCTTTTTTCATGGATCGATGTAAAGGGGGGTGAGCAAATGTCAAAAGCATTGGAGGCAAAGAAAAAGAAAGTTGAAGAAATTCGTGAGCGCCTTGAGAAGAGCAAAAGTACCATCATTACCGAATATAAGGGATTATCAGTTCCAGAAATGAATGAACTTCGAAAGAAGCTTCGCGAATCGGGTGTCCATTATTCAGTATTAAAGAATACATTGGCTCGTCGCGCTGCAGATCAAGCGAATCTCTCAGTGTTGAATGAGCATTTAGTTGGCCCAACAGCGATTGCCTTTAGTGAAGAGGATGTTGTTGCGCCTGCAAAGATTTTGCACAATTTTGCCAAAGAACATGAAGCCTTAAAGATTAAAGGCGGCATCATTGAGGGAGATGTGGTTTCACTTGATGAAATTAAGGCTATTGCCAATCTCCCATCACGCGAAGGCTTAATCTCCATGTTGCTCAGTGTATTGCAAGCTCCGATTCGCAATTTTGCTCTTGCAGTCAAGGCTGTTGCGGAAAAGGATGAAGAAGGTGCAAATGAGGAATCGAGTGATGATTAATCTTTGAACAAAACATTTAGGAGGGAATAGGTATGACAAAAGAAGAAATTATTGAAGCGGTAAAAGGTATGTCGGTTCTTGAGCTAAATGAATTGGTTAAAGCGATTGAGGAAGAATTTGGTGTGACAGCAGCTGCTCCGCAGGCCGTTGTACAAGTGGATGGTGAACAAGGTGCAGCTGAAAAAACAGAATTTGATGTGATCCTGAAAGATGCTGGAAGCAGCAAAATTAAAGTTATTAAAGCTGTGCGTGCTATTACCGACTTAGGCTTGAAAGACGCGAAAGCATTGGTTGATGGTGCACCATCGCCAGTGAAAGAAGGAGTCGATAAAGAAGAAGCGGAAAAGATCAAAGCAGAACTCGAAGAAGCCGGTGCAACAGTGGAATTGAAATAATCCGGCTGACCCGCCGCGAATTTCGGCGGGGTCGTTTT
>JGI1652J44930_10000692_pt1 | contig 13085 bp, 12 predicted proteins | sample NewIslsDNAsample_FD_44930 | JGI IMG/M metagenome (IMG submission 44930)
CGAGTCCCTGCGCGAGGTTGTAGCCACCTATATTGCCGCTTGCCAAGAACTTGGTCTGAACAGACCCGAAGAATGGCGGCGTGAAGCACCCAAGGAGTACTTAGAAGCCTCGGACTTTAGTCCGAGGAGTCGTCACCGAGATACAAGATGGTACTGACGCCTTTGGAGGAGCGGAAGGGGATGCGAGGGCCACGCCGAAGGACCATCGAGGGGTGATCGGGTGGTCTGCGGTCGCTGCCTTGCGCAAGAGCATGAGTGGAACGAGTTGGAGGAGCGCGGCCCCGGCTGGTGGGTGTGTCCAAAGTGCGGGGCCGAGCTTCTGTTATCCGATGAAGAGGAAGCCGATGACGATTTCGCCAGCGCGCGGGAGCTTTTCGAGGACGAACTGCGGCTGAAGAACCAACTCCGCCGCCCCGGCTCGTCTCATTCCGCCAAGGTGAAGCGGAAGCGTCCAAGGCCGAAGCCGGAGCCGTGGTATCGTCGGGGGTTCGAGTGACTCCTGGGCTTTACCACCGGGCGCGCACAGACGGCTTCCCTTTCAGGAACCCGAACTCGAACGGGCCGAACTTCACNAGCGTTCTGAAGTCCGGCCCCCAGAAGGGTTCGGCTTCACGTTAATCTTCAGTTCGGTGCGGANTCCCTCNGGTAGNCGGGAGGAAGGCTCTGTTGTCGTCTCCACGGTAGCGGTGCTATAAGTGCTCTCCAAGCCTTCCTTCAGGCCCCTCAAGAACTCTACCAGCCACTGTTCGATCTTATCCCCGGGNAGCCACCNGCCCACCCGAACGCCAAGCGAGTGGCCNTTCCGGTAGCCCCACCTCATCGCTANCGTGCTCACCGCGACAATCCCAATAATGGTGAACAGAACNTGAACCCATGNTTGTTCGAGGAACTGCTCCATCATTCATACACTCCTTTTCTCCGCAGGTCATCGATCTTCGGCTTNTGTCCCGGCAGGAGCGGGCGCACGTCGGCGTGGAGATGGTCATCCTCCATCGCCACGTAGGTGAATCCGGCCTCCAGGGCCAATCGAGCCAGCTCCTCGAAGGTCATCCGCTCCAGGTACCGCCAGATGCGAATGTCAACCGCATCTCCGTAGAGATGCCTGGATTCCCGCGCGCCCCCCACCTTTCTGTTCTGGTAGTAGCATCGGTATCCGCTCGTTATAACGCACGGCTCATTCCCGGTCAACTCGCGGAACCTCTCTAACACCTCAATGAGTTGCGGCGTAACCTTAACCGCCTCGCAATGCGGGCACTCGAACTCATAAAGCTTGAAGTGCTCAGATAGCTGGAAGTTATTGATTACCGAGTTCTTCACCACTCCACACCATCCCGTTCTAACTCTTCCTCGGACACCTCAGCGAATGCCTGCGGCCCGAGATGCATCAGTTGCATGAGGTTCTCTACCGTTTGCCGAGCGTCTTCCAGTTCCTTTTCTCGCAGGTATAGGCTTGCGTCGGTATTCGCCGTGACGCCGGGCTCCTCCGTGACTACCCGATGGGAAGCCGCAGCCTTACCGGTTTCATGGCGTGGCATGGTGATTCTACCGATGCCGACTCCCACTGCAACAAGAAGGCCGCCGACCAGGGCGGCCAGAAGCGTCTCAAACATGCTGCCCCTCCTACCTGGTAAGCGAAATCAGGATGCTCAGGAGTACACTCACGAGAGTCAGGATGGACAGTATCAGATTGTTCTTTGCATCCCGATTCTGCTGGGCCACTGCCTCTTCATAACGCTCCTGTCGTCGTTCCACGCTGCTTACTCTCCCCTCAAGGGCCAGGATCTTCTGCTCGTGGGTAATCACGGCTTGCTTTACGTCCTCTAAATCGCGCACGATCACGGAGTCGGCTCTCCTGTCTGCGGTAGTAGCACCGGTAGTCGCCCGGCAAGCTGGCGCATCATCTCGGTATATCGTTCTGCCTGGCGCCGCTCGTGTTCCGCCCGGCGGGTATCCCCCAGAGCTTCCGCTTCCTGCGCCCGCTGCAATGCACCGCGAATGCGTCCGCGCAGATACGCAGCAGCGTTTTGGACGTCCCGGTACGGCGCCACTTCCGCATAGTAGGGGTTCGTCGGGTAGGTGCCAATGCTTGTGAGGGTCTGAGCTATGACGTTGGGAAGGCTGCGCTCTCCAAGCCCCATGTACGCCCGGGCTATATTCGTAGCGGTTCCGACCGCCCGGAACGTTTCCAGAGCAGACTGCACCCGAGACGGCAGGCCAAATGGCTCGGTTGGTGGCCCAAGCGTGAAGCCGACCTCCGCCAGCTCGCGGGGAACAATCTCCCGCCTGCGGTAGAGGTCAAAGTTGATGGTCTGGCTCCACACTTCCTGAATTACGCCATTCAGGAGATTGAAGGCCTCGCCCAGCGGATTCTGGGCCCAGCTTGCCAGGTCCGCGAACGCCCAAGCGTTTAGAGCGTTGGTGAATACCGCGTTCCCGTCCTTGTCGCGGCCAATGTAGACGGGCATGGGCAGGTAATCGGGCACCTCATGCCGCNCGGGCTTCGGCCCTTCGGCCTCCAGCTCAACGGCCCGGTANNCATGCTGAATCCGNGCGATCTTNCCAGGCTGCGTTGCCAGATTCAGGATTTCNTCTGGGATGTTCTTCCATGCCCATGTCACGAAGGGAANTGCCCAGTCTCGGGCCGATCGGAGCCAGTCGGGAATGTCTCGNTAGTCGAAGTGCCTGGCGCGTACCATGTTGGCAGCGTGCTCCACGGTCTCGCCCTTCAGAATCTGGTCGATGAAGAGCGTGCCGCGGAACCCGTCCTCCAGGAAGGTTCCAATGTCGCGCCCGAGCTTCACCCAGATGTTTCGCCCACCGGGCATGAACGGGATCAGAGAGAGCGCATCGAATCCCCGCCGTGCTTCGCCGAATATGTTTTCGATGACATCACGTTCGTCGAACTGATCGAAGTAACCGAAACTAAGAGCCCTGGACGTGTAGAGATCCGAGAGTTCTTGGAGAGTCCACTGCTTGCCGTGGACGTCCTTCCATGAAAGCCGGGCCAACTGGTCCCTGAGTTCAGCCGCCTTGGCGTTTCTCGGGGCCATTGCGTCCAGCCACCGGTATAGGGCAAACACCTGGCCCTTGTAGTAGGCCCGCCCGTCGAGCGGATTGATCCCGGCATAGTAGTTCTTCAGAATCCCGGTTAACAGGTTGCGGACGTGGTACGCTGGGAACATGAATAGCGTCATGTCCCGCCACCAGGAGGTAAGGCCCTTCATAGCTGAGGCGAAGATGTTCTGTGTCTGACGGTTAAAGTACAGGTCGAAGAACCGCTCCATCTCCTGAGCGGCCTCATCGTGGAACCACACACCATCCAGAAGCTCACCGAAACGAGGCGCCGTTACCTGCCGCCAGCCAGCGTCCCGAAGCTCCTGCGCCAGCTCTTCGGTTACGTTGCGGACCGCCCAGCCTTCCCGGGTGCCGACTTCGATTAGGTCATTGATGGCGTCCGCGGCCTCAGTAACCTTGATGGTCATGTTCTCCCGCTGGTACATGATGTAGGCGGGACTCTCGGAGAACACGGGCCGCTTGGGCAGTGCTGGGTTCTTCTGGGGAACATCAGTCACAACAATGTACCTATCGGCACGTCTGATTTCCCGGCCTTCGCGCTTCCAGATATACTGCTTGTCGGCACTGATCTGCCAGCCTTCCGGCCTCTCCCAATGGATCGTTCCGTCTGCCTCGCGCCACACCTGCGCGGTCCGCCCTTCGATGGCCGCCTGATTGATCTCCGCGATATAGCGGTCTGCATCGATACGGCGTCCTTTCTGGGCTCCGTGGCGCACAGAGAACACGGGTACGTTCCGCCGGAAGAACTCCCGGTCGGCCTCTCGCATCGCCTTCTCGGAGGCCGGATCGAGGGCGCGATGTACGTACCGGATGCGTTCGGACTCGAACTCGGGGGTGGGAATCCGCCGCTCCCTCTCCATCGCCAGAAGCCTGGCCTGGTGCTCATATAGCCTCTCTCCGGCCAGAACCGCTTCGACCGGCGTCGGTACCTGGAAGACGGTTTCCTCCCCTAGCTGCTTCGCCAGAGGCACGTCGTCGCGTACCCATTCCATACCGTTTATCAGCTTCAGCGTCTCCGGATCGATGCCGAACCGCTGGGCGATTTCGCCAATGGTTTCTCCGCCCTTGGGCCGGTAGCGAACCAGGCGGTCAGGGCCGAGCATGGCCGCTACTCCAGGCGGGCGTTCGGCCTCAATGACCACCGCCCGCATGAGTTCTTCGCGCTCCACCCCGTACCGTTCGGCTATCTCTCGGATGCTGCGGTTAAACTCCGTCGCTGCTCTCCGGCTCAAAATCTGGCGGTACTGTACCCGGCCCTCCATCTCCCGGATGCGTTCCCGGAACACCCGCCTGATTCCAGTCCCCATGCTGGACACGTCCTGCATAACCCGTTCAACCAGAGGCACGTCGGCCAGCCTCTGCCCGGCCCGTTCCAGGGCACGGAAGAGCGCGGCCTGGCCCCTCCGCGCGATGGCTCCGAGACCTCCGGGCAAAGAGGACGGTCCGAACCCGGCAAAGGTAACGATGTCACGCAGACCGGCAAGAGCCTGTGCCGATCGTGGTGCTCTCTGAGCGATTTCCTGATAGGTAGCCGGGGCTGGCTCTATTGCGCGCTGGACGGCAGACGGCAGATAACCGCCGCTCCTGCGGGCCTCTTCCAGGATTTCACGCGGCACGTTGAGTGCGGCACGTGCCCGTTCGGTGGCTTCCTGGGCCAGCTCTCTGGCTGCCCTCGGGGCCAGCGCCTGCGCAGTCTCGCCAAGACCCCTGCGGGCCATAATCCCAGCGCGATTGAGCCCGCCAATACCGATGTAGGTAGTGGGGTCCAGGAATACATCACCAAGGAACCCAACGATTCCAGCCGGAGAGGCTCCTAGAATGGGAATGCCCCTGAATGCTTCAATGAGAGGCTCTTCGGACAGACCGGCTCGGACGGCAACATCTCGGTAGGAAGCGCGCTGCTCGCCTGTCAGCCCCCTGAGCGCCGCCTGGAAGATTTCCGGCAGGGACCGTCCTTCTTGAATGGCGAGAGCGACACTGGCGGAAGCATAGGCAGGCCGAGCAAGCAAGTCCAGGACATATCCTATAGGCCGCCCTACCGCCTGAATGGTGGTGCCCCATCCGGTTGCATCCTGTGTTCTGCTGGTCAGCGCCCCACGCCGGGCAATGCTGCCTAGAGACGGCACGGGATTACCCCCTACTGGTCACCAGACCCGGCCTTGGCCGCGAGACGGCGCTCGATGGCTTCCGCAAGAGCACTGCCGGCTTCGGCAATCGGAGCAACCCCCTCCGCGGCCATGCTCGGTAAAATACTCTGAAGCTGCTGCGCCGACTGTTGCGGGGATGGAAAAGCTCTGGATAAGAATTCGGAGATAACGTCGCCAATGATTCTCGCGAGACTGCGCGGGTCCTGCGGCTCCGATCCAGGACCACCAGGCGGAGGAACATACGGAACCGGTTGGGCCGCAGGCCCGCGCAACCATGACGCGATGGCTGCGCCGGTCATATCGGGTACCCCTTGGAACATCTGACTACGCTCGCGCCTTTCCTGGATTCGCGCAGCAAGCTCAGCCTCGTACTGTTCCGCCCGCTCCTTCAGAGCCGCACGAAGCTCCTCTACGGTCATGCCGACTTCGAGCGCATCCTTCTCTTGCTCTATAGGGGTGGATTCGAGGAACAGTTGGTAGGCCAGTGTTGGCGTCATACCCTCCACGCTCATGAGCGCCGCGTACCAGTCCTCGAACGGCACGGTGCCGGGAATTCGAACACCATATGGGGCCAGATACTCCGCGAACTTGCGGCGAAGGTAGTCGATCCCCTCGCCGTCTTCCATGTTGTATACCTCGATAAGCTCCTCGTCCGAGAGAGGCTTCCCGGCCTGTTCGTTCGCCCACCAGAACTCAGGAGACGGGAACGCCGGGCGCTGGGCTTCCATGTCGGTCGCCAGGACGCTTCCGCCGAAACGCTGGTCGAACTCCGTCTTGCGATCCTTCCACCGGCTAAAGAAGCCCTCCTGATTCCAGGGGAGCGGGTTCCTTTCCCTGGGATCCAACCCAGCCTGCGCCCTGGCCATTTGGTCGTAGTTGCCGATGAACGCTGGAAAAGATTCGGGTGCCTCGCCTCTCTCCACGGCGACGATGTACTGGGCGTACTCCAGCGGAGACGGAACGATGAAGCCCTGTTCGAGGTACGGCCTCACGGCCCGGTCATACGCCTGCATGAAACTGCTGTCACTTAGAAGTTGCTCGATGCCTCCGCCTTCTGCTTCGGCCTCGATGATGGCAAGACGCGCCCGTTCTTGGGCAATCTGGATCTCCAGGAGTTCGATTTCCCGCTCTTTCCGGGTGCGGTCCACGCCCTGGAGCTGATCCAGCGCTTCACGCGCCGCCGCGAGATCCACTTCCATGAGCTGGAGCTTCAGCCGGGATTCCTGGAGTAGATTCTGGGCGATCTCCACTCTGGCATCCAACGTGGACGCTTCATAGAGATTCTGCAGCCTCAATCCCTGGGCCTGAAGTTGCTCCAATTCCCACCGGTTCAGGGCGTTGGCAATATCCATAAGCGTTTGCTTGTTCACGCGCCCCTGTTCATCGGTGGTTATAACAGCACTGGCCCTCGCTGCGTCGAACCCGGCTTTTTGCAGGAGGTCCAGGGCCTGCTCGCGCGTCATCCATTCCGTTTGGAGTTTCGAGATTTCGTTCTGGAGAAGCTGGAGATTGGCCTGGCCCGTCTGGAGATTCACGGCACCTCCGAGAGTGTCAAGCCACCCTCGGAGGCTTTCCTGGACCGCTGGCAAGTAGAGATACTCTCGCCCATCGTCACCCACCTGGTACATCCCACGGACGAGAGGACGGAAACTGTCGGGAAGCGTCTCGATCCAGCTTTCAGCCTCAGCCTTCGGGATCAACCCACTGGAGAATCTGGATTGTAGATCCTGTAGAGCCAACTGCGCCTGGGTAAGCTGGATTCGCTCCAGCTCCCGTTGCTGTGGCGTCTTGGTCAGTTCCGGCGCAAGCTGCTGCCAAATGCGCTGGTCTACCAGCAGGGGCTGGCCAGGCTGATAGCCCTCTGGTATCCGAATCAGACCGGATTGGGCAGCCCGTTGCAACGCCTGCGGCCCCAGCACGGAGCCAATGTCCACGTACTGAGACTCACGCATATAGCGCTGCTGTTCTTCGGCCAACTGCTGGCTTCTGCGGGCAAGCTCCAACTGCTCGCGAGAGATGCCGAGCCTCGCCTCTTCAGTCCGCATCTGGTGCTCTTGGCTTATGCGGGAAAGCTCCAACTGTCTGCGAGCGATGCCGAGCCTCTCCTCTTCAGCCCGCATCTGGTGCTCTGCCATCTGGCGCTGGAGTTCGTCCAGCCTGCGTTGCCGCCGTCGCTCGATAGCCGCCTGAATTCCAGACTGAACTCCCTGGCCCACGGGAGCCCAGAAGTAAGGGGATGCCAGCGTGCTCGCGGGTGGAGCAAAGCTCGGAATGTTGATCTGAACTCCATCAGGCATGGCTCATCGCTCCTTACGCGTAGACGCCTCCGCTAGATGGCCAGTAGGGGAAGGGTGGCGGTTGGACCTGCTGTTGTTGCCCGCCTCCAAAGAGGTTTCCGAGCCAATTACCTACCTGCGCCCCCATAGGCCCGCCCAGAACGTATCCAGCGGCGGTAATGAGCGATCCGAGCAGGTTCCCCCATCCGGCCTGCGCCTGGGCCTGCTGTTGAGCCGCGAGCTGGTTCAGATACGCCTGGAGTTCGGCCTGCTGGAGCGCGAGTTGCTGCCGGGCAAGCCACTGATCGAACGCCATTTGGCTTGCCTGTTGGCCCAACTGCTGCTGCCCAAGCCACTGAGTCCAGTCCATTTGCTGCGCCGCCTGTTCGAGCGCCTGTTCCTGGAGCCAGCGATTCAGGTCAAATTCAGCCCCGAACTGGCCCGCCTGCTGGAGCCTCTGGGCCTCCTGAAGTTGAGCCTGGAGAGCCGCCATAGCCTCCGGCTGGTAGACACTCCCATAGACCTGAAGGGCCGCCTGGAGGGGAAGCAGTTGCTGTTGCTGCTGCATCTGCTGCATGAACTGGCCCAGACCAAGGAGGTTCGCCAGATTCTGCTGGCCCAGAGCCGCCTGCTGGCCGCCCAGCGCCATCGCAGCCTGGAGCGCCTCGCTCTGAGCCATCTGGGTGGCCTGCTGCCCGGCCAGGTACCGCTGGGCCGCCAGGTCCGCGATTGCCCGCTGGCGGGATTCCTCTATATCGCTCAAGCTGCTCCCGAGAAGGCCGGAGCGGTATAGCCCGGCAAGGTTCAGCGCCTCAGCAGTGCTCCGGGCAGCTTCTTGAGACTGGCGGTTGATCTGCTCCAGGTAAGCCTGGAAGGCCGGGTCCTGTTCCGGCGACACGAAGGCAGAGTACCCCGGGTCCAGCCTCCTCCGGATTGCTTCTTGCGCCGTACCCCAGAGGCTGGGCTGCTGCGCTCCGGCCAGCAACTGCTGGCCCGCCTGCTGGAGATACTGATTCGGCTGGAACTGACCTTGGACGCCGCCCAGAAGCCCGAGGAACCTGTCACGGAGAGCCTGCCCGCCTCCGGTCAGATAGTCCTGAGTGAAACCAGACACCTGCCCTGGGGCCGTGGGCTGCTGGCCCGTGTACCGTTCGGGCCGCCACTGGCCGCCGTAAGTGCCAGGCTGCCACGTGCTTCCGGGGTATTCGGGCGCTGTAATGACCTGGTTATTCCCGTTAGCCAAGGCGGCCACCTCCTACTTGGTGTACTCCCGCCAGACGCTGCACGTGACCGTATGCCGAGAACCCTCTCCGGTAGACAAGTGGTCCTCTGACGGACCTCGCCAACCATAGGTCTTCAGACGCACCTCATAAGCATCTGGCGGAAGGCCGGTTAGAACGGCCTTTGCTTGCATGGAATAAGAAACATCCACCGTTGAAAGGCCGTAATGTCGAACCGACCTTTCAAGGTTAACCTCGGGGCCAGAAAACGTTTGGCCGGTAGACAGGCTGACCGCCTCAATGTGAGCCAGGTTGCGCCGCTGTCAAACCCAGAGAACAAGTCCGAACGCCCACATGTGATACGAAGCGTCAGCGACAAATCCATTTCAATGCGCCTAACAACGTCAAGTTCTGTTTGACCAATATAGCGTTCTCCGGTCACAGTGCCAGGACTGGAGCGAGAATCGGACCAACTGACCCCAGATTGATGCTCGATTACATTGCGTCCGTCTTTGGCTATCGACAGAATCCCCCAGGGGGTGTTGATTCTCAATGGCGATGCCCGTTTATCACTAGGCAACACCAAGTTGAACTCCTTGATGCCTTTGGGCGTTCGGATTCTGAGCGAATGCCCTGTCTGAGAGTCGCCCAAGTCTACTACGTCCACAGTGAAGACCCCGTTCGGTCCCCTCACCTTGACCTTACCAACGACACCCATTACAGATCAGTCCTCAGCCAGATTTCCCCAATGGCAGGATTCGGCGGATCGGAACTCAGGGCACGCACGCCGTAAATCGCTCCGGGTATATACCCGTTTTGGTCTCTCACTGGAATAGTGTTACCGGCCTTCCCCGTGTTCGGGGGATAGTTGCCCAATTTGTTCGCATTCGCGGCTGTTGTTGCGCTATCCGCCTGGAGCGCGGCCCCTACCTTCCCGTTCGCGTTTGTTACCGCCAGGCGATTCGGTTCTACACCGCCTGGGGTTGTCTTCGCTGCCGAAGCGAGACCAGCCAGCGGTATCGGCTGGCCTCCGGTGCCAGCGTGATCGTGCTGATTGTAGGCGGCCACATGAGCATTGAACGTATCGGCCCGAGCCGCGCCAATGTCTTCTGGCGTGGCATTGTGGACGTTGCCCTTGGAATCCATGTGAGCCTTAGCGTCCGCGAGTGTCGTGGCCGGAGCATCTCGCCAGGTTGCAGCCCCTGTAATCGCCTTGATCCGGTTCGCCAGGGCCGAAAGAGCCGCCGCGAGCTGCAAGATGTTCCCCGGAGGAACAACCGTATCGTCGATGGTCCTTGTCCCGATCTTCGCATCGGTTACGCTGCCATCCGGGTGATCGATTGGGCTGTCATTCCTGTGCTCCCGAAGGTTCTTGGCAACATCGTCCTTCCAGTCTGCATTACCGGATATGTTCACCAGGCGGTTAACAATCCAGGAAAGGAGGAGATTGATCTGTGCCACATCTGCTGTTGGCGCGAGGTCCTGATTGACGGTGAACGGCTTCAGGTTCGCCTCGTCGATATTGCCGTTCAGTACACTGAGAATGGCGTCGAAGTTCGCGTTGACTTCGTTCGCTATGGCGGGCGTGTTCCCCACAAACGTATACGGCTTTGGGATCTGAGGCATCTATCTCAACTCCCTCACAGGGTATCCGAGGACTTGCAACGACTGCCACCCGCCGTCGCCCTGCATGGTCAGCTCGAACTCGATAGCGCGGCCGCGAGCGCGCATGGGAAAGTCGCCCTTGTAGACATGCCTCTCCTGGCGCGTCGAGGCCCAAAGGCCCTGATCCCATAGCATGCTGTCCCAACGACTCTCAGCGGGTGTGCGGGCCGAAAACTGATAGCTTCCCGACGCCTCGTTAGAGTCCACAAAGTAGTTGATCCAGGTATCGCCTTCGCTGGTCTTGATCTGAAACCGCAGATGGCGAAACTGGAAGATGTGCCCCTTCTCGGGAATAAAGACACCGGATTTCCAGTAGCCTACGATGGGCTTCCCTGGGTTCGGGGGAATTCTGGCATCCTCTCGGGAGTCCGGCCTGTAGCGCCATACCCTTCCGGAGGCGTCCCCCCAGAGAATATCGAGGCTTTCTGATGGGTTCCCAGGCGTTCCGAACAGGCTCACCGCCTGTATTTCCGTGAAGCGCGTCCACCAACCGTCCATGAGATCGTACACGTAGATTACGCTGTTCTCGCTTGCCTCTGCCGTGGGGATGCTGAGCCAATAGCGGCCCTCGGAGACGGCCCCCCACGCCTTCTGGCGCAAGTAGGCTGGCGTATCACGCAAGAGCTTACCGAGCTTATCAGAGATGCTCTGCACACGCCTGCCGTCGAACCTGTACACCCCATCGTCGGCCAAAAAGAATGCGTAGCCGCCCCAAACCGCTAGAGTGTTGGGAGCCACGCACCCAATCCCGTCCACGACGGTCCGGAACCCCATAGTCGTTTCCCGGCCACCATCGCCGATGAGGACCTCGATCCTGCCAGGCTCGAAGATCCAGAGCTGGCCCGCCGGGGCCTGACTCCATACGGACGGAGTTGTGCCGAACCCCCCCAGAAGTCCAGTGATCGGCTGGCTGGTCTCCAACACGTTCTCGGCAGGCCAATCGTCTGGGTTTCCGAGCGCACTCCACCGCAGCGTTGTGGGACCTCCCGGAAGACCGAGATTCCCCATCCAGAGCCTGTTCGCGTAGACCAAAACGTGTTGCGCGCCCACCGGCGCGCCAGGCACCACCGACGCCTCCTGGCCGTTCCAGCGTATCGGAGCGTCCGCCCCGTTGACTGCATAGCATTCCTGTTTGTAATCCCAGGTCGCGAACCTGTGAGGCTGATCCGGGGTGCGCTGTTCCTCCGGTAAGTCCCGTGCAATCACGTCGATAAAGGTGCCGGAGCCGGTATCGACGTAGATGCCGGTGCCGGATGCCGCCAGGAGATGCGTAAGCGTCGGCGTGTAGAAACGATGAATGCCCCTGACTGGTGCGCCGGATTTTGTATCGCCCCAGAGGTCATAGCCGCCACGCAACCTCGCCTCTCCCGAAGGAGAGGCGATGATGTTGCGTATGTCGCGAGCCTCGTTGGGCCTCAGCTTGTAGGCCGCGTCTCGGAGATTCAGCATACCCGAGAAGTCGTTGATCTCTACAAGGGTCAGTCGAGCCACGGGCTCAGATACTCTCCTTCGAGGTTCGCGGCATCGCGCACTGTTGCGAACTGCTCTACCTGCTCACGCTGCTGCCGGATCGCCGCCTGTATCTCCTGCCGCCATTCGGCTTCCATCCGGTCCGCGCCGGGGTAATCCTTGTCGGCCCGGAGCGCCCGGTAACAGGCTCCGGGGATAAGCGTTGGGTGATAAACCCTTGGGATTTCTGGCTCGTCGCCGTCCTGCACCATATCTTCTGGCGTCGCGTAGTACCAGGCCACCAGCTCCCCCTCGATGCTGGGTGTGGGCCACAGGAGGAGTTCGCGCCCAACTACAAGGTAGTGCGTAGGGATGCCTCGATCCAACGGGCGGCTTTCAAGCTCGTAGGGCGTGATCGGCTTAAGGACCGGGTGGTTGCCGAAACGGACTACGTTCACCATGAAGAAGTCGGGGTCTAACGGGTAACTCTGCTGACCCGGAACCGTGGTGGTGATCGCCCGGCGCTGGATGATCTTGGTCTCCCGAGCGAACTCGGTCTGGGCCTGATTCAGCCAGGCCCGCCACATATGCGGCTCGAAGAAGGTGCTCGTAACTTCGGCGATTCGGTGCTGGCAGGCTTCGCGGAGTTCGGCAAGGGTCATTTCTTCGCACCTTCCTTCCACGGCTGCTTCTCGCCGGGCGGAATAGGCGCCCATATGCCGGTGCCAGGCCTTATTGGTCTCCAAATAGCCCCAGGCGAAGGCTCTGGCTGGACAAAGTTTTTCGTCGCCACGCGGACTTCACAGAGGGTGTCCCGCTTCACGGGCCGCGTCAGGCGCACCTCTGAGAATGTGTTGTGCGGCGGCCAGGTAGTAAGAAGAATATTCGATAGAGTGTCGCGACCAACCGCGGTGGATAGTTCAATCTCGGCCAGAGTTGCCTGTGGACCCGCTACAACAATGACAACCTGGTCCTCTTCGCTCCAAAGCTCACCGTCGCTTACGACCAGCCCCACGATGTAGGTTCCGGCTTTATCGGGAACGAAGCGCGCGAAGGGCGAACCGCTTACGGGAAGCGTCGTCAAAATCGTTCTCGCGAAAATATCCAGCGGAACGTAGGTCTTCAGTTCCGTAAACACGAAGGTGTCAGCGGACTTGACATAGGTCTTCAAAATCGTGTCCACGAATGTGTCCCGAGGAACATGGGTCTTCAGTTCCGTAAACACGAAGGTATCAATCGTGGCATAGCTCGTC
>JGI1652J44930_10000694_pt1 | contig 13080 bp, 11 predicted proteins | sample NewIslsDNAsample_FD_44930 | JGI IMG/M metagenome (IMG submission 44930)
AACTACCACGGGGGAAAGTTAGTCCTAAGAGGTCCTAACCCTTTAAGTAGTCACATTACCGTTGCCTTTAAGAAGTTCACGAGACATAGTATACTTTGTTTATGTTGTTTTTGCAACATGCTTTTTAAATTTTTTTACAAAAGATGCGAACCCCCCTTGCCGATCACATAAAAAAGTGCTGGTCCGGTAAGACCAGCGCCTTTTTATCCTGCATTTACGCTTAATTTTTCCATCATTTTAGCAGCGACCATATTCGCTAAATCGACGACGCGGCAAGAATAGCCCCATTCGTTATCATACCATGCTAATACTTTTACTTTCCGTCCTTCCATCACCATCGTCGAAAGGCCGTCAATAATCGCCGAATGCGGATTCGTATTAAAATCGATCGAAACAAGCGGCTCCATCGTAAAATCGAGGATGCCTTTTAGCGGGCCGTTTGCGGCACGAATAAACACTTCATTGACTTCTTCCACCGTCACTTCTTTTTTCACATCCACGACCAAGTCAACGAGCGATACGTTTGGCGTCGGAACACGGAGCGCCATTCCATGCAGTTTTCCTTTTAAATGNGGCAATACTAGTCCTAGCGCTTTTGCCGCTCCCGTTGTTGTNGGGATGATCGACTGTGCGCAAGAGCGGGCGCGGCGCAAATCTTTATGCGGATTGTCAATATTTTTTTGGTCGTTTGTATAAGCATGGACCGTTGTCATTAAACCGTTTTCAATGCCAAATGCTTCATCGAGCACTTTTACCACAGGGGCAAGGCAGTTTGTCGTGCAGGAAGCGTTGGAAATGATGTAATGCTTTTCGATATCAAGCACATGCTCATTGACGCCAACGACAATCGTGACATCCTCATTTTTCCCCGGTGCGGTTAAAATGACACGCTTCGCTCCTGCTTCGAGGTGAAGGCTTGCTTTTTCGCGGGAATTAAATTTTCCTGTCGCTTCGATGACAATATCAATATCGAGCTCTTTCCACGGCAGCTCTTTCGGATCGCGCGAACTGAGCAGTTTTACCTTTTTTCCATCAACGAGAAGGCCATCTTCGAGCGGAATGACTTCTCCGTCAAATTTGCCGTGATTGGAATCATATTTTATTAAATGCGCTAACGTTTCGGATGGATAGCTTGCATTAATCGCCACGATATCGAGGTGTGGAGAATGGATGGCGTTGCGAAATACCATTCTTCCAATTCTTCCGAATCCATTAATCGCTACTTTCGCTTTCATTTATGTTCTCCTCTCATATATGTTATACTAATTAACGAATTTATGCATAAATAGTATATCATATTTTTGTGAAATGTGGAGAAAAAATTCAGCAAAATGATAAAAAAAGACGCCCATTTTAAAGGGCGTCCCATTCTCTTAAAATTTGCAAAAGCTGTTGTTTTGTTTCTTCCACCGTTCCGTTATTATTGATGACGGCATCTGCTTTTTTGACTTTTTCACGAAGCGGCATTTGCGAACGAATTCGCGCCAGCGCCTCCTCTTTCGAAAACCCGTTTCGTTTCATTAGCCGTTCGAGCTGCACCTCATCATCGACGTATACGACAATGACTTTATCGATCAAATGAGTCAGCTCGCTTTCAAATAGAAGCGGAATATCGAGGACAATCGTTTTCGCCCCGCTTTGCACGTACTCTTCTTTTTCCGCCATCATGCGGCGGCGGACCGCCGGATGAACGATGGCATTCAGCTTTTTTCGTTCCTGCTCATTATGGAAGACAATCGCTCCTAGTTTGGCCCGGTCGATTTCCCCGTTTGNCTGCAAAATATCCTGGCCAAACGTTGCGACAATTTGTGTGTATGCTTCCTCTCCCACTTTGACGACATCGCGCGCGACTTGGTCCGCATCAATCACCGGAATCCCCAGCTCGCGAATCATCTTGGTCACCGTGCTTTTCCCGCTTGCGATGCCGCCGGTCAATCCAATCGTCAGCGTCATGATTTCCTCTCCCTTATGCACGTCGATTCGTCTGATCCATGCTTTCNGCTATGACGACACATGCGCGAAAAACGCCAGAGAAGCGCCTCGATTTGACTCCTTGCACATTTATGTTTTTGATCGAGTCATTCCCTCTTATCAGCGTTGGCAACAAGGACAATAATGGGTGCCGCGTCCGGCGACAACCGTTTTTTGAATCGGTTGCCCACAGCGTTTGCACGGTTCTCCTTTTCGTCCGTACACGAATAACTGCAGTTGAAACATTCCGCTTTCTCCTTGTGTNTTGACGTATGACCTTACCGTACTTCCTCCTTTTTCNATCGCTTCTTGTAATATTGCCACCATTTCGCGATGTAAACGNGCAACTTCCTCATCGGTTAACGACGACGCGATACGTTCAGGGTGAATTCCCGCACGGAATAATGACTCATCTACATAAATGTTACCGAACCCAACGACAACCGTTTGGTCAAGAAGCACCGTTTTGATGGTACGGTTCGTTTTTCGCAGCCGTTCTGCAAGAAAATTTGCAGTAAATGTTTCAGAAAACGGTTCAGGGCCCAACTGGGACAAAGGCGGCCGGCCATCTTCTTCTCCTTTAGGATAAAGATGCATCGTCCCAAACTTTCTTACATCGCGATAGCGAAGTTCTGTACCATCGGTAAAGCGGAAAATAACATGGGTATGCGGTTCGGCAGGGTCACCCTTGCGCCAAACCGCATAGCGCCCTTCCATTCGCAAATGGGAAATGAGCACATGCTTATCGAGCATAAATTTTAAAAATTTCCCCCGCCGTTCAATATCATGGATCGTTTGTCCTTTGACCGTTTCAGCAAATTCCGTCACATCGGCTGGATATTGAACGATCTTTGGCCAAAACACCTGCACTTCTTCGATCGTTTTGCCAACGGTTAACGGAATAAGAGTGCGGCGAATCGTTTCTACTTCCGGCAGTTCCGGCATCCNTCATCCCTTCCTTTTACTTTGCGTCATACCATGTTGGTCCATAATGATAATCGACTTTAAGCGGCACTTTTAACTGTATCGCATTTTCCATCACTTCAGGAACAATTTGCTGCAGCCGCTTTACTTCTTCTTTCGGCGCTTCCAAAATCAATTCATCATGCACTTGCAGCAGCATCCGCGCTTNCAGCTTTTCTTGCTTTAGCCGATCCGCCAAATCAATCATCGCCTTTTTAATAATATCGGCGGCGCTTCCTTGAATCGGCGTATTCATCGCCGTCCGTTCGGCAAAGCTGCGCAGGTTGAAGTTGCGGCTCGTAATGTCCGGCAAATAGCGGCGGCGGTGCAACAGCGTCGTGACATATCCTTTTTGCTTCGCTTCTTGGACGATGTTTTCCATATACTGCTTAACGCCCGGAAAAATTTCAAAATACCGGCGGATAAATTCCGCTGCCTCTTTTCGTGGGATGTTTAAATTTTGTGACAGCCCGTAGTCGCTGATGCCGTAAACAATGCCNAAGTTCACCGCTTTCGCCTGCCTGCGCATGTTTGGCGTCACTTCATCGGCTGTGACGTGGAAAATATCCATCGCCGTTTTCGTATGAATATCTAAATCGTGGCGAAACGCATCGATTAAATTTTCATCATTGGCAATATGGGCAAGCACGCGCAGCTCAATTTGCGAATAATCGGCGGAAAAAATGACCCAATCCGGCTTGGACGGAACGAACGCCTGGCGAATTTTCCGCCCTTCCTCTAAACGGATCGGAATGTTTTGCAAGTTCGGCTCCGTGGAGCTTAGCCGCCCCGTTTGCGTCAGCGCCTGATTAAAAATGGTGTGCACTTTGTGGGTGTCGCAATGCACTACTTTTAGCAATCCTTCAATATAGGTCGACTGCAGTTTTCCTAACTGGCGGTAATGTAAAATTTTCTCGACAATTTCGTGCTGAGGCGCCAGCTTCTCCAATACATCCGCCGATGTGGAGTATCCGGTTTTTGTTTTTTTCAATACAGGCAGCTGCAGCTTTTCAAATAAAATAACCCCCAATTGTTTTGGCGAATTAATGTTAAACTCTTGTCCCGCCAGTTCGTAAATTTCCTGCTCCACGGCACGGAGCTGCTCGGTCAATTCTTCTCCCATCTCTTTTAAGCGCTCGACATCGACCTTTACGCCGGNAAATTCCATTTCAGCGAGAATCGAAGACAGCGGCAATTCCAAATCGGTAAATAAAGCGTATTGTTCATTTTCTTGCAAATCGTGTATAAACTCTTTTTCTAAAGCGCGGATGGCCGCCGCTTTGCGCACAAGATGCTCGGCCAGCGCCTTTTCTTCCGGCACGGTTTGTTTGGCGCCTTTGCCGTATACGGCTTCATCGGATTGCACAGCCATATATTGCTTCGTTTTTGCCACCGAAGCGACATCTTCCGTCGATTGCGATGGATTTAATAAATACGAGGCGATTAATAAATCAAACTCGATTCCACGCAGCTCAATGCCCTTCCATTTTAGCGCAACGATCGCCCNCTTTCCGTCAAAAACGCTTTTTTTCTTTGTTTCATCTTCGAGCCAGGCGGTAAACAACGGCGATGACAGGGCGGTATCGGTGCGGATAAAGAAGTGGCCGTGTTCATTCGCTAGCGCAAACCCTAAAATCGGCGCCTTATGATAATTGGATTCCAGCACTTCGACAACGAGCGCCGACCGATCGGCGAGCACCGACTCGCTTACTTCCTCGACGATCGTATAATCGATGTTTGGCAGTACCGCCTCTTCTTTTTTCGTTTGCGGAGCTACTTTGTCAAGAAGCGAATTAAACCCAAGCTCTTTAAATAAAGCGATGACTTTGTCAACATCTTGCCCGTGGTATTCGATATCCTCCAATGAGAGCTCGATCGGCGCATCGCGGGAAATGGTCGCCAGCTGCTTGCTCATCAGCGCCAAATCACGGTACTTCTCTAAATTCTCCTTTAGTTTGTTCCCATTGATCTGCTCGATGGATGCCAATATGTTTTCCACTGAACCGAATTGTTTTAACAGCTTTACCGCCGTTTTCTCGCCAATGCCAGGCACTCCTGGAATATTATCCGACTTGTCGCCCATTAATCCTTTTAAATCAATAATTTGTTCCGGCGTCAGTCCATATTTCTCCTGCACCGTTTCCGGCGTATACGATTCGACGTCAGTAATGCCTTTTTTTGTAATATCTACCGTCACATGATAGAGGCAAGCTGCGTCAAATCGCGGTCGCCAGAGATGATTTTAACCTCAAATCCCTCTTTTTCGGCCTTTGCTGACAGCGTGCCGATAATATCGTCCGCTTCATAATTTTCCAACTCATAGGAGCAGATTTGGTATGCCTGAAGCAGCTCTCTAAGCAACGGAAATTGCTCCGATAATTCCGGAGGCGTTTGCTGCCGCCCTCCTTTATATTCGGTAAACGTTTTGTGGCGGAACGTCGTTTTCCCGGCATCAAAGGCAACAAGCATATGTGTCGGTTTTTCTTCTTCTAAAATTTTCATCAGCATCATCGTAAAGCCATATACGGCATTCGTATGAATTCCTTTATCGTTATGTAAAAGCGGCAGCGCAAAAAAAGCGCGATAGGCAACGCTGTTTCCATCAATCAATACTAGCTTCTTTTTCACGCATTCCCCTCCTCTAGCACTCTTGTTCCTATTGTACCATGATCCCATCTATAAATAAAAAAACGAGAACGTTTTTTCGTTCTCGTTTACTTTTGGAATCGCTTTGGAAAATGCACCGTAAATGTCGTACCGTGCCCGACTTTGCTTGTGACCGTAATATAGCCGTGGTGCGCTTCCACTAAATGTTTGACAATCGCCAGTCCTAAACCCGTTCCGCCCGAGTTGCGGCTACGCGCTTTATCGACTCGGTAAAAGCGTTCGAAAATGCGCGGAATCTCTTCTTGTTCAATGCCAATGCCTGTATCTTTAACGTGAAGAAGAATCTCCTTCGCTTGTTCCTCAATGACGATCTCTACTTTTCCACCCTTTGGCGTATACGTTAACGCGTTTGTAATCAAATTAATGNAAATTTGTTTAAGACGGTTGACNTCCCCTTTTATATATGCCGCAGCAGGCGCATGCCAATAAAAATGAATGCCTTTTTCTTCCGCTTTGCGTTGAAAGATAGCGGCAGCTTCCTTTAACACCGCTACTAAATCGACCGTTTCCATCTGAAGCTNAAACCCGTGCTGCTCGATTTTCGATAAATCAAGCAACTCTTGCACTAATGTCTGCAGACGTTCGCTTTCTTTTAAAATAATTGACAAAAAGTGCTGCAACGCCTGCTCATCTTTCATCGCCCCATCCAGCAGCGTTTCGGCAAATCCTTTAATCGAGGTAATCGGCGTTTTTAACTCATGAGAAACGTTAGCGACAAAATCTTTGCGGATTTGTTCCAGNCTTTTTAGCTCGGTAATATCATGGAAAACGAGCACAATGCCTTGCCATTCGTCATTCGTGCCGATAATCGGNGCGCCGTACACTTCAAAATGCTTTCGTTCGATGCCAATCGTCAATAACAACTGTTTGCGAATGTTTGTTTCTTTAATAAAAATGTCGTCTACAAGTTGTACAATTTCTTTATGAATAAATGCTTCCGTATACGGCCGGTACAAATAATCGGATGGTTGAATATGAAAGCATTCCTTAAAGGCNCGGTTAATTAAATTAATGTAGCCGCGGCTGTCAATTAANATAAGCCCGCTTCCGACNTTTTCGATCAGTGTATGAAGGCGGTCGGTTTGCATTTCCCGAGATTTGCTGATTTCCTGCAAATTGCGGGCAAGCCGGTTAATGGATTGAACGAGCATCCCCGCTTCATTGTATTCCCCGTTTGGCACCCTTGCTTCATAATTTCCTTTCGCCAGCTCAACAGCTACTTCTGTTGCCGCTTCGATCGGCTTCATATATTGATTGGNAATTTTTAACCCAAGCAAAATAATGACAATCAAAGNGGTGCCCAGNCTGCTGACCAATACTCCCCAAATTTGCTGGTTCACCTTTTTCAACGAATTGGTCGGAGAGCTTAAAATGACNTATCCTGCGTTTTTCCCTTCCTTTGTGTAAGNAACAATATAATAATACACATCATTCGTTTTTTCGATAATCGAAAATTGGTGAAAATGTTTTTTGTGTAAAATGTCGCGAATAATCCGCTCATGAGTTTGATCGCTAATATTGGCAACGTGCCCGGTGTCAAACACCACTTTTTCCTNGCGGTTTAATATCGTGATGCGNGAGGACAGCTCCTCGCTCATTTCTTGTAAGTCNGGGCGAATTTGCGCCAGTGATTCGTTTTTCAACAAAATGGCAACTGCTTTTGCTTCTTTTTCCAACCGTTTATTCATCGTTTCCACATAAAAGTCTTTAAATAATTGCCCAAGCAATAGTCCAAGACATATCAATACCGTGACAATCAATGTCACCAGCCAGAACAACAGACGTGTGCGGAAGCTAGTCATTCCGTTTTGGCTCCTCTAATTTATATCCAAGCCCCCGTATCGTTTTAATATATAAAGGTTTTTTCGTATCATGTTCAATTTTTTCCCGCAAATGGCTGATATGAACATCGACAATACGAGTATCGCCGGCAAAATCATAATTCCATACCGCGCTAAGCAGTTGATCTCTCGTNAACACCCTGCCTTTATGTTTGGCTAGATAAAGAAGCAGTTCAAATTCTTTCGGAGTAAGCTCGAGCTGTTTTCCGGCAAAATATGCTTCATAATTGTCTGGAAAAATTTCCAAGTCACCAATGACGATTCGCTCCTCGCTTTCCTCGGCAGGATTGGAAAGCTGCGTGCGCCGCAAAATCGCTTTCACCCGCGCGATGACTTCACGGGGGCTAAACGGCTTGGTCATGTAGTCATCCGCGCCAAGTTCGAGCCCGAGCACTTTGTCGAATTCGTCGTCTTTCGCCGTCAACATTAAAATCGGTGTCATCACTTTTTGCTGGCGCAATTGTTTGCACACTTCGACCCCATCGAGCTTTGGAAGCATCAAGTCCAAAATGATTAACGCCGGCTGTTCATCGGCTACTTTCTCGATCGCTTCCTCGCCATCGTTTGCCGTCACGACCGTAAATCCTGCTTGTTCCAAATTGTATGTTAATAGCGTGACAATCGATTGTTCGTCGTCGACAACTAACACTTTTTTGCCCATCCTTCTCCTCCGCTCTGCTATTTTAGAATTAAGTTTGTCCATGTTTATCATACCATAAAACTAAAAAAAACCGCCTTACGAAACAGGCGGTTTTTGCTCAAAAATTTTCTAACACCCGGCCATCAAGCGGAGATAAAACATACGGCGGACAGACGGACAGCGTTCCTTCGAGTACTTTGTCTTNGTCCCGCGTCGCTTGCACAGAAATTGTAATCCTATGATGATCCTCATTTACTTCTGTCACTTCAAACAGAAACTGCAATTGCTCGTAATGATAAACCGGCTTCAGAAAATGAATTTCCTGTTTGGTAATATGGCTTCCCGGGCCCGGCAAATATTTCGAAATGGCGGAAGTAATCATTCCCGTTAACATTACTGCCGGAACAATCGGCTTTTTCAGCGGCGTCTGGGAAGCGTAATCGTGCTGGATGTATAGCGGATTGGCATCATCCGTCAGTCCAAGATAAAGCAGCAAATCTTTATCTTCAATTTTCGCGTTGATTACTAGTTTTTCCCCGACCGAAATTTCCGATATATTTCTCCCAAGTTTGCGCTTTTTNAGCATGTCAAACACCCCTTTGTTTTAGAAAACGCTTTCAATAAATAGGTNACAAAAATTCGGGATGATTCCCGAATTTTTGTCTTTGCCACTATTTATTCTAATACGCGCATGACGTTTTTCACGGATTCGACCGATTTGGCAAGCGCTGCTTTCTCTTCCTCCGTCAGTTCTAGTTCGATCACTTTTTCGATACCATTGCCGCCTAAAATCGTCGGCACCCCTAAATAAATGCCTTCGTAGCCGTATTCGCCTTCGAGATAAGCAATTGCCGGAAGGATGCGGCGTTGGTCTTTAATGATCGCTTCCACCATTTCGGCAAGTGAAGCAGCCGGTGCATAATAAGCGCTGCCGTTGCCAAGCAAGTTCACTATTTCGCCGCCGCCTTTGCGGGTACGTTCGACAATCGCATCAAGGCGGTCTTTCGGAATTAATTTTTCAAGCGGAATGCCGCCGGCATAGGAATAACGAACAAGAGGCACCATATCGTCGCCATGTCCACCCAGCACAAAGCCGGTGACATCTTTTACAGAAATGTTTAATTCCTGTGCGACAAACGTGCGGAAACGGGCGGTATCCAATACGCCAGATTGACCGATGACGCGGTTTTTCGGGAATCCCGATTCTTTAAATACCGTGTAAGTCATCGCATCAACAGGGTTCGTCAAGACGATAATGTANCAGTTCGGCGAATATTTGACCACTTCTTTTGTTACTTGTTTCATAATTTTTTGGTTGGTGGTGACAAGGTCGTCGCGGCTCATGCCTGGTTTGCGCGCAATGCCTGCCGTAATGATCACGACATCAGAATCAGCAGTGTCTTCATAGTTGGAAGTGCCGATAATGTTTGCGTCAAACCCTAGCACCGGGCTTGATTCGAGCATATCGAGCGCTTTTCCTTTTGTCGGATTTTCCAACTGCGGAATATCGACAAGGACGATATCTCCTAATTCTTTTTGGGCTAAAATAAATGCAGTCGTTGCACCTGTAAATCCTGCACCGATCACTGAGATTTTTTTACGTCTCATTGTCATATTCCCCCATCCTCTCTCTTATGTGTTATTGTTATTCCATATTGCGAATAAGCGCATCAGCAAATTCAGAACATTTTACTTCCGTTGCATCGTCCATGAGACGGGCAAAATCATAGGTGACGATTTTGGCCGCGATCGTTTTTTCCATCGCCTCAACAATCAATTTGGCCGCTTCATTCCAGCCGAGATGTTCAAACATCATCACGCCGGATAAAATGACCGATGACGGATTCACTTTATCCAAACCGGCATATTTTGGAGCTGTTCCGTGCGTCGCTTCAAAAATGGCATGTCCTGTTTCATAGTTGATGTTTGCCCCTGGCGCGATGCCGATGCCGCCGACTTGTGCCGCTAACGCGTCGGAGATGTAGTCGCCGTTTAAGTTCATCGTTGCAATCACATCAAATTCACGCGGGCGCGTTAAAATTTGCTGCAAGAAAATGTCGGCAATGACGTCTTTAATAATGATTTTTCCGGATTGTTCCGCTTCGGCAAGCGCTTGGTTTGCCGCTTCTTTTCCTTCCGCTTCGACAATGCGGTCATATTGCGCCCATGTAAATACTTTGTCGCCAAATTCTTCTTCCGCTAATTCATAGCCCCAGTTTTTAAATGCACCTTCCGTAAATTTCATAATGTTTCCTTTATGGACAAGCGTCACCGATTTCCGTCCATGCTTAATCGCATAATTGATCGCAGCGCGCACTAACCGTTTTGTTCCTTGTTCGGAAATTGGCTTGATGCCGATGCCCGATGTTTCCGGGAAGCGAATTTTACGGACGCCCATTTCATTTTGCAAGAAATCAATCACTTTTTTCACTTCCGGCGTTCCTTTGGCATATTCGATCCCTGCGTAAATATCTTCGGTGTTTTCACGGAAAATCACCATGTCCGTATCTTCCGGGCGTTTGACCGGAGAAGGCACGCCTTTAAAATAACGGACAGGGCGCAAGCACACAAATAAATCCAACTCTTGGCGAAGCGCCACATTTAAAGAGCGAATTCCTCCACCGACCGGAGTCGTTAACGGACCTTTAATCGCAATTATGTATTCACGAATCGTATCGAGCGTTTCTTGCGGAAGCCACTCCCCAGTCAGCTTATACGCTTTTTCCCCGGCAAGCACTTCTTTCCAAACAATTTTTTTCTCGCCTTTATACGCTTTTTCTACCGCGGCTTCTAACACGCGGGATGCCGCTGCCCAAATGTCCGGGCCTGTCCCATCCCCTTCAATGAATGGAATAATCGGATTGTTTGGTACATTCAACACACCATTTGTTACCGTAATTTTTTCCCCTTGCGTCACGGTCAAAACCTCCAACTATAGTTTTTTATGAAAAAGGTGAGAAAGGCAACTTGTTTCTCACCTTATTGCCAACATCATTAGCCGCGCTGTTCTATCGGCACGTATACCCGTTTTGACGGGCCGGTATATTCCGCCCGCGGGCGAATGAGACGGTTATTATCGTATTGTTCTAAAATATGTGCAAGCCATCCCGACATCCGGCTTACCGCAAAGATAGGCGTAAATAAATCATGGTCAATNCCTAANCAATGGTAAACCGATGCCGAATAGAAGTCAACGTTTGGCGGCAGCGATTTCTCNGAAGTCACAATGTCTTCNATTTTTGTCGACATTTCATACCAATGCGGNTCGCCCACTAGTTTCGTTAATTTTTCTGACATTTTTTTCAAATGCTTCGCGCGCGGATCGCCTTTACGGTAAACNCGATGGCCAAAGCCCATGATTTTTTCTTTNTTTTCCAGTTTCCGGCGAATATACGGTTCAACATTCTCCACTGTTCCGATTTCCGTTAGCATTTTCATCACTGCTTCGTTTGCCCCGCCATGAAGCGGCCCTTTGAGCGCGCCGATCGCTGCTGTAATGCCGGAGTAGATGTCAGATAATGTTGCCACACAAACGCGCGCCGTAAAAGTAGAGGCGTTTAATTCATGGTCAGCATGCAATACAAGCGCTTTATTAAACGCTTCCACTGCAATTTCATTTGGCTCTTCCCCAGTTAACATGTAAAGGAAGTTGGCTGCAAATCCTAAATCTTTTCTTGGTTCGACAGGTTCTAGTCCTTTACGGACGCGGGCAAACGCTGTTACAATGGTAGGGATTTTCGCTTGCAGACGAATCGCTTTACGATAATTTGCTTCTTTTGTCATCACATCGGCTTCTTCATCGTAAAGCCCCAACATCGAAATTGCCGTCCTTAATGCAGCCATCGGATGGACTTTATCAATTGGATACATTTTAAAATGTTCAATAATCTCTTTTGGAATGGCAGCATTTTCGGCTAACTGTTGCTTTAGTTCTTCCAACTGTTCTTTTGTCGGAAGTTCACGATGCCAAAGCAAATAAACTACTTCTTCAAAGGAAGCGTTTTCTGCCAAATCATCGATATCGTAGCCTACATAGGCTAGGGTGTCATCAATAATCGAACTGATGTTTGATGTAGTGGCGACAACCCCTTCCAGACCGCGCGTAACTGTCATCGTAATCTCCCCTTTTCTTTAAAATGATTACCTTCCCCCGCGGTATGCGGCAAGAGAGTGAGCGCTTGCTCGAAACCGGGACAAAAAATGACGCCGAAAGTGCTTACATTCTACTGCATTATGTATTGCCACCTTTCCGCTAGAATAGAAGGTGACAATTGAAATAACTGTTTATATTATAAACAATTATCTGACTTTTGTCATCTATAATGACGAAAGCCGCGAAACCCCGCATCGGTCTTTATCCGTCAAAAACCGCTTATTCCTTCAAATCATTACTGTCAAAAATATTCTATCATTTTCATAATCATATAAGCAATTCCAGCACCAATAAGCGGGCCGACGGCAACACCGTGAAAGAGCGATACAGCAATAATCGTTCCTAATACAAGCGCGGCAGTCATATGGGGATCGGTCGATAATAACATAACTCCTCCTTTTGCAATTAAAGCTACAAAAATTCCCGATAAAAGTGCAATCCAAGCCGACAATGACTGCAAAGAAGCAGTGAGTTGCTTAAAGCCGATCTCTCCTGTGGCAATCGGTGCCAACACGGCAATTGTAATAATGGTTATCCCCCAATTAATCCCTTTGGCGTGGATCGCGGGAATCCATTTTTCTTCCATCCCAATCATTTTAATAATAAGCAGTACCGCCACCGCAATCATTAACGATTGATTTTTGGCAATAAAACCGATAAAAAATAAAATAAGCAAAAACAATACTGACTCGCTCATCATTGATTCTTCCTTTCTTCATTCATTTCACACTTTCCAACATGAAACCTTGCCCTTTGCTTATACGTAAGCAAACATGTAATATATAAATATGGAAAATTTATGGAGGTGAAACATTGTCCCGCCATCACGTATATAGCTTTCTTCG
>JGI1652J44930_10000696_pt1 | contig 13058 bp, 13 predicted proteins | sample NewIslsDNAsample_FD_44930 | JGI IMG/M metagenome (IMG submission 44930)
AATTCCTGGCGCCGCTTCACACATCGCTTTTACTGGCGGCTGGTTTGCCAAAAAGTCGCCGCCGTAAATCGTATCGTCGAAGTGAATCCAAGGCGAGTCGCCTTCACCTTTCGTATTAACCGCTCCATTAATTCCACCTTGTGCGCAAACTGAGTGCGAACGTTTTACCGGAACGAGTGAAAACAAATCAACTGGAACGCCAGCTTCAGCAACTTTTAACGTTGCCATCAATCCTGCTAAGCCACCGCCAACAACGATAACTTTTCCTTTCCTCATTGTGTTAGCCCCCTTGAACTTCTGTTCTGTTTACACAAATGCAAAAATTGCTCTTAATCCGATGTAAGCCAAAGCGATGAAAACAATTAATGTAAAATACGTTGCAGCTCTTTGTGATTGAGGTGTCATCGTAATACCAAAGCTTACCAAAAACGACCACAAACCGTTTGAGAAGTGGAAGATGACTGTCAAGACGCCGATAATGTAAAATATTAACCAACCAGTATTGGAGAAAATTTCATTCATCATGTTGAAGTTAACTTCTGCACCAAACGCAACTTTAACTCGCGTTTGCCAAACATGCCACACGATGAAAATGAGTGAAATAATTCCGGAAATCCGCTGCAATAGAAACATGACATTTCTGAAATATCCGTATCGTCTTACGTTATTTTTCGCCTGAAATGCAATGTATACTCCGTAGATGCCATGAAATAAAAGCGGTATGTAAATAATCAGCCACTCCAACGCCAAAAGATACGGAAGGTTTGAAATAAAATTAGCCGCTTTGTTAAATACTTCCGGTCCTCTCGTTGCCAAATAGTTCACCGTCAAATGTTGAAACAAAAAAACACCAAGTGGAATAACACCTAACAATGAGTGTAGTCTCCGACTGACAAAGTCTCGTGTTGCAGACATTAAAATAAGCCCCCTTCGTTGTTCTAAATAATTTCCCACTCTTGTGCTCGGCGCTTTACAAAAAATTTCTGTTTTCAAGAATTGTCGCTAAAATGTAACAAGTTTATTGTAACCCTATCGGGTACAGGCGTCAAGGAAACATACAACAAATGGACTTTTCCACGGAAATGTCTTTAAAAAATTCTTGAAGAAACATCTTATTTTGTAATAGTGTTAGACATAGAGGAGGCAATTATTTATGCAAATAAAGAAAAGTATAGTTGAACAAGAAGTGGATTCATCTTTCGCTTATACGTTATTGCGAAATGATCTGCTCCCGGAATTGCTCGGACAGGAAGAAGAAACGATTTTATATTGGGCGGGAAAACATTTAGCTAAAAAGTATCCGCTTTCATCGATCGAAGAAATTTGCGATTTCTTTCAAAAAGCAAGATGGGGTACGTTATCCGTCGTGAAAGAAAAACCGAACACGATCGTTTTTGAACTGGCTCCGCCTGATCCGTCACCCAGACATTTCAAACTGGAAGCGGGGTTTTTAGCTGAACAATTTGCTTTAATGAAAGAACGCGTGACGGAAGCCTTCGAACAAGTGAAAAGAAAGCGCGTGATTTTTACGGTTGAATCAAATGAGCAATGAATAAAAAAAGTGTGCAGCAAACGTGCACACTTTTTTTATTCTTCATTTTTCTGAAAATGCTCAACGATATTTTTCGCGACATTTTTAGGCATGCCTGATTCAATCAATTCTTCCAAAGTAGCTTCTTTAATTTTTTTGATTGAACCGAAATGGCTTAAAAGCTGCTTTTTCCGTTGCGGGCCAACGCCGGGAATATTGTCTAAGCTCGATTTCAGCATCGTTTTTCCTCTTACATTGCGGTGAAAAGTGATTGCAAAACGATGCACCTCATCCTGAATCCGCTGAAGCAGATAAAATTCCTGGCTGTTTCGTTTCATCGGAACAACTTCAGGAGGATCGCCCATAATCAAATGGGATGAACGATGATTTTCATCTTTTACAAGTCCTGCAACGGGAATCGAAAGCCCGAGTTCATTTTCCAGTACATCCTGAGCGGCTGACAGCTGGCCTTTTCCGCCATCCACGAGAATGAGATCGGGCAAACGTCCGTTTTCTTTTAGCACGCGCGTATATCTTCTCCGAATCACTTCGCGCATCGAAGCGTAATCATCCGGTCCTTCAACCGTGCGGATTTTATATTTGCGATATTCTTTTTTGTCTGGCTTTCCATCGGTAAACACGACCATCGCAGATACTGGATCGACTCCTTGAATGTTCGAGTTGTCGAACGCTTCGATTCGATATGGCGGATCAATGTTTAACGTTTTTCCCAATTGTTCAACCGCTTTAATTGTCCTCTCTTCATCGCGTTCGATTAAAGCAAATTTTTCCGTAAGCGCTAGTTTCGCATTTTTATTCGCAAGCTCAATCAGTTCTTTCTTTTTCCCGGTTCGAGGCTGGAGAACTTTCGCTTCATTTAGCAATTCCGTAATTAACTCTTTATCGATCAATTGCGGAACATAAATTTCTTTCGGAATCGGATGATGTTTTTGCAAGTAAAAACTGCCGATAAACGTGAGAAAATCTTCTTCCGGGTCATTGTAGAAAGGAAACAGGGAAACGTCCCGTTCAATGAGCTTTCCTTGCCGGATAAAAAAGACTTGCACACACATCCAGCCTTTATCATATGCAAAACCGAAAATGTCACAATCCACTTGATTGTTCAAAAAGATCTTCTGTTTTTCCATCACTTTTTCGATGTGCAAAATCTGGTCGCGGTATTCTTTCGCTTTTTCAAAATTTAACTGTTCGGCAGCTTGCTGCATTTTTTCTTGCAGCGAACGTTTGACATCTTCGTATCCGCCTTGTAAAAAGCGCGTAATGCCATCAATCAATTTTTTCGTTTCTTCTTCTGGTACATCATTAACGCAAGGGGCTAGACATTGGCCGATATGATAATACAGGCAAACCGATTTCGGCAGCGTCCGGCATTTCCGTAACGGAAAAATGCGATCAAGCAGCTTTTTCGTATCTTGAGCAGCAGAGGCGTTCGGATACGGGCCAAAATATTTGCCTTTATCTTTCGCCAGTTTTCGCGTAATGATTAAACGGGGATGTTTTTCAGCGGTGATTTTAATGTAAGGATAGCTTTTGTCATCCTTTAGCATGACATTATATTTCGGGTTGTATTTTTTGATTAAATTCAACTCAAGAAGCAGCGCTTCCAAATCGGATGACGTTACGATATATTCAAAGTCCGCAATTTCACTTACCAGCCGCTGCGTTTTCATATCGTGAGATCCGGTAAAATAAGAGCGGACCCGATTTTTCAATACTTTCGCTTTACCGACGTAAATCACTTCGCCATATTTATTTTTCATTAAATAACAGCCCGGCTGGTCAGGAAGAACCGCTAATTTATCTTTCAATAACATTTTCGCGTCCGTCCTTTAACTAAAAGAGCCTGCTTATCACAGGCTCCGTTGTCTTCATTTCCACGTTATTGATATTTTTTCAATGCGTTTACTAACGCTTCTTTTGGCTGGAAACCGACGAGCTGATCGACTTTTTGGCCGTCTTTGAATATGATTAGCGTCGGAATGCTCATAATTCCGAATTTTCCTGCTGTTTCCGGATTTTCATCCACATCGACTTTAATAATTTTCACCTGATCTCCCATTTCAGCATCCAATTCTTCCAGTACAGGAGCAATCATTTTGCAGGGACCGCACCATGTCGCCCAGAAATCTGCTAAAACTAAACCTTCTTTAATCGCTTCGTCAAAGGTTTGATCAGTTACGTTTTCGATTGCCATTTCCGTTTTTTCCTCCTTGATAATGTTATTTGTGAAAAAGTATAGCACTAATTATAAAGATGTGCTAATTTTTTGCCCTTATGAGAAAAACGGGCAAAACGCCCGTTTCTGTAAAGAAATTATTGAAGGATTTTCTTAAACTCTTCTGTAAGAAGCGGAACAACTTCGAACAAATCGCCAACGATGCCGTAGTCAGCTACGCTGAAAATGTTTGCTTCAGGGTCTTTGTTGATCGCAACGATAACTTTAGAGTTTGACATACCAGCCAAGTGCTGAATTGCACCAGAAATACCGCAAGCAATGTAAAGATCCGGTGTTACAACTTTACCTGTTTGACCGATTTGCAGCGAGTAATCGCAGTAACCAGCGTCACAAGCACCGCGTGAAGCACCGACTGCCGCACCCAACACGTCCGCAAGTTCTTGAAGAACTTTGAACCCGTCTGCACTTTTCACACCACGACCGCCTGCAACGATGATGTTTGCTTCTGTTAAGTCAACACCAGTTGAAGCTTTTCTAACCACTTCTTTTACAATTGTGCGAAGGTCTTTGATCTCAACATCAAGTTGAGTTACGTCACCGCTGCGTGATTCGTCTTTTTCCAACGCTTTGATATTGTTTGGACGAACCGTTGCGATTAAGATGCCTTCTTTCGATTTTTGTTTTTCGAAAGCTTTGCCAGAGTAAATCGGACGTGTAAAGATAACGTCGTCTCCGTCAACTTCAACAGCAATTGCGTCAGAAACAACGCCAGCTTCAAGTTTTGCAGCAATTTTTGGCGCCAAGTCTTTACCGATTGACGTATGACCCATGATGACAGCATCCGGATTTTCGCTGTCGATCACTTGGCGAAGTGCTTGTCCGAAACCATCTGGTGTGTAGTTTTTCAATTTTTCATTGTTAACGACAACGACGCGATCTGCGCCATATGCGATCATTTCTTTGCCTAAATCAGTTACGTTTTCACCTAAAAGCACGCCGACAACTTCTCCACCGTTAGCGATTTCTTTTCCAGCAGCAATCGCTTCGAATGAAACGTTACGCAATTCTTCTCCGCGAACTTCACCCAATACTAAAACTTTTTTAGCCATCTTTTCTAATCCCTCCGTATAATCGTTTGTCTTCGATTCGTTCCGTTACTGATTAGATAACTTTCGCTTCGCTTCTTAATAGTTCAACAAGCTGTTTTACCTGATCAGCAATTTCGCCTTCAAGGATTTTACCTGCTTGTTTTGCCGGTGGCAAGTAGCGGTCGATCGTTTCTGTTTTTGCTTCAAGTTCGTCTTCATCAAGATCCAAATCATCAAGTTCAAGAACTTCAAGCGGTTTTTTCTTCGCTTTCATGATTCCAGGAAGAGATGGATAACGTGGTTCGTTCAAACCTTGTTGAGCAGTCACGAGCACTGGAAGTTTCGTTTCGATGATTTCAACGTCACCTTCAACGTCGCGTTCGATCGTTACGTTCTCACCATCAATGTCTAGTTTTGTAATTGTTGTAACAAATGGAATGTCAAGCAATTCAGCTAGACGAGGACCAACTTGTCCCGTGCTTTTGTCAACGGAAACATTTCCGGCAAGGATAAGATCATACTCTTTATCTTCAAAATATTTCGCCAAAATGACAGACGTTGTGTATTGGTCCGTTTCATCCAAATCTTCCGTATTAATCAAGACCGCTTTATCTGCACCCATTGCAAGCGCAGTTCTCAATTCTTTTTCTGCATCTTCATTGCCAACCGTGACAACGGTTACTTCTCCGCCAAATTGATCGCGTTTTTGAATTGCTTCTTCAATCGCATATTCGTCGTATGGGTTGATGATAAATTCTGCTCCTTCTTCGACGACAGCGCCGTTTTGAATATCGATTTTTTCTTCTGTGTCGAATGTTCTTTTCATAATAACGTAAATATTCATATGTAAGCCCTCCTACAAAATGAATTATTGTAAAAATAAAAAATAGTGCTCGCTATGCCTACAAAAAGCATTTTAGCATAACAGATGGGAAGTTGCATTAATTGTTTGTGAATTTTGAATAACGATTAAAAAAAATCAATTTTTTTTCAGCCCGTGCAATAAAAGTTGATGTATCGGCCGAGCCAAAGCAACCAAGTCATATTTTTGGTCTTTCATCACCCATGTGGTGACCGTTTCATCCAGTGTACCGAAAATCATTTGCCTCGCGAGTCGCGTGTCCAAATCCGGCGCAAATATCCCCTCCTTTTTTCCTTCTTCTATTATGTTATCCAACAGCTTTAAAAAGCTTTTTAAAATTTCGCTGATTTTTGCACGCAATTGTTTATCGGATTGCCTCAGTTCAAGCTGCGTCACGATTGCCCAATGCTGATTTTCGCTCAAATTGCGAAAGTGCATATCAACGAGTGCAAACAATTTATCTTCAACACCCTGTTGGGCATTAATCGCTTCTTCCACTTTGGCAACATACAGGCTCATTTTTTCGCGAAAAAGGGAAATTAAGATATCTTCTTTATTTTTAAAATAAAGATATATCGTTCCATCTGCTACTTTCGCTCGTTTTGCGATTTTTGAAACCTGCGCTTGATGAAATCCATGTTCTGCGATGACTTCTGCTGCTGCATCGATGATTTGATTATATTTTGGTCCTTTGTTTTTGCCTAACTTTGCCACACTTTTTTCCCCTTTTCCAAAAATATAAAAATGAATGATTGTTCATTCATATTGTACCTTATCGTTTATATCTGTCAATTCTAAGTAAAAAATAAGATGTAAATAACCCCAGCAACGAAAAAAATCCCGCAGCAGGCAAGCAGCACTTTCCATAACGTTTCCATGTTGAAAGTCACCTTCTTTTTATTTTAAATCAACAACCGTCACACCTAGTCCGCCTTCTCCTTCGCGTCCGAGCCGGAACGATTTGACGTGCGGATGCGTTTTCAGCCATTCGTGAACTCCTTTTCTGAGCGCTCCCGTTCCTTTTCCGTGAATAATCGTTACTTGCGAATACCCTGCCAATATCGCATCATCCAAGTAACGTTCGACTTCAATTTTCGCATCTTCATAACGTTTTCCACGCAAGTCAAGCTCTGTTTTGACAGCGGCTTTGCTGCTCTTTACAGTAACGATAAATTGTTCAGGCTGTGATTTTGCTTTCAGCTTTTTTAATTGATGGGCTTTTGCGTTAATTTTCATGATTCCGACTTGAACGAGATATTCATCTTCGCTAATTGCTTCCACGATCGTGCCTTTTTGCGATAAATGAACCAGTTCAACTTCATCGCCAACGGAAAACATTTCGCTATTTGCGGCATATTCGATTGGAGTGGATTTGGTCAGTTCAGGCAATGATTCTTCCAACCTTTTTTTTGCATCGATAAGGACATGTTCTTTAACGCCCGTCTCTTTATACTGCCGCAGTTCTTGAATGATTTCTTCCGCTTCGCGTTTCGCTTTTTCTACCGCTTCGCTCGCTTTTACTTCTGCTGCTTTTAAAATCCGCTCTTTTTCTCTTTCAAGCGTCTGTTTCTCCTTTTCGTAAAACTGTTTTTCCTGCTCAGCGCTTTCACGCTGCTTTTTTGCTTCTTCCAATTCTTTTTCCGCTTGCTTTTTTAGCGCTTCCAATTGAATGATCATATTTTCCACACGGTTCGTTTCCGTTGAAATATGACGTTTCGCATCTTCGATGATGTCTGAATCTAGTCCGAGCCGCTTCGAAATTTCGAATGCATTGCTTCGTCCCGGCACTCCGATCAGCAATCGGTACGTCGGCTGGAGCGTTTCAACATCAAATTCCACACTTGCATTGATTACGCCTTCCCGATTGTATGCGTACGCTTTCAGCTCACTGTAGTGCGTCGTTGCGACACAGCATGCCCCAATGCGGTGAATATGATCCAAAATCGCAATCGCGAGCGCCGCGCCTTCTTCCGGATCCGTTCCGGCTCCCAGTTCATCGAATAACACTAAACTGTTTTCCGTCATTTCATTTAAAATCGCCACAATGTTTGTCATATGCGATGAAAATGTACTCAAGCTTTGCTCAATCGACTGCTCATCGCCGATGTCTGCAAAAACCTGTTCAAACACAGCCGCTTCGGATCCATCGTCGACGGGGATAAAAAGTCCAGCCTGGACCATCAGCGTAAGCAATCCGATCGTTTTTAGCGTTACGGTTTTCCCGCCTGTGTTCGGACCTGTAATTACCATCGTCCGAAACCCATCGCCTAACTGTACGGATATCGGAACGACTTTTTCCGGCGAAATCAACGGATGCCGTGCATTGACAAACCGCAAAATTGATGACGTATTTAATTTCGGTTTTGTCGCTTGGATGTGCCGGGCGTAACGTGCTTTTGCGAACATGAAATCTAAAGCTGCGAGCTGTTCGACATTCGCAAGCAAAACATCTGACTGTTGAGCAACTTGATCAGTCAGTTTGCGTAAAATTTTTTCGATTTCCTGTTTTTCTTTATTTTGTGCTTCCCGTAATTGATTATTGATGGAAACAACGGCGTTCGGCTCAATAAACACCGTCTGACCGGAAGCGGACTCGTCGTGCACGATGCCGCCAAATGAAGCCTGATGTTCTGCTTTGACGGGAATAACGTAGCGGTCATTGCGGATCGTAATAATCGCATCGGACAATTTGTGTATATTCGTGCGTACAATTTGTTCCAGTTTTTCCCGAATTTGCGATTCATAACTTTTCATTTTCCGACGGATATTTCTTAACTCCGGACTCGCGTCATCTAAAACATTGCCATTGCGATCAATGCACCGGTTAATTTCCGCTTCCAATTCGTGGCAAGGCTGGATAAGCGAACTATGTTTCAATAAAATTGGAAGTTCGTTTTTTTCCGCTTGAACCGCTTCCAAATATTTTTTTATGCGGCGGGCACCGGTAATTGTGGCTGCGATATCAACGAATTCGTCTGCATGAAGGATGCTGCCGATTGTTGCACGTTTTATTTGATTGCGAATATCGCGAATGCCGGCAAATGAAGGCTCGCCTTTCAGTCGAATGGCCGTTAGCGCTTCATCCGTCTCAGCGAGCGCATAAGCGACCTGATCGTATTGATAGTACGGAGCAAGTTGTTCCACCTGTTCTTTTCCGAGGTTCGTTTCTGCATGCGGTTCGAGCTGCTTTCTGATTTTGTCAAACTCTAAAAGCCGCAACATTTTTGCCTGCAACATGTTATCCTCCAGACTTTATGATTGAGAACTGTTCAAATACGAACGGAGTTCGGATAATGACATTGTATTGATAACGGTATCTTTTTTCAGCCAGCCTTTTTTGGCCGTTGCAATGCCATAGTTCATATACTCAAGGTTTTCAATGCGGTGGGCATCGGTATTAATCGCAATTTTTACGCCTTTTTCCTGCGCCTTTTCCAGCCATTCTGGCGCTAAATCCAGGCGTTTGGGATTACTGTTTAATTCTAATGCAGTTTTCGTTTCTTTGGCAACTTCGATTAACATCTCCAAATCCACTTTATACCCGTCTCTTTTTCCAATTAATCTTCCCGTCGGATGGGCAATTAAATCAACGTGAACGTTTTTCAGCGCATTGATCAGACGCTGCATAATTTTATCTTTGTCCTGTGAAAACGCAGAATGGATCGCCGCGATGACAAAATCGGCATCTTTCAACAGCTCATCGTCAAAATCTAACGTGCCATCCGGCAGTATGTCCATTTCTACTCCCGTTAAAATCGTAAAATTCGTAAATGATTCATTCAGCCGTTTGATTTCTTCGCGTTGTCGCATGATTTGTTCCGGCGTCAATCCGTTCGCCACTTTTAAAAACTGGGAATGATCGGTGATTGCAATATATTCATAGCCTTTTGCCATCGCCGCTTTTGCCATTTCTTCAATCGTATTCGCGCCGTCGCTCCACGTCGTATGCATGTGCAAATCGCCTTTAATATCGTGAACTTCAATCAATTCCACTTCTTCTTTAAACCGCTCGGTTTCATCTCTGCCTTCCCGGACTTCCGGCGGAATATAATGCAGGTGAAAGTGCTTGTACAACTCTTCTTCAGAATCGAATGAAAGCAGGCGGCCATCGCTCGTTTCCACCCCGTATTCACTAATTTTTTCGCCGCGTTTTTTCGCAAGCTGGCGCATGATGATATTGTGGTTTTGCGAACCGGTAAAATGATGCAGCGTCGATGCAAATTGATGCGGCTCAACAATGCGGAAATCGACTTGGATCGGATAGTCATACGCTAACACGACGGATACTTTCGTATCGCCGCTGGCAATGACTTCTTTGATATTTTTCAGTTTTGTGAGCTGTTTTGCGACTGTTTCCCGCTCCGTTGCCGCAATGACAAAATCCAAATCTTTTACCGTTTCACGAAAACGGCGGAAACTGCCTGCAACGGAAAACCGTTCAATTTCTTCGATTGTTGCAAGCTGTTCTTCGATTTCGCGAACGATTGGAATCATCATGGCAATTGGGTAGTGAGCCAACCCCTGTTCTTGTTCTTGAATCGCGAGCAAAATCTTTTCTTCCGTTTTTTTGCCGAAACCCGGCAGTTTTTGCACTTTTTGCTGCTCACAGGCCGCTTTCAGCATATCCAAATCTTTAATTTGCAGCTGTTGGTATAACGTTGCGATCTTTTTTCCGCCGAGGCCGGGAATGGTTAACAGCTGAAGCAAACTTTCGGGAATTTCGCGTTTTAATTCTTCTAACAGCGTGGATTTGCCTGTTTCAACCAATTCCTTGATAACAGCCGCCGTTCCTTTTCCGATTCCTTGAATCGTTTCGAAATCATCGATTTCGGAAATGCTTCTTATATCTTCTTCAAGCGCACGTGCTGCGCGTCTGTATGCGCCCACTTTAAACGAATTTTCACCTTTGATTTCAAGATACAGACTGATTTGTTCCAGCGTTTGAACAATTTCTTTTTTATTCATAGGCCTCCAACTTTCTTCTTTAACATACAAAAACTTCCCCCCAATCTTTTTAAGGAGAAGTTATTTTAAACATTTATCCAAAGCTGCTGAAGATATTCCGAAAAAAAAGGCGTATGCTTGATCATCATTTGGGCGACAAGGGAATGTTGAACAGCATGTTGAATCGAATCGTGCGGAATGATTGCCGCAACAAATAAAACAATAAAAACCAGCAAATAAATTTCCAGAAACCCAAGCACGCCGCCAAGCCAACGATTGATCGTGCGCAAAATCGGCAAACTCATAAACACATTTAGAATGGAACCGATAATATGCATCGCAATTTTTGTTCCAAAAAACAAAATCGCAAACGCAATTCCTCGATAATAGATGTCTTCCACGTTTAAAACCGACATGAATAAGCCGACGCCATCGTCAAGATTCGGATACGGGATCCACAATTTCAAATGCGGCGCCAAATCGTCGAAAAAAATATACGCAACGATGAGCGAAACGATAAAACCTGTTAAATGTACGATTTGAAGAACGAGACCTCGTCGAATCCCGATGAAAAAACCGCCAAGCAGCAATAAAACTAAGATCAGATCGATCATCGCTGTTCCTCTATTTTCCTTTCTTCATTTTTTCTTCATATTTTAACAGATCATTGACTGCATTTAACGCTGTCAACACTGCGACTTTCCGGGTATCCAAATTCGGATTTTTTTCTTTGATTTCACGCATTTTTTTATCGACGATCGAAGCGACTTTATAAATGTGCTCCGGATTTTCGTAGCCTACGATCGTGTATTTTTCCCCATAAATTTCCACCGTGGAACGATTTTTTTCTTTTTTTTCCGACACAAACAGCCCACCTCTTTTAAAAGCGTACTACCTTCATCATACCACGTGGAAGGTAGCAAAGAAATAACGTTTCTNTTCTATCTGATATAATATGGAAAACCNGCGTTTTTGTCACGAGGGGAGTCAGTGGATATGTCCAATGTCGTCTTGCATTTGTCAATGGAACAAATCGAAAAGCTTAAAAATCATTATCATCCGTTTTTACGTGAAAACAAACCTGCTGGAAGCATTTTTGCGGCAAAATTGCCGGACTGCACGATCACCGCTTACCAGTCAGGAAAAGTGCTGTTTCAAGGAAAAGCTGCTGAAACAGAAGCGGGCATCTGGCAAACAGACGATGTCAATCGGTTGGAAAAACCAAAAAAACAGCACAAATGGTTTCCGCCAGCATCCATTCAATATGAGTCTGTCATCGGTTCTGATGAAGTGGGTACAGGAGATTATTTCGGCCCGATTACGGTGGCAGCCGCTTTCGTTTCTCGTGAACAAATCCCTTTTTTACAAGAACTTGGCGTGAAAGATTCGAAAACATTATCGGATGCATCGATTATTTCAATAGCGAAACAATTGATTTCTATCATTCCATATAGTTTGCTGACATTGCATAATGAAAAATATAATGAACTTCAAGAAGCTGGAATGAATCAAGGAAAAATGAAAGCGATGCTGCATAACCGCGCGATTGTCAACGTAATAGAGAAAATTGGAGGAAAATACGATCACATTTTAATCGACCAATTTACTGAGCCTGAACATTACTTTCGCTACCTAGATTCCGAACAAAATGTTGTGAAAGACATCTATTTTGCGACAAACGCTGAACAGATCCACATTTCTGTCGCCGCTGCATCGATTTTGGCGCGTTATCGATTCTTACAGGAAATCGATGCGCTTAGTAAAAAATGCGGCATCGAGCTGCCGAAAGGAGCAGGCAAGCCAGTCGATGAAAGTGCAGCAAGGTTGATCATCGAAAAAGGGGAAAACATATTGCGAAAGTGTGCAAAACTTCATTTTGCAAATACGGAAAAAGCGAAAAAGCTGGCCCGACAAATTCGCAATCTATCGAACGAATGAAATCCAAAAACAATTCTAAACAAAAAGCTAAAATCCATCACTGAAATGGAAAGAGGAGAATGTTCGCGCGAACATTCTCCTCCATTTATTTCATGTCCAGTCTACCATTTTCTATCAACTTCTCAATTGAGCATTGAACTTGTCCTGCAATGCCTGCAAGATGTTTTCGTGTACTTTCGCAACTTCTTCATCCGTCAGCGTCTGTTCAGGATTTTGATAGAGAAGCGAGAATGCGATCGATTTCTTGCCTTTTTCCAAGTGTTCGCCTTCGTAGACGTCAAACACGTTCACGGCTTTCAAAATATCTCCGCCAGCTTCTTGAATGGCCGTTTGCAACGCACCTGCAGAAACGTCCTTGTCAACGACAATGGCTATATCACGAGAAACAGACGGATACTTCGGCAGTTTTTCATAATGAATGACGCCGTCAACTTCCTGGAATAGCTTCTCAAGCGATAATTCAAAAACGTATGTTTCATGAATGTCAAGCTTTGCCTG
>JGI1652J44930_10000697_pt1 | contig 13056 bp, 13 predicted proteins | sample NewIslsDNAsample_FD_44930 | JGI IMG/M metagenome (IMG submission 44930)
AGTAAATTTTCACCTAATATCTTACTAAAATTATTGGATTAGTAAATTTAATTTCCTGTTATTTGTCAATTTTGGGTTTGGCATAGGACATGATTACTTTANTCCGTCAGTAAAATAATCCGGAAAGGGGCTGGTGTTTTGAATACGGACCAATTGGAGGCGTTTATTTATGTTGTGGAGTTAAAAAGTATTCATAAAGCATCGAAGGCTCTGTATTTGTCTCAACCAACCGTTACTGCACGGATTAAAGCACTGGAAAGGGAATTGAATACAGAATTATTTATCCGACAGGGAAAACAACTGATTTTAAATCAGCAAGGGAAAGAATTTATTCCTTATGCACAACAAATCCTGAAAACTTTTCGCGAAGGAAAAAGCAATATAAGGAATAAACGGGATCATAATGAAATCGTTTTTGGTGCGAATTTCATCACTTCAAGCTATTTTATTCCCCATGCACTCGTTCTGTGGAAAAAAGAAAATCCAGATTTCAATTTCAAATTTATCACGGGAACAAATGAAGAACTGATTGTGAAATTGCTGAATCATGAGATTGATTTTGCTTTCACAAAGCCATTTTCAAACGACAATATCATTCAGGAAGTGGCGTTGGACAATTCCATTCAACTCGTTGTTTACCCGGAACATCCATATGTACTGGGAGAAGAGGTGACCATCAAGAAACTTGCAAAGGAACCCATCGTATTTTTTGAATGTGGGGCGTTTGATTGGAATCTGATTTATAAAATTTTTGAACTGGAAAATGTAGAACCAAAAGTTGAATTTAAGGTAGATCAACTGGAAGTGGCGAAATCATTGATCAAAAACAAACAAGGAATCGGGTTTTTGCCTTTAATAAGTATAAAAGAGGAAATTGAAAGGAAAGAGTTGATTGTTGTGAAGTCCCTGGATTTGTTTACGATCACGCAACCTGTTTATTTATCCTATGTTCAATCGGATGTTGTAAATATTTTGAAAAGCAGCATCCAACGTTCGATTGACCGGTTTAATAATTTTAAATGTCTAGTGTAATCAAATATGAAAGAGCAAAGAAAAAAAGAGGGGTAAGCGTATGAAAAAAAGCGGATTGACGGAGCATGATTCTCTATTGAAACAACTGATCGAATATCGCCGGGAGTTGCATATGTATCCCGAAACTTCAATGAAAGAATATGAAACGACCAAAAGAATCAAAAGATGGCTGGAAGAGGAAGAAATTAAAATTTTGGATGCAGGTTTGGAAGTCGGGGCAATCGCAGAAATCAAAGGAGAGGAAGAAGGGCCTACCATCGCATTGCGCAGTGATATCGATGCGCTGCCTATCGGGGAAAGAACAAATTTGCCCTATGCTTCAAAAATAAAAAATGTGATGCATGCATGTGGCCACGATTTTCATACAGCTTCAATGATCGGTGCGGCAATTTTACTGCAGCGCAGAAAAAAGGAGCTTAAAGGAACGGTCCGCGTCATATTCCAGCCGGGAGAAGAAATTGCTGAAGGGGCAAAACAGATTATAAAAGCAGGCGGGTTGGATGGGGTATCGGCGATTTTTGGAATGCATAATAAGCCGGACCTTCCCGTTGGAACCGTTGGGGTACGTGAAGGAGCATTAATGGCTGCAGTAGACCGGTTTAAGATTGAAATTTATGGAGTCGGCGGTCATGCCGGAATTCCAAACAATACAATCGATGCGGTCGTTGTGGCGGGGCAATTGATTTCCGCATTGCAAACGATTGTAAGCAGAAATTTAAGCGCTTTTGATAATGCGGTAGTGAGTATAACAAAATTGGAAGCCGGAAATACTTGGAACGTCATTGCCGACCATGCAATTTTGGAAGGAACGGTAAGGGTTTTTCAAAAGGAAGCCCGTGGGAAAATACCGCAATTAATGAAGCAAATCACAGAAGGAATTGTTTCTGCTTTTGGTGCCACATCCAAATTTAACTGGTATCCTTCCGTTACTTGTGTCGATAATTCACCGCTTTTTACGGAAATCGTCAAACGGACCGGGGAAGAGTTGGGGTATGCGGTTGTTGAAGCCGAACAAAGCCCGGCAGGAGAAGACTTTGCATATTATCAAGAATTGATTCCCGGTTATTTTGTATGGATAGGCGTTGATGGGCAACATGATTGGCATCATCCATCATTTACACTGAATGAAGAGGCGCTGCTTGTAGCGGCAAATTATTTTTCGAATTTGTCCGTGAATGTGTTAAATCATTTATCTAAAAGCAATAATCAAAAGTTGACGGTTAATTAATACCATTCGTTACTGGATGGTATTTTTTTTATGCTCAATTTTAGCCGGTTAGAGTTAATAAATTTTTTCAATCAGTACTTACAAGAAATCAATTAGTAAATGTATTGTATTAGGAAAAAATTGTTGTTAATATAACAAAACAAATAAAAATACTAGAAATTAGGGAGGGAGTAATGTTGACAAGAAAAATCCATTTTGGAGCGCTGATTCATGGAGTCGGAGGACATATTTCCCTTTGGCGGCATCCTGAAATCAGAAGCAATCAAAGCGTCAGTCTGGAGTATTATGTGCAACAAGCCAAAACAGCAGAAAAAGGGAAATTTGATTTAGTTTTTATTGCCGATGGTCTTTATATTAACGAGAAATCAATTCCGCATTTTTTAAACCGTTTTGAACCCGTTACAATCCTTTCCGCATTGGCAACTGCAACCAAAAACGTCGGCCTGGTTGCCACTGTATCCACCACTTATAGTCAACCATTTAATGTTGCGCGGCAAATCGCTTCATTGGATAAAATCAGCGACGGACGTGCAGGTTGGAATGTTGTGACAACCCCTTTGGAAGGGGCGGCATTAAATTTTAATAAAACCATTGAAGAGCATCCCGATCATGCGACCCGTTATGAAATTGCCGAAGAGTTTGTGGAAGTGGTAAAAGGGCTTTGGGATTCCTGGGAAGATGATGCATTTATCGCGGACGTGGAAAATGACCGATTCTTTGATCCGGAAAAACTGCACGTATTAAACCATAAAGGCAAATATTTCCAAGTCAGCGGCCCATTGAATATTGCCCGTTCAAGGCAGGGGCAGCCGGTCATCTTTCAGGCGGGATCATCCGATGCCGGAATTCGGCTTGCAGCAAAGGAAGCGGATGCGATTTTCACAAATTATCCTGCATTAGAGGAAGCGAAGGACTTTTATCGCCGAGTGAAAGAAGAGGTTGCAAAAGTTGGACGGAATCCGGATGAGGTGCTGATTTTTCCGGCATTGGCCCCTATCATCGGAGATACCGTGGAAGAAGCGGAACGGAAATATAATGAAGTCAAAAATTTGGTGTCGATTGAAAAAGCGCTGGACTATTTGGGACGTTACTTCGATCATCATGATTTTTCCCAATATGACGTAGATGCGCCGTTCCCGGACATCGGTGATATTGGGGCAAATGCATTCAAAAGCACAACCGACCGCATTAAAAGAGAAGCGAAAGAGCAGGGATTGACATTGAGGGAAGTGGCGCTGCGTGAAGCGACACCGAAACCGGTATTCTTTGGTACACCAAAGGATGTTGCGGATTTAATTGAAAAATGGTTCGTGGAAAAGGCGGCGGATGGATTTATGTTTTCAGTTGCGGTCCCGAATGCGCTGGAAGACTTTGTGGAGAAAGTTGTACCAATTCTGCAGGAACGGGAATTATACCGGAAAGAATATGAGGCGGACACATTACGGGGAAATTTGGGTCTTCCTTTTAAAGAAAACCGTTACACAAAACAAAGACAGCTTGCCAACTTATAAACGGATAGGCACTATTACTTGATTTACAAAGACTGAGGTTTGAAATGGAGGTGGAAAAATGGCGTACAAATTAAGTATTTTAGATCAAAGCCCTGTAATCGAACATTCTGCACCGGAGGAAGCTTTCCAGGAAACGGTGCGGTTGGCACAAACCGCGGAACAATTGGGATATGAAAGATTTTGGGTTTCAGAGCATCATAATAGTCAGGATGTCCATGGTTCATCACCGGAAGTCCTCGTATCTTATTTATTGGCGAAAACGGAAAAAATACGAATCGGTTCTGGCGGAGTCATGTTGACCCATTACAGCCCTTATAAAGTCGCCGAAAATTTTCAGGTGTTGGCAGCTCTTGCGCCTGGCCGTGTAGATTTGGGGGTCGGGAAAGCTCCAGGCGGCCTTCCTTTGGCGACAAAAGCTTTACAATTTGGAACTCAAAACACCGGTGAAGATTTTAATCAGCGGGTAAGGGATTTAAAGGATTTTCTGTATGATACATTGCCGGAAAACCATCCGCTTTATGGGGTAAAAGCAACCCCAACGGCGAAAGTGAAGCCTCCGATTTTTGTATTGGGGGGAAGCCCTGGCAGTGCAACGCTTGCGGCAACTTTGAAACTTCCTTATGTGTTTGCAAGATTCTTTGTGCCGGATGAAGAAGTTTTGAAAAAGTCTGCTGAAGTTTATCGAGAGATTTATCCTGAAGGAAAATTGATCGTGGGCATCGGTGTTTTTGCATCAGAAGATGAAAAAGAAGCTGAGAGCATCGCAAAAGATTCATACATTATCAAATTGCATTTGGAAAGCGGACGAACTTATACATTTACAAAGAAAGAACAAGCCGAGAAATTTGGAAATCAGTCTGAAGAACCATATCGAATCGAAGTCTTAGATTCGAAATTGGTTTACGGGAAACCGGAACAGGTGAAAAAGGTATTGGATGAATTGCATCAGAAATATCAGGTGGATGAATTTATTCTCCATACACCGGTCTTGAAAAGAGAGGAAAGATTTCGGTCTTTTGAATTGTTGGGTCCAACCAATTTATTCAAAGAAATATCAACTGTTAAATAGGAGGAAAATGAAATGAGCAACGCATTTGATGTGATTGTTTGGTCAAAGCAAGGATGCAGTTATTGCAATGAAGTGAAAAGTTATTTGGATGACAAAGAGATTCCATATAAAACGATTGATGTAACCAATCGGGATGAATTCCGTGAAATTTTGGAAGCAAAATATGGCGTTCGTCATGTACCGGTCGTGGAAATAGGTAAAAACGGGACCTATAAAGGAGTAACCGAAGTGGGATTAGAGCATTTAATCGCTGCCTTGGAGCAAGTTTCAAGAAAAAAAGGTTTAGCGGTTTGACAAGTTTGCAAGAAAGGCAGGGTGGGAATCATTGGGTCAACTTGTGACAGATGTGTTGATTGATCGCCTGAAAGAAGAAGACAAAGAACGATATGTAGAGGTATTGGTAGAAAGTTATGCTCAATATGAAAAGCATTATCCTTCAAAAGAGGCCTGGCAGGATTATATTTCCGATATTCGGAACAGTGTGAACCATCCTCATTCCGCGGAAATTTTTGTTGCGAAAAAAGGTGAAGATATATTAGGCGGTCTGCAGCTTTTTATCGGTTCCGGGAATGCTTATAATCGGCCCGAATTGGAGATAGATTCCACCATTGTGCGGTTATTGGGGATTCATCCTAAGGCAAGGGGGCTTGGAATTGCCAAAAAGTTATTGGATAAAAGTGTGGAATTTGCCAGAGCGCGAGGGGATGAGTATTTATATCTCCACTCAACGGATATGATGGAAGCTGCAATCAAACTATATATAAGATTTGGTTTTGTCCGGGATGAAAGAAAGGATTTTCAGAAAAATAATTTTTTAGTGAAAGCTTTCAAATACAAATTATAAAGGAAACAATCAATTAAAATGATATAAGGTTTTCCCCCTTATCGACTGCAACAAACAGTTTCCCCGTTTGTTGCGGTCTCTATCAATAAATCAAAAAGAGCCTATCCAAAAAAAATGGACAGGCTCTTTTCTTCATTTTGATGCAACAAAAGAGGAAGGGACACAGCGTTGATTTATGTGGTGTAAAAAAGGTCAGCACAGCCATGAAGGCGTCTGTTTCGTTATAGTTGAAAGACCTCTTGTTTCACATCAAATAAAACCGCTTTTGACAGTTGTGAAATCACCACGTCATCCAACGGAGGGTTATAGGATCCGCATTGAACATCCCGGAAAAGCCGTTCCAACGGATTCGTTTTCGATAAACTTCTGCCGCCAACGATTTTCATCGCTTTTGAAACAATTTCAATAGCATTATTGCAAATTAAATATTTGGCAATATTCACTTCATTGGCAAGCAAGTCCCGCTTCTCCGGTTCGTATTCGACTTGTGCGGCAAGGCTGTATAAAATTCTTCTTGAAGAATGATATAGCACTTCGATTTCTCCCGCATTTTGTTGGACATGGGCAGCGTGGTTAATGGTGTTTCCCAAACTGTGGGAGTATGTGTTTTTGGCGAATTCATAAGCATAGTCCCTTGCGGCACCGGCTATCCCTAAATAAACGGCAGGGATTTCCAAAGAATAAACGCGGCCATGAGCAAGAAAACGGTTGGTTTCATTCGGTTTTTGACGATAAAGCAGCGCTTCTTCCGGTACGAACACATCATGAAAGATGATGTCATGACTCCCTGTAGCCCGCATTCCTAAATAATCCCAAGTTTCCTTAATTTCCACCCGATCATTGACCGTAATTAAAAATTCAGCGGTAATGCCTTCATCTTCCAAATAAGCGATGGTCATAAACTGTTTTAATATAGGAGCCAGGGAAGCATAAGATTTTTCACCTGAAATGATATATCCTCCAGGCACCTTTTTGGCAATCGTACCTGGAGTAGCGCCTCGGGAAAGATTTCCTTTTCCCCGTTCCGTATTAATGATGTTTAATAATGAACCTTCTTCCACTGTTTTACGGCACAATTCAGCGAAGACGGATTCCGGCCAAGATTTCGTTTCCCGGACGTTCAGGAATGTTAACAAGTTCCAGCCGACCCCCAAAGCGGTGGAGGCATCCCCTTTGGCAAGCTGTTCCTGGACAAGCAACATTTCATAAAGGGAAATTTCATCTCCACCATACTTTTTAGGAATCGTTAATTTAAGATAGCCCGCATCCTGTAAAATTTTAAAATGTTCAAAAGGAAATTCGCCGGTTTTGTCGTAATAAGCGGCGGTTTTACCAATTTCCGAAGCCAATTTTTTTGCATAATCCACTAATTGTTGTTCACGTTCATTGCGAATAAAAATATCTGTCATGATGAAGCCACCTTTGATTTTGCAAATTGATTTTCAGGTATTTGCAAACCTAAATGTTCCCGCAATGTGGAACCGGTGTAGTCTTTTCTGAATAACCCACGCTCTTGTAAAATCGGTACAACTTTTTCGGCAAAAGCTTCCAAATCGCGGGGAAGCAATGGGAATTGCAGCATAAATCCGTCGCAGGCTTTTTCATTAAACCAACGTTCCATTTCATCCGCGACTTTTTCAGGTGTCCCAACAAATGCATCCTTCTTCGCCGCATTAAAGAGCCGGGTGTATAATTCTCCCACTTTCAAATTTTCCCGTTTAATAATTTCATAAAGTTCATTGAAATTACTTTGAATGCTGTTTACAGGAGGGAATTCGACTTCAATGGCCGGCGTATCCAGTGAATACTTTGAAAAATCCACATTTCCCATATATCCTGAAACAAATTTCAACGCTTCATAAGGATCGACCAATTCCTGCAATTCATTGTATCGGCGAATGGCTTCTTCTTCCGTGTCGGCAACGATCGGGGAGATTCCATGGAACACAATGAGCTCATCCTCGGAACGGTTATGTTGAGCCAACTGGGCTTTCAATGTTCTATAATGTTCCTTTGCTCTTTCGATATTATCCCAATGGACAAAAACCGCATTTGCCACACGGGCTGCTAATTTCTGGCCGGGTTTTGAAGAACCGGCAACAACAATGACAGGATATCCTTGAGGGGAGCGGGCGATATTTAACGGACCTTTTACTTGGAAATACTGACCTTTGTAATTGATTTCATGCACTTTTGATTGGTCGTAGAAAATGCCGTTTTCTTTATCGTATATAAAGGCATCGTCTTCCCAGGAATCCCATAAACCTAAAATGACGTCGGCAAATTCTTCTGCGATTTCATAGCGTTTGTCATGTTCCACATGTTTTTCACGGCTAAAGTTCAAAGCTGTTTGGCCGGTGGCATCAGAAGTTGTCACTAGATTCCATGCAACCCGGCCACCGCTGATATGATCAACGGAAAGCAATTGTCTTGCCAATCGGTAAGGCTGGCTATAAGTCGTCGAAGCGGTTGCTCCAAGACCGATTTTTTCAGTGGCAGCAGCGAGGGCTGTTATTTGAATAATAGGGTCAAAGCGGTTTAATATATGCGGGTGAGATTCATGGTTTATGGCCAGACTATCCGCAATGAAGACGATATCAAATTTTCCTTTCTCCGCGATTTGAGCTGATTTTTGCAGGGCTTTGATATCAATGCTGGCATTGGCCTGCGCTTCCGGATGGCGCCATGCAGCCACATGCATGCCGGCGCCGATTAAATACAACGAAAGTTTCATTTCACGTTTTTTTACCATTCGACGTTCCTCCTAAAATATTATTTTTTTGAAGAATAAGCTTCTTTCCAGGTTGCCAATTCTTCCAGGGATAATTGAACAGGGATGAAGTTGCCTTTATAGTTTTTCTTAATAAATTGGGATACTTCTTCACTCTGGTAAATTTCAACGATTTTTTTATACAATGGATGATCTTTATCTTCATTTCTCGCAGCGATTACATTGATAAACGGTTTTGCCGTTTCACTTTCATGGATGATTGCATCGCTCAAATATAAACCGGCTTCAAGGGCTATTCCGTTGTTGATGATGGCAAAATCCGTATCTTCCATCACACGCGGGGTTGTTGCACCATCAACAGGGATAATTTCCAAGTTTTTCGGATTCTCTTTAATTTTGTCGACTCCGCCCCTGCCGTCGAAATCATCCGTCAAGGTGATCAGTCCATATTCCTGGAGAAGCATGAGAGCCCGGCCCCAGTTGGACGGATCATTTGGTACGGCGATTTTGGATCCTGCTTTAATATCATCTATGGAATCAAATTTATTGGAATACAATCCGATCGGCGCAATAATCGTTGTTCCGATTGGTTGAATATCTGTATGATTTTGGGTATTAAAAGTATCCAAATATGCAACGTGTTGGAAAGCGTTGATGTCAATATCCCCGTCCGCCAGCGCCTGATTCGGGTCCACTTGTGCGGAAAAAGTGACTAATTCAAGGTCAATGCCTTCCTCTTTCGCTTTTTCTTTTATGAATTCCCAAGTTTTAATCTCTGAACTGCGAATTCCAACTTTTACATGATTGTTTTCAGCATCCGTTTTTTCATTGCATGCCGCCGATACAAATATTAATAATATTAAACCTATTAAAATACTAAGTTTTTTCATTCGAAACACCTCTTCAACAATTAAGAAACTCGTCTAAAATGATGTTCCAATTTATGGCCAATCATTTGGATGATTTGTACAAATACGACAAGGATGATTACCGTAACCAAAGTCGTCATTTCGTCAAAACGCTGATAACCATAGGTGATGGCCACATCGCCCAAGCCGCCTCCGCCAACTGCTCCTGCCATCGCAGTTGCTCCAATTAACCCGATTGTCGCTGTTGTTACACTTAAAACGAGGGAAGGGAAAGCTTCCGGAATTAAAAACTTGCGAATAATTTGAAAGGGAGTTGCTCCCATGGCTTTTGCGGCTTCAATGATTCCATCATCAACTTCCAATAATGAATTTTCAATTAATCTGGAAATATATGGACCTATATGAAAAACAAGAGGAACAATTGCCGCAGTCGTTCCGATGGCTGTGCCAACAATGAGCCGGGTCAACGGGATCAGCAGGACCAGCAAAATAATAAAAGGAATTGAACGGAATATATTGACGATGGGATTAATGATCCCAAATATCCATTTATTTTCTAAAATGTGTCCTTTTCTGGTCACTACGAGGATAATGCCTAAAGCAAATCCTAAAATGGCGCCGAAGAACAAGCTGATGCTAACCATATATAAGGTTTCCAAAATTGCGTTGAGAATAATTTCGTAACTCACTTCCATTTGCAGCCACCTCTTCAATTTGGATATCTTTCAAACGGATATATTGAATTGCTCTTTCGCACTCACGATGATCCCCCTTAATTTCGATAATTAAATTGCCGAAGGGGATCTCTTGCAATTCAATGATATTTCCAAATAATACGTTGACATCCACTTTGAATTTTTTTGCCACTTCAGAGACAATCGATTGACCAACATTTTCTCCGATAAACTTCAGTTTGAAAATGCGTTTTGAAGGATTGTCATCCTGAAGCATTTTTATAATGAATTCCGGAATTTCATCGCGCACGACGGATTGAACAAAGTTTTTCGTTGTTTTCTCCTTTGGATTTGAGAAGATTTCCAGTACATTTCCCGTTTCAATAACGCGTCCATTTTCCATGACCGCTACTTTGTTGCAAATCTCGCGGATGACTTCCATTTCATGAGTGATCAGCAAGATTGTGATATTGTATTCAACATTCACTTTTTTCAATAGATTTAAAATAGATTTTGTTGTTTGGGGATCGAGGGCAGAGGTCGGTTCATCGCATAACAATATTTTTGGATTTGTGACCAGAGCTCTGGCTATCCCAACCCGCTGCTTTTGACCGCCGGAAAGTTGATGGATATAAGCATTGGAACGATCTTCAAGTCCAATGTAGCGTAAAACTTCCATTACCCGTTGCCGGATTTCATTTTTTGGCACCTTGCTAAGCAGAAGGGGCATTGCAACATTTTCAAATACGGTTTTGGAATTCAGGAGATTAAAATGTTGGAAAATCATCCCGATTTCTTTCTTTTTCTCCCTCAATTCCTGGGCGGAATAGGTTGTTAAATCAACACCATCGACCAGAACTTTCCCGCTTGTCGGGGTTTCCAATAAATTCACGGTGCGAAGTAAAGTGCTTTTTCCGGCACCGCTGAATCCGATGACCCCGAAAATATCCCCTTTATTAATTTTTAAATTGATCTGATCCAATGCCTTAATTTCCTTTCCGTCTGAACGGTATACTTTGGAAGTATCGATAAACTCGATCAAATGATTCACCCACTTTCTTTAAAATGCCGGAACAACGGCCCCATCATATTTCGATTCAATATATTTCCGGGCTTTTTCACTTGTTAACCATTTCACAACCGTTTTTATGTTTTCATCATTTTCCCGGCCTTTCGCTGTCACCACAATATTGACATACGGCGAATCCGGCCCTTCAATAATAAGGGCGTCTTCTTTTGGATTTAAGCCGCCTTCCAATGCGTAGTTCGTATTAATTGCGGCAGCATCGACATCTTCCAATGCGCGGTTTAACAATGGACCATCAACACCGATAAATTCTATTTTTTTGTCGTTTTTTATAATGTCTTCAACGGTGTAATTGCCTTCTTTATTTGGATCAAGTTCGATAATTCCGTTAGAAGCGAACAGTTCCAATGCGCGTGAAAAATTTACCACGTCCTGAGGGATGGCCACTTTTGCCCCTTGAGGCAATTCATCAATGCTTTTATATTTTTTGGAATACACTCCGAAAGGTTCAATATGCACACCGCCAACACTAACCAGCTCCAAACCGGATTGTTTAATGGCTTGATTCAAATATGGGGTATGCTGAAAATAGTTGAAATCCAATTGGCCTTCCGCTGTTGCCTGGTTTGTTCGGACACCATCATTGAACACTTCTATTTGGAGTTTAATGCCTTCCTTCTCCAGATCCGGTGCCAAGTGTTCCAATATTTCCGCATGGGGAACTGAAGAAGCGCCAACTTTTAATACTGTCACTTCTTTTTTTGATGGGTCATTCTTCGCGTTTTCATTCCCGTTTGATGCTTCTCCGTTGCTGCATGCTGCCAAAATGATTAAAGTCAGAACCGAAACTAAAATGAAATACCAATTTTTCCTCAAGTTCAAAACTCCTTTACTAAAATTTGTAATTCTAATAAACAATTATTCAAATAAATCGGTGGATAAGTAACGCAAGCCCGTGTCAGGAAGGACTGCAATGATGCGTTTTCCTTTGTTTTCAGGTCGTTTGGCCAATTGCGTGGCAGCCCAAATGGCAGCACCTGAAGAAGTACCGACAAGAATTCCATCAGATTTGGCCACTGCCCGTGCCGCTTCATTTGCTTCGTATGTTTCGACAGAAATGAATTCATCGATGACATTTTTGTTTACGTTGGCAGGAACTCTTTTTTCTTCAACATCCGAGAACCGGTGTACACCTGTGATTTCAGGAATATCCGGATTTTCAGGGGTTGCAATGGAATTCAAACCGGGTTCCACTGCAACAATTTGAATATTCGGATTTTTATTTTTCAAGAATTCCCCAACACCGCTAATGGTTCCCCCCGTACCAACGGCTGCAACAAAAATATCGATTTGCCCATCCGTATCCTCCCATATTTCAGGACCTGTCGTTTCTTTATGGATTCTTGGATTCGCTTCATTTTCCAGCTGATTTAAAAACAGAATGTTTTCTTCTTTTGAAAGGACTTCATTTTTTAATACATTGATTGCTTCTACAAAATCGCCGTCAGTTTCTTCCATTGCTTTTGCAAGGGCAGGGACTTCCGAGAATGGGATGACTTCACCGCCAAAGGCACGTATGACTTTCGTCCGTTCAATGCTGACATTGTCCTGGATGTAGACGCGGAATTTATAACCTTTGGCAGCTGCAATGGCAGCAACGCCGATGCCGGTATTTCCGCTCGTTGTTTCCACAATGGTATCGCCCTTTTTTAACAAACCCTTTGCTTCTGCATCTTCAATCATGGATTTGGCAATGCGATCTTTTACACTGTTGACAGGGTTAAAATATTCTAGTTTTACGATGAGTTCCGCTTCCAATTGGTTTTGTTTTTCATAATTGACAAGTTGCAATAATGGGGTCCGACCGACCAACTCGGTAATGGACTTTTTAATTTTATTTGTAACTGCCTGACTCATCTAATCTCCTCCAATCCAAATCATTTTATAACCTACTATTACAATTGGGATTATTGGAATGTTAACATGCGAAATTGAGCATTGACAATATGTTGCCGGTAAAATCATCAATAGAAATATTTAATTAACGAAAAAAAATAATTTATTAAATAAA
>JGI1652J44930_10000699_pt1 | contig 12996 bp, 15 predicted proteins | sample NewIslsDNAsample_FD_44930 | JGI IMG/M metagenome (IMG submission 44930)
AAATGAAAACGGCTTGAGTCTTAAAATTGTTGGACTCAAGCCGTTTTTCAATGTTTGAAATGCCGCCTATATGTGGCTCGGTTTATTCACCAGCTTCTTTTGCAATTTCTTTTTTCACGATTGGAGCAACTTTTGTACCCAACAGTTCAATGGCGCGCAACACGTCGCGATGTGGCATCGTACCGACGTTGACATGCAGGAAGAAACGGGTAATTCCCAGATTTTTTCGTGCCAACAAAATTTTCTCGGCAACGTATTCGGGATCACCAACATACAGAGCGCCGCGCAAACTGCGGGCTGCATCAAATGTTTCACGCGTATAAGGTGCCCATCCACGCTCACGGCCAATAACGTTCATCTGATATGCGGTTGGCGGATAGAAAAGCTCTGCCGCTTTTTCGGTCGTGTCTGCAACAAATCCATGAGAATGGGTTGCAATTTGCAGTTTGTCTGGGTCATGGCCGGCTTCTTTTGCAGATCTTTTATAAAGTTCAACCAGCGGAGCGAAGTTTTCTGGCATTCCGCCGATAATCGCGAGTGCAAGCGGCAGCCCTAATCTACCTGCTTTTGCGACAGATTGCGGCGTTCCGCCGCTTGCGATCCAGACGGGTAATGGATTTTGTACAGGTCTTGGATAAATGCCCAAATTATTTATCGNAGGGCGGTGTTTTCCCGACCATGTCACTTTTTCAGATTCGCGTATTTTTAACAGCAAGTCGAGTTTTTCATCGAAAAGTTCATTGTAGTCTTCCAATCTGTAACCAAACAACGGGAATGATTCAATAAACGAACCTCTCCCTGCCATGATTTCCGCACGACCGTTGGAAAGGCCATCCAGCGTTGCGAACTGTTGAAAGACTCTAACGGGATCGTCTGAAGATAAAACCGTCACTGCGCTCGTTAACCGGATATGTTTGGTTACAGGCGCAGCAGCGGCTAGCACAACTGCAGGGGCAGAACAAGCATAATCAGGGCGGTGATGTTCGCCGACTCCGTAAACGTCCAATCCCACCTGATCGGCAAGCACAATTTCTTCAACCGCTTGCTGCAAACGTTCTGGATGGCTGATTGTTTCACCTGTAATTGGGTTTTTTGTCGCTTCCAAAAACGTGCTTATTCCGATTTCAAAATTGACTTTTTTATTGGCCATTGTACTTTGTCACCTTGTAATTTTTTGATTTTTTATAAGTATAGCAAAGTTTCGTTAAGAACGCTTTAAATCAGCTTAACGTCCCGATGATGGAATTGAACATGCATTCAGCCAATCCTGTCAGATGCCGGCAAGGAAAGTTAATTCAGTAAGGTTGGTGCATCAAAGATGCAAATTGCAGAATATAGAAAATATTATGTATTATTTCCCGGGAAAAAGAAAAAGGAGGTCTATCTTTGTCAAAATTAATCTAACGAAAACTTTAAATACTAATCAATATTGGAAAAGGTTGTTCATTTTACAGACATGATCTTTGCAGCGGCTTACTTGCAGCTCAATATATGAATTCACGGTTGTGTTCTCGGCTTTTTGGGTCAGCATTATGAATAGCTCCGTAACGTGCTAATTGGTTTTCAGCACGATCGCTCGCCATTTGGGTGATAAAGAGCCCGCAAAATTTTAATCTATTGCATTTTTTACTTTTAAACCTTTTAAACGGTGATTGGTAAGACATATTGTCGGAAATTAAGGTCACAAGCTTCCTCTTGGCAAACATTTTTCATACTGCAAAATATCTCCAAACGCCGTTTTCGAATTCTTTTCTGATCTTTCCTTTTTCTTCTAAGTAGTCCAAATGACCTATTGTTTCTGACATGACGAGCGAAAATTGATTCCTGTACACTTCTTTGTAATACAGTTGTGCGAGTTCGCTTGCTGTTAATCGGTTGTTTTTTAGGAGTGCTAAAAACTTGCCAGCTTTTTCCTCGATTCCCGCGATTCTTTTTTGAATCAATTCATAAGGCTCATGAATGATTTTGCCATGTCCGGGATAGATTGTTTTCATGTCTAATTGTTGAACCTTTTTCAAAGAAGCTTCGTGAACTAACAGCGATTTAATCCGATTGCCGTTTTCATCAGGTTCGATGAGAGCGTTGCTTGAAATATGTTCGATCAACAGATCGCCAGCGATTAATACTTTTTGCTTCGGATTGTACAAAGCGATTTGATCGACGGCATGGCCAGGTATTTCAATCATTTCAAATGGTTGTACTGACAGGTTTTCAATATCATGAATATCAGCTTCAATCGCTTGATGCCTGTTGGTTTTGATTGCTTTTTTTAAATAATCAACCTGTTTTTCTCCTGCTTCTCCGCATCCCATTTCAGCGTACAGTTTTTGAAAAAATTCCACGCGTTTCAGCAAGTATTTTTCATCTCTTTTTAAACGTGGAACCGAAAGTTTATGAGCATACACAGGAACGGGATGGGCATTTACGATGCGATTGATGAGCCCGATATGGTCAGCGTGATGGTGAGTCACGATAATATGGGTAATATCTTTTAATTCCAAACCGTTGCTTTTTAATGTGTCAAGCAGTGCGTTCCAGCAGTCGTCGATATTCATGCCTGCGTCGATTAAACATAATGTGTCTTCCGTTTTCACCAGGTAAAAATTGAACGATTTTAACTGGTTTTTGACTGGAACCGCAATAGGGAAAATTTCAGCGTAGGCGTTCGTCAAATCTTTCACTCCAAACTGAACAGTTGGTATGTTTGATTGAATTAAATTTTACCACAAATGTTATTTTACCTGGATTAAAGATTTTGATGAACGCAACGGGGAATTCGATGTGGGATTTCTTTGCGGAAATGCATTATTTGAAGAGATTGGCATAATATTCATTTAGAACCTGGTCAAGCTTTTGGCTGATTTTTAAGGTTTCGTTATGATTTAATCCTTTATTAATTCCTGTTGCAATTAATTTATCCCGTAAAAGGTTGATTTCTTTTAATAGTTGGCGGTTGGTTGTTTGTTCTTCTTTAATGATAATTACTCACCTCATTACTGCATGAAATTCGGTAATATTTTACCATAATTCAAATAGATACATCGTTACAGAATTGTCTGTTCGGTGAATTTTTAAAAAAATAAATAATTTTAAATTATTGTAAGATAAAAATTTTTATTCGTAAAGTTTTTTTGTTTATTTTTCAGGATTTTCGACTATAACGATAATAATTTGTTGTCGTTAGGGTGTGAAAAATGAGAAATGAGAAACTTTATTTTATGATTCATTCGTTGGATATAGTTCGGGGCGGAATGACTAGAGCGGCGTTGGAACGGGCAAAGCTGCTGAGGTCCTATTATGATGATATCATTTTTTTAACTTTTGATTTCAATCCGGATTATGATGCAGTCATTGAAAAAATGATAAGTTCCAATTTATGGGAAAAGCATATGAATCATTTTAACGTATATGACTTTTTTATGCAAGCTCATTCTGGAAAATCGGTTTTTTTTGATATCGAGGAGATGTCAAACGATTCATACCGCCGTGAAGAAGTATTCGATCGGTTTGGACGATTGCGGCAAATTCGGTTTATCGATAAATCATCGAATCAATTATGCAAGGATTACTATTTGTCACCGAGCGGGTCTTGTTTTTTTCAACGTGAATTTGATGCAAAAACGGGCAAAACGTTGCATTGCAAATTGCTGAATCATAACGGAAGAGAAAAAGTGTTTCGCAAAGTGAATGAATACCGGGTCTATTTCGTGCAGTCGCTAATCAAACAAGACGAACAGGTGGTGCTTGTTTCAGATGGAAGATTTACCGATCGGATTTTATTTGCTGTTAACGATCCGAAAGTTGCTAAAGTCGCCGTTTTGCACAGCCATCATTTGCAAGCGCCGTATTTTTATGGAAGCTATGTCGTTCCCAGAAATGAATCGTTAATCAAACATTTAAACAAACTTGATGCGCTAATCACTTTAACTGAAAGGCAAGCTGAAGACATTCGCATGCGGTTCGGACGAGTCCAGACGATTTATTCGATTGGCCATCCTGTTCCAACTGTTCGATACAAAAAACATGATATTTCACGAGATCCGTATACCGCGGTTATTGTTGCTCGTTATGAAGGCGTCAAACAAATTACACATGCAATTAAAGCTTTTAAAAAAGTCGTGAAAAAAGTGCCAAATGCACGGCTTGAAATTTGGGGATTTGGTAGTGAGGAAAACAATTATCGGCGTTTAATCAAAAAATTGAATTTAGAACAGCACGTGTTTGTCAAAGGATTTGCGAACGAACCAGAATTGGTTTTCCGAAAAGCGGCATTCTCACTCGTCACATCAAAATCGGAAGCATTTGCAATGGTAATTTTAGAAAGCATGTCGGTTGGAACGCCGGTTATAAGCTATGCCTGTGATTATGGACCGGTCGATATCATTGAACATGGCAAAAACGGAATATTGGTTCCTCCGAATGATGTGAAGGAACTTGCAAAAGCAATGATAGATTTGTTTGAAAACAAACAAAAGCGGGAAGCATTAAGTGCAGAAGCATTAAATATTCTGAAGAAATACGCTCGTGATGAGATCGCGAAAAAATGGGTTCATGTTTTTTCTGAAGCATTGACGCAAAAAGATCAACGAATATTTCTGCGCAATATGTCGGCAAAGCTTACCAGTTTCATTTTTTTAAGAGATGAACAAACGTTATTGATTGAAGGTGTTTTGCATTTGCCGCAGGATGATGCAGCGCTGTTGCAACAGCATCTTCATCTTTCGCTTTTGCTAAGGCGTTCATTGCCGTTACTGGATCATTATTTTTCTTTGCAATATACGATAAACGGCGATAACACCATTCGCTTTTCTGGGAAACTGACGAATTTTCATCAGTTGGAACCAGGTAAATGGGACTTCTATCTTAGCGCTGCCTGTTTAAACGACAGTCAATTTGTTAAATTAGAAGGAATTTACAATAGCAGCTGCGAATCTATAACGTACCGGATAAACAAGTTGAAATTCAAATTGTACGTATGTGATTCATTTATTCGGATGAAAGTATTGCGCTCAAGTTATAAGCGACGAGTAAAAGTGCAAGCATACCGTAATTGGATGGCTGGTTATCTAAAACAAAAAGTGAAAACAGTTTTTAAAGGGGGGATTGTTTAAATGAAATTTTTTCGCGTTTCATTATGTTTTTTTCTTGTTATGGCACTGATTGGTTGCAGCAGTGAGAAAGAAAAAGCAAAAAAAGTCAGTTCGGATACTGGCCGTGATGAAATCGAAGTGACTATTCCAGCTGTTTTATTGCAGCATCAAGATGTCGATGCGGTGATTGAAAATGCAAAATCAAAAGGAATTAAAGAAGTAATCAAAAATGATGACGGCTCACTTACATATAAAATGTCAAAGTCCGTTTATAACAAGATGGTAAAAGAGTTGGAAACGACAATTAAAAATATGGTAAGCGAAGCGAAGAAAAATTTGCAGTCGGTTAAAGGCATAACGCATAACAAAAACTTGTCGGAATTTACTTTTTCCGTTGAGAGGAAAACATATGAAAACAGTATGGATGCCCTTGTTATTTATACACTCGGGGTGGTAGCATTAAATTATCAGCTATTTAAAAATGAAAACGGTGGAGCTGAAAAGGCAGTATCCGTTTCATTGAAAGACGAAAATACGGGAGAGGTTTTTACGGTTATGGATTTTCCTGATGTTCTAAATGAGTTAAATAAACATAAAAACAAACAGTGAATGGAGATGCAATGTGAGAAAAAGAATCGCTCTTTGTCTAGTGTATTTCGCAATGATCGCTGTATTGTGCGCCTGTCAGTCGTTTGAAGGTGAAACGCTCGAACTTCTTGATGAACCAATTGCCGAAATTCGTGTGACGGAATCACAAGGAATGCAAATTATCGGTGAAGAGGATTCCAAAACGTTGTTTACGTTTACTGATCCGAAAGATATTGCGGTTTTCGAAAAAGCTTTGACGACCGCTGCACTGCATGAAGAATCTATTCCACCTGGCGAACCGGAGTTTCATTTGTATGTTCATTATGAAAATAATCTTCCCGTCCATGCTTTTCATCTATGGTTAGGAAATGATAAAGAACAATGTTTGCTGATGTACATGATCGATGAAACGGAAAAAATATATGTTGTTTCTGATGAAATGTCAAAACAGCTTCGCGCATTTATACATTAAAAGTGTTGATTTTATATCATTTGCGATGGTATGCTTAAAAAAATGAATACGAACGGATCACAGGGGGAGCCATTGGCTGAGAGTGAACGTCAAGCGTTCAGACCCTTCGAACCTGTTAGTTAGCACTAGCGTAGGGATTGTGATCGTTTGTTTAGAGGAACGGGCGGTTTGCTGCTCAGTTTCTATGGTCTCCTATTGATTCGTTAATCTCTAATTAATAGAATAGGAGGCTTTTTTTATGCAAAATTTTCGGTTGCAAATGTTCATTGAAGCGACGATGTTAGCAGCTTTTGCGATGGTTTTGGATTTTTTGCCGTCCATTAAAATCGCTTCGGGAATTTCGATTTCATTTGCGATGGTCCCTGTATTTGTCGCTGCATTGCGCTGGGGATGGAAAGCCGGATTTTTTTCAGGGTTTCTTTGGGGGATTTTGCAAATCGTTTTAGGAGAAGCGTATATTCTTCATCCCGTACAAGCAGTGATCGAATATTTTCTGGCTTTTATGATGGTTGGAGCCGCCGGATTTTTTGCTAAAACGATCCAACACCAGCTGATGAACCAGCAAAAAAAAGCTGTGATAAAAACGATTGCATTCTCACTGTTTGTCGCTTGTGTTTTACGTTATATTTGGCATTTCATCGCCGGTTTTTATTTTTTTGCTTCGTTTGCACCAAAAGAAATGTCTCCCGTCGTGTATTCGCTTGTGATTAACGGCACGACGATGATATTGACGTACGTATTATGTGTGATTGTGTTAACTTTTCTCGCTTCCGTTTCCCCTCGAATATTAGAAAACAAGCAATTTCGCATGTAAAAGTTAATATCTTGTGAAGAAATAATTCATAAACTATAGTACAATGGGTGAAAAAGGGGGGAAGAAAATGTCAAAAAGCAGCGACGAAAGAATGTTGGCATGTTTAATTTATGTTATTAGTTTTTTCACAGCGTTTATTGGACCTTTTCTCATTTGGATTTTAAAAAAGAATGAATCAGATTTCATTGATTATCATGGAAAAGAATATTTTAACTTTTTAATTTCCTATTCCATTTACGGAATCATTAGCGGCATTTTGATGATTGTGTTAATTGGTTTTGTTCTTATTGTAATCGTAGGAATTTTAGTGTTTGTATTCACAATCGTAGCTGCAGTAAAAGCGTATAACGGGGAATATTACCGCATTCCTTTAGTTATTCACTTTTTTAAGTAATCACGAATTATTCAGTCAAGTTGGTACGATACGTGTCACGAAAAGGTTGTATAAATTGCGGGAGTACTGAAGCCGGTACGAAAGAAATTGCAGCGACAGGAACAGGATTGTCCCGGTTTTTCGATATTCAGCACAATCAATTTCTTGTCATATACTGCAAAAATTGCGGATATTCAGAGTTTAACATCGCGAGTCATCGAAGCTTGCTAACGCAATCGATTTGTTTTTCGGCAATTTAATTATGAAAATGCGAAAAAAGATCGGTGTTCCAATGAAAAACACTGATCTTTTTTGTTTATAGACGAAACGTATGATTTGTAACATGAAAATTCGCATCGATGGATGTTAATTCATATTCACCATGGTTTTTGATATGCAAACCGTGCAATTTTCCTCCATAAACAGCGGCTCCGTCAATGCCGATTTTCGTTTTGCAGGGCGATATCCAAATGTCATCCCGCTTATCAGGATGGATTCGCCGCGTTGGCGTATGTCCGAAAATAATTGTTTTACCTGTCATATTTGCACCGTGATGAAAAGGTTCCCGAATCGTGCGAAAAAATTGCGAACCGCTATTTTTCCAATCATGGATGGCTAAATTCACGCCGGCATGGACAAATAGATAGTCTTTTTGTTCAACGTAGTCTGGAAGCGAGCGAAGAAATTGGATTTCTTCAGCGTAATCTCGTTTGAATTGTTCTGCCAATTTTTCCGGAAAAAGCGTTTCGGCTTGTTTTTGATCGTAAAAGGATGCCAGGGTTTGCTTGCCCCCTGCCATATAATAAAAATTCGCATGAGAAATTGGCGAATCCAGCCATTCAAGCAACATGCTTTCGTGGTTTCCGCCAATGATGATTGCTCCGTGCTCTTGGTTTAACTTCATCGCAAGCTGGACGACCTCACGGCTATGTTCGCCTCGATCGATTAAGTCTCCAAGAAAAATTAACTGCTCTTTCTCTGGATTCCAAGCAGTTAACAGACATTGAAGCATTTCAAAACAGCCATGAACGTCCCCAATAACAAAATATGAATCTTTCATCGCTTTCCCCTTTTCGTATTTATTTAACGTCATTTTAACATATTTAGGTATTCGCAGTTTTTTATAAAAACAGGCAAGTGCATGACTCCCATTTGCCGCATGGCACAAATAGATGCATTACAACTGTTCATGAATGGCAAATGAAAGGGGATAAAAAAACATGGAAAATCTTGAAAATTTAATCGGAAGTAAAGTACGCATTTTTCGAGGTGGACCAGAATCCAGAGATGGAGTCCTTCTCGATAAACAGTCTGATTACCTCACGTTGTATACAAAACAAGACGGAGTTGTGTATTACAATTTGCACCATATTAAAAGCGTGATTAAAAATGCAAAAGATGGACATATTTCGAGTGACGATGAAGAACTATGCATGAAAGCTGATAGTTTTCAAGATTTGCTGAAAAATTTGAAAGGCAGCAGAATCCAAATTGACCGAGGCGGTCCTGAGTCAAGAGATGGAAAATTATTGGATGTCTTATCAGATTATATCGTTTTAGAAAATAAGAAAGAAGGGGTTATTTATTATAAAACTCACCATATAAAAAGCGTGAGCGTGCTTGAACAAAAAGCGCAAAATGATGAACAGCACGATGAAGATAATTCCTATGTTTGTGCCAGCGATTTTAAAGATTTGCTGAAAGAATTGAAATACTCCTGGGTAAAAATTAACCGCGGAGGACCGGAAAAAATTGAAGGGGTGCTTGTAGACAGTTCAGGTGATTACCTCATTTTGACAGTCAACGACGAAGTGAACCGCATTCCAGTTTTTCATATTCGCAGTTTGAGTGTCATTGAAAACGAATTAAAGATGAATTTCAAGAAAGAAAAAGATGAAAAAAATGAAACGGGTGATGCAGAAGAAACACAGGCTGAAGATGCTGTCGGCAGCGGTGAAGAAGACAAACAAGTCGAGGCCAGCGACGTTAGCGAGGAAGATCATTCTCAAAATCATTCTGATGAGGCAAGCGACGATGAAGGCGCCAGAGAAGATGAAGAATCGCGAAGCGAACAAGACAGCGATGAAGAAAATGAGGATGATCGATACCGAAAATATGACCCTCCTGGTCCTGTCTGGATTAACAGCAAAATTCAATATAACTAAAATTGGTTTCTGTCGATACAAGCGCATGTGAAAAGGAGGGGGAAAAGTTGTTCATTGCCAGTTTGATTTTCATTCCGGCTGCAATCTTTTTATATGTTTTTCTGAAGCCGCCAAGCAGCGATATGGAGTCACTTCAGCGCAAAAGCGATGGGGCATAATGAACAATGGATACAGAATTTGTATTTATGATCGTTATTTTTGCCATGACCGTAATGTTAGTGATGTGGCGGCCGCTCGGAATGAATGAGGCTGTTCCATCGTTAATCAGTGCCGTGATTATTTTGGCGATCGGTATCGTTTCAATTTCGAATGTTGTTGAAATATTCGGGATTGTATTAGGTGCCTCGATTACGATTCTTTCAACGATTGTCATGTCGATCGTTCTTGAAAGCATCGGTTTTTTCAGATGGGCAGCCTACAATCTTTTAAATAAAGCCAACGGTTCTGGAAGAATGCTTTATTGGTATACGAATTTGCTTTGTTTTGTCATGACATTGTTTATGAACAATGATGGAAGCATTTTAATTACGACTCCGATCATTATTCATATCGTTTCGATTTTAAAACTGAAACGCCATCAAAAAATTCCGTATTTGCTTTCTGGAGCCATTATAGCAACAGCATCATCGGCTCCGATTGGAGTAAGCAATCTGGCGAATTTAATCGCGTTAAAAATTGTCGGTTTAGATTTAAATTCATATGCAAAACTGATGTTTGTGCCATCCATGCTAGGTATTTTTGTGATTAGTTTGTTATTGTACTACTACTTTAGACAAGACATTCCCAAAAAAATTATTGTGTATCATCACATTTTACCTCCTGTTTCGATGAACTACCAAGTAAAAAAAAGAAAAAGCGCCTATTCCATCCGCCATCCTCTCATTCATGCCCAACAGCAGCAGCAAATGATCGACTGGACTCTTTTCCGCATATGTNTAGCGATTGTCGTATTCATCAGAATTGGGCTCTTCATTTTTCCGCCAACAGGAATACCGATGGAATTCATCTCGATATTGGGAGCATGCGCGTTAATTTACATTCGTTGGCGTAAAAAACAGAAAGGCGTTTATGACATTTTCGCAAAAACGCCGTGGCACATTTTCATATTCGCTTTTAGTATGTATGTCATTGTATATGGATTTAAAAATGCAGGCATTACTTCCATTCTAGTGGATGCGTTAAATGGGGGGGTTTCAGAAAATTTATTGCAGGCAAGTTTGATAATGGGAATCATCATAACGATTATGTCCAATTTATTTAATAATCTGCCATCTGTGATGCTAGGAACGCTAATTATCGTCGACATGGGACTCGATAGCCAAACGATGCAAGTCGCTTATCTAGCGAATGTTATCGGAAGCGATATTGGGGCGTTGCTTACTCCTATGGGTACGCTTGCAACGTTAATTTGGATGTACATTTTGAGAAAAAACGGCATTTTTCTCAGTTGGGGGATGTATATAAAAACGGTTGTCATGGTTATTCCAATTGGTTTGTTTGTAAGCCTGTTAAGCTTGTATGTATGGGCTCAATGGGTGATTTTCTAGAAAAGGAGTAAGTGGTGTTATGCCTAGCTATTGGGAACATATTCATGAAGATGTGAAGCTCGAAATATCAGGAAAACGTTCAATCGCCGGGAAATTGATTGACTGTGGGTTAGATGTTGTCGTCGTTTTTGACGGTGAACAATTTTTTTATATTCCAACGACCCATATTCAACATTTTACAATCGATCAGGCTTCCAATATCAATTATGATAATCAAACGATTACTCCCATCAGAAACGATACAGATTCGATATCGTTTAGAAAAATTTTGAATAACGCAAAAGGAATGTTTATAGAAATTTATGTGACAGGAAATTTGTCTCTTCACGGATATATTTTAAATATTTTAAATAATTATTTTACGTTTTATTCACCAGTCTATAAATTGATGTTTATTGCTTTGGAACATGTCAAATGGATAGTTCCATACAACGATGCACAAACCCCTTATTCATTGAGCGCGCATGAGCTGCCATTGAACCCTGCAACCATTTCTTTGTCGAGAACGTTGGAAGAACAGTTAAAAAAATTAGAAGGCAAACTTGTCGTTTTTGATATCGCAAAAACTCCGCGGCATATCGGATTGCTGCGCAAAGTCGATCAAAATATGGTGGAACTCGTGACAGCTCGGAATGAAATCGTTTATTGGAATCAAAAACATTTAAAAACTGTTCACTTGCCTTAAAAAAGCTTTCTCCAAACGGAGGATAGCTTTTTTTGTTTCCACATCCTCTTGTTTGTAAGAATCCCGGAATGCATAAGGACGGATGATTGATAATAGATAAATAATCTTATACTTTAAACGAAAGATTTTGATTTTTAGTCTAATATCGTAAATTATGACTCTCTATGATAATGATTAAATAAGATAATGAGCAAAATGAGAACGACAATATCCAGGCGCGCCTGAAACGCGAAATTTATCATGCTAGTTTTGATTAGCGGCAATTTTGTTGTGATCAATGCGCCGATCATGATGAAAATAAGAGGGATCGAAGCGGATTTAACACGATAATTCACGAGGAGAAATATTCCGCAAATGATTTCGACAAATCCAAGAATGTTCTTAAAGTAGATTGGATAAGGAAATCCCAAACTGATAAAAAAATTGCTTAATTCGGCACTTACAAATTTCATCACTCCCGATACGACAAATACATATGCGACGATGAAACGAATAGCTGTTATCGCTTGCAAGTCAGTTCCCCCTTTAATAATGATGGATTTATTAAGAAATGTATGTTGCAGGAGGGACAAACATGCTGAATGAAATCGCGCAAGTTTTGAATCATTTTTTTGATTCTGCATATTGAATGACTTATTTCCATATACATGTTTACGAACGTGAGGTAAGGGGGGATGGCTGGCGATGCGGTTTTATTACGGTCCTCAAATGCCGTTGCGCATTTTAGATGAAGCGGAATTTTGGAAACTGCAAGAAGAAGAGCATACGGTTGTAATCCGTGAATTGGTGAAAGGGTTGGAAAAGGAGTATAGAGAAGCGTTAAGCATGTGGGAGGAGGCGCTTTCAAAAACACATCAGCAAGTTGTCAGTTTCACGGAATCTGTTGTCCGGTCAGGTTACTATGTGCCACACTTGCTGCTTCAGCAAGTGCTGCATCTCGTCCGATTTTGTTTAAAACAGAGCGAAGATTTTATTGAATTGTGCAGGCAGATTAAAGTGAACAGCAAAGTTGTGAGTGGAAATCCAACGGCAAAAGTCGTTCTCGATCATATCATTCGCGAATCGGAATATTTTATCGGCATTGCCCGCGTGCTGCTTGCGCAACCTGCGTAAGAGCACGATGAGGCGCTTTTTTATGGACGTTTAATTTGCAATTAAAAAAACGGTGAACAGAAATTTACCGTTTTTTATCTTACACCCGTTCATCGAATCGCAACCGTTTGTTCAGCATGTACATAATCGGTGCACCGATCAGCATGACG